>Ga0065707_10081890_pt1 | contig 30934 bp, 14 predicted proteins | sample SwiRhicommuniRL3_FD_59094 | JGI IMG/M metagenome (GOLD analysis project Ga0065707, IMG submission 59094) | Switchgrass rhizosphere bacterial communities from Rose Lake, Michigan, USA - RL3 v2 (version 2) | ecosystem: Host-associated > Plants > Roots > Rhizosphere > Soil | place: East Lansing...
GGTCAATCCTCAGATTATCAGTGTGCTTAGTGTCTGAATAAATAAGAGAGAAGATAAAGAAACTAAAACCAGGGGAAGAGGCCGAGATAAGAACTAGTAGGAAACTAATTAACAGTCAGTAGTGCAAGAAGTGCAGAAGTGAAAGGTGTGAGAAGTGTAAGAAGTGTAAGAAGTGTACCGATAAGAACCTATGGACGGAATCACCCACGAGTCATATATTGGTTCTCTAAGGACATTTTATTGTAGGAGTTGTCCCTGGCTGTCACTAAATGGTCACTAGATGTCACTAGATGTCACTAATCATCACCAATATCACTACCTCTTATCACTAACCTTAAAAGCTCAACAAATCAATCTCACCCGAGGTATTTTTGGAATTCCCATTCCCATTCCCATTATTGTTACCATTACCATTGCTATTACTGGTGCTGGCTCCGTTTGAGCTGAAATCTCCAAAAAAATCATCATCAGCAGCGTTGGAAGTCTTTGGAATTGGAGGAGTGGATTTAGTTTTAGTCTTAGCAGAAGAGAATAACGAAGAAAATGCATCGTTGGAAACCGTCTTTGCAGGGCCCGAGCTTGTAGCGTTGCTTATGCTGAAACTTTGATTGTTTTGGTATGAAGAGGTTGTTGGTTGGGCTGAAAAGTTTTGTTGAGGGAAAGATTGTTGGGGGAAAGACTGTTGAGGGAACGATTTCTGGGGCGTCTGTTGAGCGAATGATTGTTGACCAAACGATTGTTGTGGTTTGGATTGGTACAAATTGGCCAAGTTGTTTGAGAAATTTGGTTTCTCAGGTTGGGATGGTGCAGCTTGGAAATCATCGAAATCATCGTCATCTTCATCATCAACTGGAGCTGGAGCTGCTGGCGCAGAAGAAGATTCTGTATCAAACAAATCATCGCCTAATAAATCTTGTTCTGGTTGTTTAGGTTGAGATTTAGATTTGCTAGCGCTGGCAGTCACCTTAGATGAACTGGTAGTAGGCTTGGAAGTTGAGCTGCCTACATCGTATTCCTCAAAGTTTTCATTTCCTGTTTGTCCGTTACTGTAGGCCGAGGCAGGATCGTCGTATCTCTCACCGTAGACACCACCGTCACCATAAACTCTGTTGGTGAAATCACTATCTTGACCCAGAGGACCAGTCACAATTGATGAGGCTCCTCCAGCGACACCTCCAAATTTGTTGGCATTACTTCTGGCCTTTTTACGTTCAGTTCTAACCAACGAATCATCATTCAACAACGCAATCAAGTTTTTGGATCTGTTTCTTACATTTATACCCTGGTCTCTTCCTTTAGAATCGATATAGTGGAACGACTTCAACATTTGAATGAGCGATAAGTTGGCTCTGACATCGTCAATAACTCTCTCAGAACCGTTTTTAATCAAATACTCCAAAAGTTGTAACGATTTGTAGATTTGTCTCCATTCGTTGGCAGCTTTTTCAGTAAATCTACGGAAAATAAACCCAACAACTTCTTCTCTTTCTCTGTAGTTGTAGGTACCAGAAGCAATTTGAGACATCAAGGTTGTTGGAGCACCCCATGGTTCATTGTTAGTGGCTTCACGAACCTTTGATTCCATTTCTGTAAGATTCATGGCGACTAGAGGTTAGTATAAATTGAGAAAAATAAGCAGAGAAGAATTTAGGATTGAAGTTTCTTAGGTGAGGATAGAGCAGAATCATAGAGATGAAGAGACGATATTCCGATGAGATGATATTCTAACGAGATCACTTCTTGACAAACAGCAATTAATGAGAAGATATCAGGAGGTGGATTATATCACGGAGAAAACCTGAATTCACCCCACCACCTCCGAGGGACAATATCTACCGAAGAATCCTGGAGACTTCTTGGAAATTCGGATCAAATAATTCTAGATCAAATGATTCTAGACCATTCTTTAAGTGGTCCACGAGAGTTTCTGAGTAGTTGGCTCTAATTTCTGAGTAGTCGTCCACGAGAAATTCTGAACATTCATCCCCAATCTCTCCGTAGTCGTCCGTAATTCTGATCCGTAGTGGTCTCCAATTCTGATCCGTCCATTTTCACTTCGTTTATCAGATCAGTATCTAAAAATATCCATATCCAATACATATCCCTTTGGGAGCAACGTCTCTAAGATCTCGGAAAATACCTGATCTCCAAAGATTCTTCCCTGATCATCATCAAACTGTCACCGGGATCACTTCTCTCCACTAAATATCCACATGCTGGCTCATTATCTTCACCGATCAATTATCGCCGTCCTCGTTGCTGGCCACTTGCTCCCTCCTTCTCTCCCAAAATCACATCACGTAATACATACCATTCTGTGCCTTCCTAACATAAGCCTTAACCTCGTAAAGGTTAATGTTCTTAGCAGCGTCTTTTAAAAGATCCATTTTGTTGTTGTTGGTGGTGGTTGTGGTAAGTTTCATTTTGATTACGGGACATTTTTGAGGTAGGCGAATTCATCTATATGCAGGATATAAGTTAGACGTAAGAGAGAGACACGAATGTAATGCTAGTGGGAAGTTAGCGGGATACAAAAGGAGGGTGGCGTTAATTGAGTTAGGATAGAGGGTTTAGAGTTATAGTGATGTTTATTTATGTCTTTTGTGGTGTTATTAGTGGTGGTTGATGAAGGCCGAGAATGGGAACAGAAAGAGATCCATACCGCAAATAGAATGCTGACGTAATAATAAGTGAAATGTTACGTAATGAGAATGAAAATATCATATGCAGTATATTAAAAGACCATAAATCAGCAACCACGAAGCAAAAGCAGCACACGATAAAACCCTCCAAAAACGTTACGAAGAAGAACTAAGAAACTCTGGTAGTGAAAAAGTACTAAGAAACTGCGGCTAGAACAATTTCGAGCGAATTCCAGTAATAATTTTAGGGAATTCTGACTGAAGTATTGTGAGAAACTCTAAGAAAAGAAAGAACTTCTAAAAAAGTCTCTAGAACTTCTACGAAACGTCTCCAGAGCTCTAAGACGAGTGGGAATTCTTAGAACTCGACTAATTTCGACTTTGTCAACTTTCATACTGTCACTTTCTGAGTGTCATATCTATCACAATATATGAGCTAAACCACCTACCATGACTCTAAAACGTTCATTAGATGATTCAGACTCTTCTGGTGACTCCTCGAGTGGCTCCTTAGGTGACTCCTCGGGTAGCTTCTCGGATATCTCTTGCGCATTTCCTAATGGCACACCCAAACGACTTCAGAACCATCGGATCCACTCCGAAGCACATATCCGTACAGTGCAAATGTTGATGCAGGCACAGCAACAAGTTCAAAATGAAGAACCACAGCCCGAGGAAAAACCAGATACATATAGACAGAAACCATACTGGTGTTAATGAAGGATTGGTGACGAGAACTGGCTCGTGAGAGACTAAATTCAAAAGTGCTCGCTAAATGAAGCTCACACCTAGTGATCTCCTCAGGAAGAGACTCGCTGATAGTGAAAAGCTCACTAACTTACTGAAGAATGAGTTCTTCGCAGTGGATAAGTGGAACGATGGAAATTTGGACCCATAAAGCACTAGATAAGATCTGTAAATCCTCCTTAAATCGCACGCTGATGTTGATGAGACATCACCAAGCTGATTTTTTGCTAGATCGTGCAACCAAAGTGACTTCGTCTGTAGAAATATCGGGTCTATATAGAATTACATGTCCTGAGCATGTATATTCGTGAAAACCTCACTAATATGATTAAATCCTCGCTGTAATTATGATATTCATTCACTAATAAGATTGGATCCTCGCTAAATTATCGCTTTCTCTTCCATTATTCCGCGACAATTCTCAAAAATAATAAATCCTCGCTAATTTACCGTAAATATTCAGTAACATCATTAATTATTTTCAATATCTTCGGCGCGCTATCACAACTCCGAAATGAAAACAATTAGAAGAAACGACTCAGAAGTCACAATTCACTCTCTCTCGCCACTATAATGATAATACCTACACGACATCGAGCGCTCCGTAATGGTCTAACGACGGCACGGGGATTTCTGTCAAGCCATCCAATCCAATTTTATAAAAGCGAACCACGTAAGTTTCGAAGTGGACGCAACTTAGAGGGCACTGAACGGAATCGTCAACTCACAAATCACAATTTCTACCTCAGTAAACTGAATCAAAAGCTCCCTAAAACTCGCTTGCACCTCAGTGACAACCTCCGCTTTCACCTCCCCTTTCACCTCACCAAACATCACTCGTCTCTACGCCATCTCCACACCACGCAGCGTCTCCAATTCAACCCGCTAGTAGACACGATTCTTCAAGATCTCTCTGAAGAACCTGAAGATGAGTCTCACAAATCCAAACCTAAGCCAGACTCGAAATTCATCTCGTTCCTCGTAAAATGTGCCGAGGCCATGGGCATAACATTCTCGTCCATCGCTATTCTTGGAGTGGCTGGCTTGCTTTATCACAAATTCTACCACCTTCACGTGCTTTCTAAAATGGACGACACGTTTGAAAAGGGTGATCCAGCGTCCCATCTCGCGATTCATTCACGAACCCACGACGAATCTCAGTTGGAGGAGATCGACCAGTTCTGGGTGGAACGTCCTCAGCAGAAGTTATTGGACGGCATAATCTCGGGAAGTATTGTGGGTCGCTATTTCTTGATCGTGGGAGAAAAAGGGACGGGAAAAACGTCGCTACTTCTCGAGGCCATCAAGAAAACAGAGGGCTACAACGTCACGATGTTTGATGCCCATGCAGATCCTGAAATTTTCAGACTAAGACTTGGTAAGGCATTGAATTTCGCATATAACGAGGATTATATCGGGTCTTTATTCTCCATCAAAGGTCCTAGAGATACCACGGCGCTTTTGGATATCGAGAGAGCGTTCGGTAAGTTGGAGGAGCTAGCAATTAAACGAGTTCCGCTCATTGGCCGGCCGTTGATTGTAATTATCAACAATTCCCACCTTATCAAAGAGAACGAGGAGGGAGTCAAGTTGTTAGAGTTGCTCCAGCAGAAGGCTGAAAGTTTGAGTGGTTCTGGATTGGTGACCATAATCTTCAATAGTGACGATTATTGGGTTTACGAGAAATTGAAGAAGCTAGGCACGAGGTTGGAACTCATAAATGTCAGAGACTTCACTCGAACCGAGACCGTCAATGCTTTGAAATATATTAGGCACAAGTATTTTCCAGAGGAGATGATAGAAAGTTTGGAACACAGTAATAGGGAAAGGATACAGAGTACTCCAGAAAGTATGCTAGATAGTATCAAAAAACTGATAACTCCAGATAGTACTCTAGAAACTCTAAGAGTTTCTGAAAATACCAAACAAGTACTGACAGATTCTCAACAGAGTGCTCAAAAACCTGCTCAAAACTCTGAACGATTCTTCTCTGATGAACTTTGTCACCAGATCTACGACCTCATCGGTGGCCGTCCTCAGCATATCTCCCAGGTGGCACGTCATAGAGATATCATCACTGCGTGTAATGAGATTATAGACCGTGAGAAAACGTGGTTCCTTAACCAATGTGGCTTGTTAGGAAACGATATGGATGACGATGTTATGGAGTCGGGTAAGTTCTCCACCAGTGCGATGTTATTAATGCGAGAATTCGTCGAGATGGATCGCAAACGTTCCAATAACTTGATAGTAGGCTCCGTAGACTGCAACAACCAACACGACCACTACCGAGACCACCATCTCCCAGAGCTTCCACTATGGAGAAGTAGACAGATTATGACCAGGGCAGATTATATCCAACAGTACGATAATCTCAACGTGTTCACCATCGACTCCGAGTCGAGAGTCAGGGCTGACTCTGTTCCTATGATGAGAGCGTTTCATGAAATAGCGACGCTACCAAATTTCGATAAGCTTCTTGAAGATACTATGCAGAGAGTTGCAGATATAGAATCGTTGGGTAGAACTCGTGAGGTCGTTGCGAAGGATTTGAATATGGGTTCAAAGTATAGATTTAAGAGTAGCGACGGAGTTATGGAAATGATGGTGGAAAAGAGCAAGAAACAGGCGGATTTACATGGAGATTTTGATGATGTGGAGACGGAGAAAGGTAGGACCAGTATAGAAGACTTTGATGGGGACGATGATGACGAGGAATTGTACTTGGAGGGAGTTCATAGGAAGGAACATAAGAAATGGTGGAAGAAAAGGATTCAACTGGGGAATTTCAGAGAGGTAGATAAGGGGGAGTTTGATTTGGATTTGAGCAGGCGGTCATGAGACTGCTCTGAGAGGATTATGAGCGAAGCGAATAGTTCTCTTGGGTATTTGATTATCAGTGAGATATGATATTTCTGGTACTCGGTAATTTGAATAGTCTCCATTGCAATTTACAGTTATTCTTCACAGTAAGTGCATTAGAAAGCAGAAGAAATGTGAAGCAGAAGTAGCGAAGCAGAAGCCCACCATCTCTAGAGCACTACTACTGAGCGACGGGCAAAGCGAGTTGAGTATCGAGAAGTACGGTATTTATGAGGACGATAAAGAGGAATCTCTGGACTACTGAATAGAAGTCTCGTTGGAATTCTTGAATGTGCATAGGACAGATCTACGGTACTGTTCTCTATGTCTCTACAATTTGGTTCATATCTCTAGCATATTCCTCTATATTTTCCCTTTTAAGAGCCGTTTTTTGATATATGAACTGTCAAGCTCTCTGATTCAATATTTCTAGTCAACCTGACTCAATCCAAAATGATTTGACTTCTTGCTTCCCTCCTTCATCGATTTATGGCTGTTTGTTGAATCTTTTTGCAGCCGTTCATTGTGTTGGTGAAATTGCACGGTCAGTGCCAATTTCCAGCTGACTCTCTTGTGTACCGCTAATATTCATCGTCCGGGCTTGTATCTTTTCGCGGGTTTTGTCTCGTCACAATGAAGTTTAAGCTGTGGTGGCTCTAGTCAACTATACCCTTATTTTCGTATTCGGTAATCGGATCGACTACCTATTTGGGATATTTTATAAATAAACATCGGTACCGCTGCTTATATAATCAATAATATTGGAACGACATTTGAATATAATGTCGTAGCTATTGGCGACATTTACTCCATTTACTCTATTATTGTAACTAGAACCACAAGAGCAGGTTTTAACAGTATTTTTAACTCAACTCACCTCAAATTTTATAGCTCAGACTCATTCATTTTTAAACAAGTCTCAATTTTAATAGGGTCTACTAATTAGTGGACTCTTCTCCAATCAACAGACTCTGAAATTTTTTTACCTAGATATATAAATCACACATCTGTAATGATTCATACCATTAAGCGTTTTAGGAAGATGTGGGGATGAAACGGCCTCATATCTGGTAGTAACTTGCAAGTATAATTATATTGTATAGTACACGACCCAATATCAAAAGCTGCAAATAACTCACACGTGACCTACGGACAACTCGGACTCCCTTGTTGGTCTAGTAAACTTCGACACTAGGCAGGATAATAAAAATGACTTGCTTACTAGAGAGAGTATAAATGTAGCACACTTGTAACTTACGACCAATAGTAGTCATTTTACTCTAAACAAATCTAGAGCCAGTACTTGGGGGTAAGGAAGTGAAATGCTCGTTGAGCCACTACTCTAAACAAGCTAACTCGAAACATGCTGACTCTACACAAGCCGACTCTACAAAATTAATTTTCATGCTCTCCCATTCACCCGTTCTCTCTAGTTTTATCTATATACCTTCTTTAACCTTCGCTGATTCCGTCTCTATTCCTTCTCTATGTATTATTTTCCTGCATATACAATATCCTACTCGTATATAAATTTGGCAACCTAAATTCGGCAAGAATCAGTCACAACTCTCGAGAAGTATCGCTAAGAGAACTCATTAACAAACGGTAAATTACTAGCCACCAATCGTAATTAGTGTAATTATCATAACTCACTCGTTGATCTGCTCACTAACTGACGTAAAATTTTGTTAGATACAAAGTAACTGACTCACTGATCTCGTCAACTGACTCGCTGATCTCACTAATCTTAATATTAATCTAACTAATCTCACTACTTACCACTAATTACCACTAATTACCACTAAAAATGACACTCACAAACTTCCCCCTTAAAGTCGCCACCCTCTCTGATGCTCAGACCCTTCTCGAATCCTACGACAACTTTCTACTTGACTGTGACGGAGTGATCTGGCTCGGCGAACAACTTATCCCTGGAGTCGGTGCCACGCTCAACTATCTCCAGAGTATCGGCAAAAACTTCGTTTTCGTAACCAACAATTCTGCCAAATCTCGTGACGATTATGTAGAAAAGTTCAAGAAACTAGGCTTCAATATCGCTAAAGAAAGAATATATCCCACCAGTTACTCGGTGGCTGTTAACGCCCGTGATACCTATAAAATCCCCTTGGGGTCCAAAATCTGGGTCCTCGGAGACCACGGGATCGAATACGAGTTGAAGGAGATGGGATACGTCGTTTTGGGAGGTTCCGACGAGAGGTTAGACGAAGCGTTCAATCAGAACCATCCCTTGTTGACGGTGGATCCAGAAGTCCGTGCTGTCGCCGTGGGGTCTACCAAAAAGTTCAACTATATGAGAATCGCCTCTACCCTCCAATACTTGCTCGACAAAAACATTCCATTTATCGGAGCAAATATCGACCGTACTTATCCGGGACCGAAAGGATTGATCCTTCCCGCAGGAGGAAGTATGGTCCAATACATGAAGTATACTGCTAACCGTGACTTCCTAGATGTTGGCAAGCCTAGTGGAAAGTTTTTGGATGCCATAGTGGAACAGAATGGTTTCGACAGGAAAAGGACTTTGATGATCGGAGACACTCTATACACTGATATTAAGTTTGGAAACGATGGAAAGTTGGGCGGTGGAGCTGGCTCGTTGTTGGTATTAACTGGAGGAACAAAGGAGGATGACTTGAAGCTGGTGGTGGAGAACGGTGGAGAAAAGGACGGATTGGTTCCTAGTTATTATATGGAATCGTTTGGAGACTTGATAAAGTTAATTAGCCAGGAATGATTATTTGAGTTGAAACAGGGAGAATACGAAAAGAATTGAAAAACTATGAATTGAATAATCAAAGAACTGAATAACTGAAAATTAGAGATATTAGGTGAGAAAATATGCCAAAAGAATTAGATATTCTTGGTAAGAGAATATGGCCTTATAGACTCCTCTTGTTTCAATAGTTAACTCGATGATTAACTCCAAGTTGACTCGATGATTAACTCCTAGTTGACTCGATGATTAGCTCCTCGCTGACTCGATGATTGACTCCTGGCTGACTCGCTGAGACCTCGTTCCTTTCTATTATCGCTCAACAATAGACTGGTATATCTACCTGTGAGTCTGCTGCCCTAAAATTTGTTTACTATCATCAACGCACACTTCTTGGAAGTGGTGATACTTCTAGAGATTCATTAGAAAAAATTAGAACCACTAATAGTAATTTAGAAATAGGACTTGTATTTGAGTCTTAGGAATATACTGAAGGTTGATAGAGAGATATAAGTTTGTCTAGCGGAGATATTTACTGAAGAAGTGCCTTTCGATATCTGATAGACATTTACTGAAGAGGTACCTCTCTGATTCATATTTACGTGATTCAAGTGGAGGTACTTACGTAAATCAAGTGGCTTTTACATTTCTTTTCCATTGTCTCTTCTGGGGATCATCTAATTTTGGCTGCAAAATTAATGGAAACTGGCACAAAATTCGAACCAGATCAGTTTAAAATCATCCCTCTACAGGTTCCTAGACTTTTAACCATGCAATGTTAATGCTGACTACTCCCTATCGCCAATTATAAAGCCAGCCTTATTGTGGCGGCCATTCCTACAACATTTACATAATTAGATCTTACTAAACTATACAACAATATTACTTTTCGTATAAATTATATATGTTCCCACATATTCCGAGAACCCACTCCTTGTAATGCCTTCCATAACTTACATAGCATCCTCCATTGTCCCCTCCATTGTCTTCCAACCTCCCTCTGTAGTTCTTCCCTATAAATGAATATATTATATGCAGTATCGCTTATTCCTTCTATATACAGTACTATCACGAGACCACTTCACATTCAAGTCTCTGATTACATACTTGCCTCCACTACAACTACAGACACCTAACGTGTAAGATCTGCATTACCTAAGAACCCACAACCTGCAATGATTAATTTTACCGGTCTGACCAAGAAACGGGTGGTAAATCTAGGAAACCGAACCCGATCAAGCGTCGCTGGAAGTTATTTGGAACAGCAGAGACTCCAGCGGTTGGCCAGGGAGGAGCAGAGGGAGCGTGACAGAAGAGTCGCGGTTTTGAAGGCATATGTGAGGAGATATTTGGAGATGAGGAGGATAGGGGAGAAAATGGCCAGCGAGTGGCGAGGACCAGTGGGAGAAATAATCAAGGGAGATATAACCAGTGGCAATTCTAGTGATTCTAGCGGTACTAGTGACGCTGGAAGCGTCGCTAGAAGAGTCGCTGGAAGCATTCCTGGAAGCATTCCTGGAGATTCTCACCAGGAGACAGTTAGAGATGTTGAAATGACTCCTCCTTCGTCCTCTAGTCCTTCTACCGTCACTAATTACCCCCAGGAGACTAATGGGGACAACTATATCTCAGCCTGTTCAACACCCAGGGAACCTAATAACACTTCATCTAATAACACTTCCACTGTCTCCCGGTGGATCCTTCAATTTCAATTCCTCACTAAATGGACAATTCCTCACCAACCGTCCCAGATCACAGTTCACGACCTCGATCTCGTTTACACCCGTCTTTGCAACCATTCCACCCTCAATTCGCGAGAATCAACCATCCTCACCAACTCATTAGTGAGTCTTATTGATAAGTTCACTAAATCTGATACACATATCATTAAAGTTATCATGGATTGTATCCAGTTCTTGGTGAGGGAAGAGTCGAATTTCCCAGGATTGTTGAAAAACTTGTCGTCTCTTATCATCTCAACTCGTTTGCAAAGTGGTGAGTATTCTCTCCATCCAGATGTGTTGGCGACGTGTATAAATTTATGTTTCACGGTGAATTTTGGGGACTCCCAGGCGAACTTTCTTGAGTTTCTTACGATTCCACGGATATTTACAGTGTCTGAGTCGAACTTGACCGTTATTAGACATTGTCGGTTTGATTTGAAGGAGATTAGAAAATTACAGAACCACCAGTTGATCAATTTGCTCTGCAACTTTCTAGAGATCCATGGCTCGGAATCGTTCACGTTGAAGGACTATAATGTGATTGGATATTTGCTTGAATGTGTGACGTTTTCTCTTCAACAAGAAGATGAAGACGGAGAGAACCGTAGTGTTGACTCGGAGGACGAGTCTCTGGACTTCTTAGTAGTAGAGGAATACGAAATCCAGAAGATTCAAGAGTTGTACTCTTCTGAGTTTATTCAGCAAACAATTGATTATTTTGTCCATGAAGGATATAGAGGAAGAGATATGGAAGATGAGGGTATAGTTGGTAGTGAATTAAGTGTTTCTAACTCTGTTTCTAACTCTTCTGACTTGCATCGGAGTGATTTGGGACTTGTGATCCTTTCTACGCTCATCCACCTCTACCCTCCGCTCAAAAACAAACTTTGCATGTTGATCACTATCACTCCAAACTCCTACAAATTGTTCTACAACCAGATTCTGACCACTGATATCTACAAAGCTTTCAGTGAAAACGAAGGTGATATCCTTAATTCTCATCAACTTGAACAACTTTCGCCTCCGCTGTACTTTTGGAAATCCGTTTATGCATTTGAAGAGCTCTACTCGTACTGGTTAATTGTTTCTAACGATTTAGAAAGTTTTCAAGATGATAAACTTAATTTGGAGGATGTTGTGGATTTTCTCAAATTTCTTCGAACTTTGGCTTTAACAGTGATTTTCCAGTCTGAACACTTTGCGTCAACGTTGAAGAACATCTCCCTTACGCTTCTTAACCAGTTATACCTCAAGAACTTGAGATTACACTTTCTACCTGAGAATTTCTGGACTCCAAGAGAGTTGACTATAAATGTCCATGGAATGTTACAGTTTGTAGCGGAAGAAGAGGAGAGAAGGATACTTGATGAAGATGACGAGATGAACCTGACAGTCCTGAGAGTTCCTAGCGAGATGGCTTCCAAGATGGAAGTGCTCAAGAAACTTCCGTTTTTCATCTCGTTTCGTGATCGAGTCCAAATCTTCCAAAGCTTGATTGAGTTGGATCGGCAGAGAAATGGCGGCAACCCATTCAGCTTCACCATGCCCCTGAGTAAGCTACTGGCCGATATCCGTAGAAACCACTTACTCGATGATGCTTTTGAGGCATACCATCACGCAGGGTCCACCTTCAAAAACCAGCTACAAGTGAGTTTCTACAACGACTATGGTAAGGAGGCAGGAATTGATGGAGGAGGGATTACTAAAGAGTTCCTTACCAGTGTGGTGAATGAAGGATTCGACCCCAAGAACGGGTTGTTCAAGTCTACCACTGAACACCAAGTATTTCCCAGCGACGATATTTTCATGAAGTTGACCAAGAGGGTCGACGTAACTTCCCAGACAGAGAAGTTGAAGTATCTCAAGTTCTTGGGGAACGTCTTGGGGAAGTGTTTCTATGAAAATGTGTTGATAGATATCTCCTTTACTCCATTCTTCCTCAACAAATGGTGTAGCATGAAGAATTCCATCAACGACTTGCGGACCTTGGACGAAGAGTTGTTTAGAAACTTATTGAAGTTGATCAGAATGGAAGACCAAGAACTAGATACTTTGGAGTTGACGTTCTCGGTGAATGAGGTTGTAGATGGAAGAAGTTACGTATTTGAGTTGGTTCCTGGAGGAGACAAAATCAAAGTTGATCTGTCCAACAAGCTCAATTATATCCATCAGGTGTCTAACTTCAAGCTTAACCAGTCGCTTCAGATCCAGACGAAATGGTTCTTGGGAGGCTTGTTTGAAATCGTCTCTGCATCGTGGTTGAGTATGTTTGATTCGTTCGAATTACAGATGTTGATTTCCGGCGGAGAAAACGACGTGAATATTCAGGATTGGAAGGAGAATGTCGAATATGGAGGATTTTTCGACGACGATGTCACTGTCCAGTACTTCTGGGAGGTGGTGGAAGAAATGAACATGGAAGAACGGTGTAAGTTGTTGAAGTTTGTCACCAGTGTTGGCCGAGCACCGTTGTTAGGTTTTGGAGCTTTGAGCCCCAAATTTGGAATCAGAAACTCGGGTAGTGATGTGGAAAGGTTGCCGACAGCAAGTACGTGTGTGAATTTGTTAAAGTTGCCTGATTATAAGAATAAGGAGCTTGTGAGAGAAAAATTGATGTATTCGATAAGTATGGGATCAGGCTTTGATTTATCTTAGTCTCTGGCTAACAGAGTGAGACCAATAGATGAGAAGTCAGCGCTAACAAATAGTCAATTCACCCATGTTGGTCCAAATCAGAAGAATTCGACTGAACCACAAAAAACGTTGTTAATCGGAGATTGTGCTGTTCAATCACCAATACCTGAGGAATCGCAGAGAACTCATAATCACTCACTAACATTCTATATTTTCTCACAACTTCCTCTCGTTTTATCATCACTTCCTCTTGATGGTTAGCAAGGAGTGTTATTTCATAACTTGTGGACCCAGATTGACTGAGGACCTCTAAGGTGCTGTTATGCTACCAGATACTTCCCTGTACCCATACGAGTGGGTATACTTCTCTGTCTTCAAGCCACCGCGCAGGACGCGGGTCCAGAGGAGTCCCCAGGATTCTGGAATGTAAAACACCGAAGGGATTTGTTGTTTGATAGAAATTGTCACTATTCTCGGAAATCTTCTTCCGCGAAGTAACGGCGATTGAACTGTTGACAATGAGAATTGAAACCTCGCTAGTTACGTTTGCATCATACGCGAGTTTGGCCCAATCTACCTCGTCATATGGAACCATATCACACTGAAGTGGCCAAGGCTGTGCTTCATAGAGGTTTATACTTCTGAGAGGTTAGACTACTTAAGCGTTGCTACGTTTTACTACTAAAGTGTGCTAGTTCGTGATCTAAGTTATACTCCCTCGTGATCTAACCGTTAATATTCCTAATGCTGAAAATATCGTGGACAGCTTAGTGGAAACCTAGCCCATAACGTAGCGGCGTCTATAAACATTTAATGGGTCTCTTGGAGCTCATGAAGAGATTATTTAGGTTTGTGGGAGGCTGCCACTTATGGGAATTGATCGAAAAATTATAGATCTTAACGTATAACTCACTTTCAATCGGTAAAGATCGAAATGCCTTCCAGGAATTTGGAATGCTCGTGGGGACGGAAGTTATAGGGAACTTTGGGGAGTTTATTGGGGCCATTGGGGGCTTTAAGGGCGGAAACTGAACGGACGTTTTAGGGAAGTTTAGTGCTGCCTTAAGCATCTAGACACCTCCACACAACCATAATTCCGGAATCTGCCTATGGTTAGTGACTCCTAGCAAACATTCGTGTCATGAAGCTCATGAACTGGTAAGGACATCTTGGAGCCCCCCCCCCACGACTTTCTCTCCTCCGTGGTAGATCTTACTGAATCCTCTACATGCCGTTTTTCAGAACTCTACCAAATCAACCGAGATCTTTACAGTTTTTCTCTAACCCGAACCACTATAGGTCTAGATCTACAACTAATTTACAAAATCATATATTAATCAATGAACCAGAAATAAATGTACATGGTGAGCTAGCAACCGAGTAATAGCCGAGGCTAATAGAGTCACTAGATGTTGAAGTAGCTAGTTAGAAGGCCGAAGATGATGAGTCGACGTCACTAATAGAGATCTAGCGAGAGATTCTAAGTTAGTGAGATCAAACGATTATACCAATAGAACCAGTAAATCATTACTTTAGCGAAAGGATATTCATAGAACTGATAAACATCATAATTCAGCGAAAGAAATCATTAAAGATCACTAAAGATCACTAAAGATCACTATTTTACTCAATATTCACTCTCTAATTTCTAACCTTTCTCTTGTTCTTCAACAATACCTTCTGTTTAACTTCTTCTTCTTCAGATTCTTCCATCTCTTCGTCCTCACTCATCATATCTTCGCTGGCAATCTCTTCTTCTTCAATAGCAGCCTCCTTAGCGGCCTTCCTCTCGGCCTTTCTTCTTATTTCAACTTCTCTCATCTTCAAAAGTTCTGGATTCTGTTCCACCAACTTTCTGTCGGCGGCCAACTTCTTGTCCTTGTTACCTCTCATTCTGTTCTTGTAGAAGGCACGTTCTCTCTTTTGTCTGATCTCCTCGACTCTGGACATGGCAGATAATGTTGTGGCTACGAGGTCTCTGTTGTATCTGACAGGAACGTTTCTTCTGGAGGCAAAGGTGAGTGTGGAGTCAACAACGAGCTCCTTACCGGCGGCCTTTCTGAAAGCCTTGGTCCATCTCAACTTACGTGGGTTACGTCTTTGTTTGAAGGCATGGTGACATTTGGAACGACAGAAACGAAATTCTTTGGCGTCGTTACGCACAAACATGATTCCATGAAGCGGATATACGGGCGACGAGCAGAAATGACATTGATAGACTCTCATAGTGTGTTAGTGGGGGTTATTTGGTATTTTTTAGAAGATCCGTGCCGCAATAGTTAGCGTGGCGATGAGATGACTTGGAAAATTAAAAAGTCGAATATTCAACTGGTTGGTTCGGGAAAAAGACGGAGTCTATATTGGGGGGAGTCTGGATTCAAATCGTTTAATTTAAACCTTTTTCAACGAGTTCAAAATGATGAATATCTGTGGTTGAAAGTCTGTAGAATTGTATCTATAATTTTTCACTGAGATGGGATGGTAGAAAAAATCGTGAGGGTTACCCGGAGGAATGAGATTTGAGATATGGAGACTGATATGGGTAGAACTGTGGAACTAAATGAGGAACGATTCGGAGGTGATTTCTAAAGGTAGCGCAGGGAACTAATAGTCGAGTAATACTAGATACCAGTATATAGTTTTACGTGTAGTCTAAGTAGAGTGGAGATATATTGGTTGATGAGCCAAATTTCGCAGCCAAATTGGAGTAGTGGGCAGGAAGAGGAGCTGGATGAGAGGGAGGCCATCCGGATGAGAGTAAAATGGGTTCAGTCTTTGTAACTTTAGCAATAGTTCCGGCTTGTCTAAACCAAAAAATCTCATTTTCTTCTTGATATGTAGATTATTAGGTCCTGGAAGATGCCGTCAATTCAGAGCATATATAATTTAATTGTAATTGTCAAATCTCACAACCAGGTAGTGAACTCGCTGACACTATAAACTTGCTCTAGTCCAAGATTACTTTTCTGCTAGTTTTTGTTAGAACTACAGTGTCATTACGGTCACTTCCAGTATCACTCGTTAATAATTGCTTATATAATAAACATATATTTGTTACGTAATCATTTTATATGCTTATATAATCTAATTCAACAAAGTACCACACCTAACTGTTATAATTAACTAAGAACTCAAATTTCTGACTATATATTTCCTCCATTATTCCCATACACCCTCCCACTATCTTCTCTCTCTTTCTCAGATTCTCTCTATAATCTTTCCCACTTCACTTCCAACTTCTCACGTGACCTGAAAAATTTCATCATCACTCAAAAACGACAAACCTCCAACCAACCCAACGCCACCACTACACACCAAAATGTCTAATATGGAGATCCCAACGTTGGCTATTCCTGGAGAAAACACCCAGCCACAAACATATGATGCCTCGGCACCTCCTCCTCAGTTCACTGGACACTTGCAAAAGAAACAAGCTGCCGAAGGCAGTATGGAGTACTACTTCGACAAGACGTTTGAAACTCTCGGAAACCATCCAGTTTTAACCGGTCTTGGTGTCCTTGGGGCTGTCTACTTTGCTGCAGGGTTTGTGAAGTCGAACCAACCGGGTATTAATGGAAAAGCGTTTGTCAGAGGAACTTTTGCTCCAAAGATGTCTGCCAAAGAAGCATTACAGATTTTGAACTTGAAGGAAACTAACTTGTCAAAGTTGAAGTTGAAGGAACAGCATAGAAAGTTGATGATGGCAAACCATCCAGATAAGGGAGGATCGTCGTATTTGGCCACCAAAATTAATGAGTCAAAAGACTTTTTGGAAAAGAGAGGTGGATTAAAGAAGAAATAAGTGAGATAGAGACATAAAGACATGGAGATCTAGAGACATAGAGATCTAGAGCATATTAGAATCGTCTAGAATCACTGAGAGATCGTGTCTAGAGAATCTAGTCATTGTGATTGGTGTTCATGATCTACAGATCTCGTATGGTCTAGATATCATGATATTACATAGTCAAAAGATTCTTATATTATATGATCTTAGATCTATACATGTTCTAGAGGTCTATACATGTCTAGAGATTTATTTTTCCATTTATCAGGATCTTTCTAACTACGTCGTGAGGCTACCGATATACTTCGATCTGTCAAATTTTCATCCAGTCACTGAAGCTTCGTCGGATGGTTCATTAAGTACTATATCATGGTCGACAATCACTTCTAAACATTCTCCACCTAATTTTATTCATCAAAACGTCCTCCTCCAACCAATATGTTTAATCCTCGAAACTTTTCATTCTAGATTCTTCACTAAATCATCATATAATCATTAGTTTTGGCAATAACTGGGAGCTGGAAGAGAATCTCGTCACTTCTACTTCTACCTCATCTCCCCGTCGCCACCTCTTCGCCTCTCTCCTCTAACTCCCATAATCTGTAAATATATATCAAGTCGTGCGCATACCCTTTCTGTACCACAAATCACAACACATTGGTGAGGACAAATCCAAGCGCCGACACTGATACTCCACCACGGAATTGTGACCCCCCTTAGTGAGAATCTCTACAAAACTCACAGAAGTGACAGACTTACCGACGCAACCCTCGTCAGCTCAAGAGAAAAGTCAAATCCGCCGTCATTGCGCCCTCTCGTCCACTTCCGATCTCCCCCTATCCAGAGAAAGTTCAAAATCTACAGTTCAATTCTTAGATCGATCAATTGATAAGTTAGAGCTCACAATTGCAGTTTAATTTCAGAAGTTAGTGATAACAGAAGTTAGTGATAGATATTGCAGTTTGACCATTACAATCATTACTGATTAATTCTTGGACTCGTTACTTTTCATTATAAATTAGTCTGGCTATTTATAAGTTGACATTTATAAGTTTGATATTTATAAGTTACCTTCTGTCTAAAGAGTTCGTATAATAGCTCAAAAGAATAGATCAAAAGAATTAAGATAAATTCCACCAAGAATCACAGAATTCATAGCTCACAATTCCTCGATATTAGATTCAAAATATCACAACTTATTACTAGAGTATTAGTCTCAGGATATTCCAGCACACTTAGTGAAAAAGGTAACTAGTCACAAAAGGTTACTCTTGAAAGGCTACTCTTCCCAACTTACCTTTTCTAATTACCTCTATCATTATCTATTAATCAGTTCATCATGACCACTTATGAAAAGCTCGTCAAGGGCGCTACAAAAGTCAAAATTGCTGCCCCCAAACCAAAGTACATCGAACCGATCCTAATGTCCACTTCTATCGACCATCCTGTGGAATCAGAAAACTTCCAAACAGTAATGAAAACTTTACATCTTAGACTCCAGGACTCCTCGTGGTCTGTAGTCTTCAAAGCATTGATTGTTTTACATATAATGATAAGAGAAGGAGACAGAGACGTCACCCTCAACTATATAACCCTAAAGGCTCCAAAAATGTTCAACTTGTCGACTTCAAACATCACCAAGAACCATAACTTTAACTCCGATATTAAATTTATCATAAAGTATTCGAAATATTTGGCCACCAGAGTTAAACAATTTGAACTCACAAAAATCGACTATGTCAGAGATGAAAGAGCAAACAATGTCAGCGGAAATGGCGGCAGATTGAGATTGTTGACCATTGAAAAAGGTTTGCTTCGTGAAGCTGAAAGTGTCCAGAAACAAATTGATTCGTTGTTGAAGAATAACTTTATGGAAAACGAAATCAATAATGACGTTATTTTGACCGCTTTTAGATTGCTAGTAAATGATTTGCTTGCCCTCTTTCAGGAATTGAACGAAGGAGTTATTAATATCTTAGAACACTACTTTGAGATGTCAAAGGTTGATGCTGAAAGTTCTCTCAAGATTTACAAGAAATTCGTTGACCAAACAAAGTATGTGATTGATTACTTACGAGTTGCAAAACATTTGGAATATGCTACAAAGTTACATGTACCCACTATCAAACATGCACCAACCGCCTTGACAAGCTCTTTAGAGGAATACTTATTAGATCCAAACTTTGAATTCAATAGAAGAGAATATATCAAGGAAAAATCAGGCAAAGGCGGTGACGTTAAAAGAGAACTAATTCCTCCTAAGGAAGAAAATACTTCTGCTCAAGAACAAGGTGCTACCGACTTGCAAAGGAATCATTCTTTGATTGTTCAACAATCAACATTTAATCCATGGGGTGCTAATTTGCAACAACCACAAGTAACTAATCCCTACCATCAACAATTCCAGCAACAAGAGCAACAACAACCATCACAGCAAGTTTTATACCAAGCTCGAACTGGTACATTTAGTCCTTTGCCATCGATTGCTCAAGGACAAGAGATGGAAATGTTGCAACAACAGCAAATGCAATTGCAACAGCAGCAGCAGCAACAATTGGAACAACAGCAAATTCAACAGCAACAACAAATGCAGCAGCAACAACATATGCAACAACAACAACAAATGCAACAACAACAAATGCAACAACAACAAATGCAACAACTGCAACAACAATCACTTCAAAATTCTTTCACTGGAGCTGGTTTTGGTGGATATGGGCCTCAACAACCTCTCCAGCCTCAAAGTACTAACCCTTTCATGCAACAGCAACAGCAACAACCAACGTTAAATAGAACTGATACAAATCCATTTTCGAAAATGACAGGACAAGCTCAGCCTGGCCAAACTAGTGCAAACCCATTCGCAAACACTAGATTTGCCAGTTCTACTACAACAGCATTGTCGGCCAATAATGGATCACCAGCTCCTATTTTAGCATCTGTTACAGGTAGTAATCCGTTCAAAGTTTCTGAAACTACGACAAGTCTTTTCAATAACGTAGCCAGCCAACCACATCAGGTCCAAGCGTTGAAATCACAACCAACTGCAGGTGGATTAGAGAATCTTCCTACGATAGCGGTGTTTCCAAGTACTCAGCAAGAAGCCCAAAAGCAATATTTTTTGAATAACGCACAAACTGGATTGCAACAGCAAGCTACAGCTTTCCAACAACAACCATTTCAACAACAACAAACGTATCAGAATACTTCGATGCCTTTTCAACAACAACAAACTCAACAATTCCAGCCCCAATTCACACAACAGTTACAATATCAACAACAACAACCTCAAGGGTTTGTTAATCAATATGACGGTCCAAGTTTGATCTAGTGATGGAGGTCGTTAATTATTATCTAATTTGATCTAGTGATGAAGGTCGTTTATTATCTAATCTGATCTTACGAGTGTGACTGGTTTTGGTATCTTGAGCAGCTCTCAATAACATCTTTTGATTCAATACCATTTCCTACTGAATCAGCGGTAGTTATTCCAATTAATTGTCATGTTGTTTAAACCTAAATTTTATCTACTACTAACCTATACCTAATAGTTGCAAAATAGATCGTGAGTTATACCAATAGTCATTTTCCCATATTAATTTCTTATAGCTACTTGTTAATTTCAAGTTCAATAGTTGGCCAGTGAGATGTAGTTCCAACACTGTCTGTATTTAACAGTGGACTTATAGAATGTAGTAGAGAGTCCAACAAGTAGATAAATATTAATCTGGTCCAGTTTCTATACAGACCAGCAATACTGGTAAGATATCTGAATACCTCAACGCAGAGTTATGGAAGGGTATGGGCCCCAACGTAATGATGGTAATCTGTATCAGGATTGTACTCGTTTACTTATAAAATCGCCATCTACTCATTTACAAACGTCTAGAATATTTGGAGTGCATTACTTATTTAAAGGGTTCTAAAAAATGCTGGAGAGAGCAATGGTGATCATAAGTAAGAAAGAATTGGTAGCAACCAGCGTGGAATCATTCTTGGATTGGACGGAGCTGGCAAGAGACAAGGAAGAACTAGATACAGTAGTCGATGGCTCTGCGGTGGAAGTTGGAGCTTTGGTGGTTGTGGAAATTGTTGATGAAGTGGTGGTGGAAGCAGCCGATGATTTAGAAGTAGATGATGATGAGGAAGAGGATTTGGAGGATGATGAGGCCGAAGCTGATGATTTGGAAGCTGATGATGATGAAGCTGAAGATGAAGCTGATGATGATGAAGCTGATGATGAAGCTGATGAGGAAGAAGATGATGCAGAAGAGGAAGAAGCAACACTCGAGCTAACAGAGCTTGAAACTACTGAACTAGAACTTGAACTAGATGAAGGACTGGCAGAGCTTGAGGAAATAGACACCAAAGCTTGATGGTCATTTCCTGACGGATTGTAATTGGCCTGGTTAATTCTACCATTTACCTTTCCTCCTTCAGCTTCTATGGATTCCCAGGAACCAGTTTTATCGGTATACTTGTAAGCCTTTCCTGTTGAAAAATCATTCACTATCAATTTTGAGATGTACATTGAGAATGGAGCCTGTGAATAGTCTGTTTCACCACCGGCCCATTCAATAGTACCAGGTTGATTATCTGGATCACCACCAGCCCAAATTCCAGCAAAGATCTTCATTGGACTTTGGGGATAACCTTGGCCATTGTTAGGTAAGAGAGTACGTACCAAGTTGCCATTGTACCACCATTCAATAGAATCTTCGGTCCACAAGATGGTATAGTTTCCAAAGTTGTCTTGAGGAGCACCTTGGGTTGGGTGGAATGCACCACGGTCGTATGTGGCTACGTTACCCTTTGAGAACCAATTGGATTGGAATTCAGTATCGTCACCTCCCACAAACTCAAGATCAATTTCGTCCAAGTCATCAGACTGTAAGAAAAATGAAGAAATAATTCCTTTTCCAGGAGCTGCCTTGATATGCAATTCTGTTCTGCCGAACATGATATAGAAAGTGGACATCACCGAGGGATTGTCGAATCTTTTTGACAATTTCAACTGCAAGCCATCGTCGTTATAAAAGACTCCAGATTTGGTCGACATTCTTTCAAAGTCGGAGGATGGAGCTGTGAAATCTTCGACTATGTCGGTAGCCAAAGCTGGGTTGGGTGCACAAACCGCCAGAAGTGGGTTGCATGTTTTGTCAGCGGTCGTTGTGTCAGCGGCCTTGATGGCCAATAAAAGCGATGAGAATAATAAACCTGTATTGAATTTCATTATTGCTATACTATGAGAACTTTATCATATTTTGGGAGGAAGGAGCTGCTATTTAAATGTTTTTGGTGCCCCAGATATTTTTAGCCCTGACTCGTAAATTTGTTTACAATTTCGTGCATAAAAAATAACGTCATTAAAAAAGCGTGTTTGTCCGAATTGGGTTAAATTACCAGCGGACAAAAATCAACGAGACAAGCACTTCCAGACACTACAAGAGCTAGAGATACTCCAGCGATGGTCTACGGATGTTCTTTATGTGGAATATCTCGTTGTATCGACTCGAAAATCTCCAGGAAACTCACAAATCTTCATCATTCACGGAACTCGCGCGACACTCCGCCCACGCATAGCCTTCGCGAATGTGGATTTTGCAGGGGTTTATTGTTTACGTTGTGACGAGGCTAAGAAATTATCACTATGATTTATTGAGACGTGGCTGGTCTATGGTGTCCGTGTAAGTTGTGGGTTACGGGGCTAGGCCTAACGCGTCTTAAATTGCTCGCCGAGGAATACCGATATGAGCCATTGAGACCCTTCCAGTGCTAGCCAAGAATGCCATCTAGAACGTCTGAACGTCTGAATATCTGAACCGGTAGTCTAAATATGTGAATGTCTGACTAGCAAAGAACGTTTGAATACTCTCAGCAATGACAACGTTGTCTAATATTAGATTTTCAGAATCTTTAACGGAGTTTTGTCTGAAAATTTCTCAATTTTTTATATCTCGTCTCGGGTGCTAAGCATTTCGTACTCAATAATTGTGATCCAAGCTTAGAAACTCTAAGAATCTTTTAGGAACAAAGAGATGTAAAAATAGACGGGCACGGAGGGCTCTATTTACATCTCTCTTTGTGAGTAACGTGCCTTCCATATTGCGTGATATAATATTTGTGTTAGGTTGGTATGCAGGAACAATTGAATTGTTACAATTTGTACCCATGCTGGGAACAACGAGATCAGATAACTTTGCCGGGATATCGAAATATAGAATCGGATGACATAATGCCATAATTTGGACAGAAAGGTATATTTTTAGATTCCCCGATAAAAATATTACCGAATTTGTTATTTTTAGGAATGATTTTGCAGCCGTGGAAGTTGGAGAGGTGGTAGTAGCATAGGAAACCTCAAGAAAGCTGGTTTTAAGATATGGTCGTTAATTCTGTGATTTATTTGTGGAAGCTATTAGGGATTTATCGGGTTATATCTCTTTGAGTTAATCATACGTATTGTGAAGAAAATTTTTGCTAGTAGACACTAACGAAAAGATACTTAGAAGATATTAACGAATGTGTCTTTCCAAATTCAAAAGGTATGGAGTTATGGATATCGAAAGAAAAAAGATCATTCAACCTTTGTGGTCTCAATGAATGGATATTCTATTCCTATAACTACCAGTTGCCAAAAAATTCACAAGTATTGCTTATAAGTATTGCTTATATTGGCAATGTTAATACAGAATTAAGTGGATAAAATCTTTAAATCTAACACTTTGCTACCAGTTATTTAATACAGAACGATATTTAAAGATATTATAATTTCGAGAGTTGCAAAGGTATTGAAGATAAAACTACCGAAAAAAGGCTAACATGTGAACCCTTCAACAAGTCCTTTGTACCTCTGGGGCCAAGATACGCTGTTGTGTTCTGTTGGAAGAAATCTGGTGATCTTATCTATTTATCTAAATATAGGGGGCCTTTCATCGTGAGAAAAATACTAACTGACCAAAGGGAGTCTGGATCACTAATCGCTCTGACGTAAGTGAGTTTGGATCACTAATCGCTCCTCGGCTACTCAATAAGTCAGTTGAGAATCAAAAGAGATTTTACAATTCACTGGATCCAACGATGTTCTTCGAAATTTCCAGATATCTGGAGGAAACCAAGGCTATCAGAGTATCTAAGATCTTTCCAAATGGGGTCCCTCCATTGACCAAGCAATGTATACGACAGTCTCTGGTTATTGCATATGACGTTTTTACGGAACAGAACTGATTAACATGTCGACAACAAGCAGCACTCAAGACTTTACGACTATTCCTTTTTGTGATAGCCAAAATTAGAGTGAACAGCGATAAATACAAGCTTGCAGTCCAAACTTTGAAAAGAAGTGGTTCAAGAAGCGATAGTATTAATTATGAGTGTGAAGTTAAAGCACCTTTGATGGAAAGTGTATTTCAAGTGGTGTATTTGAGCGTCTGGTAACAACTCTGAGCTCGTTGAATTCTCAACATTATCTCTCTGTAGCTCAAAAAGATGTTTAACATATTTTGACCTAGAGTTCCTATAGTGTTAATGGTTGGAAAAATCGTCATTGCATATTTAATGATTTTGAAGTTATCTTCTTCACCAACGATATCTAAAAAAACTTTAGATTCACCAACGATACCAAAACATGTCTTGCCTATCATCGATTCTGAGGTTCAATCCAACAATCCTTCAGTCTTTCTATTCCCATAAGTCTCTTTGCCAACCTTCTGTCACTTCCTCATCTTCACCGTATTCCTCCTGCCATCTTGTGAACCCTCCTCTCAAAACCCAAACATTCACATCTTTCAACTTCTCCTTCATCCGCTCGTCAACATCGTCCACAGACCTTAAAAATTTCAATGCCGACAGAGGGCCCCTCACCTGGGAAAGAGCACAATGAAAAACGACGTTAGTGATGTTGTTTTCCACTATACGGCGTTGTAACTCTCCGAGAGTATACTGGAAATTACCAGCAGGGTAGTTCCAGCAACCTTTGATATGGCCACCAACAAAGTCAGACTCACGCACATCAACCACAGCGAACGTACCTGGTGAACCACCACGGAACCATGCCCGAAGAGTTGCTGCCTTGATATATTTGAGATCCGTCACCGACATACTATGACTAAAAAGTCCGAATCCAAACTCCGAGCAGAGTGCATTTTTTACATCACTTGCGGAAGCCCCATAATTCAAAAACGGGAAATTTATTGGTAGAACTGGAAGTGCGATGGGATCCGGATCTGTATCGCTTACTACTTAATGGATATCCGGTCAAGAAGCTCATGATCATTCCCTATCGTCAGTAGGGAAAGTCTCTCTGGTGTCATATTTATGTGTTTCCTGCACATAATCGTACACGATAACGGTGATGAAAGAGAAGTAACGACAATGTTGATTATTCAGAGGTCTAGAGAGATATAGAGCGATCTAGAGAGATCTGGAAATATCCAGAAGGAGATTCGCTAATTTCTCTAGAGCTGTTTCAGTTGCTTGAAGTGCATAGCCCACCATTTACCTGTCCCTTGACCGTGGCTATCTCTCCAACGTGCGCTACCAAGCGCCTATGAAATATTGATCCAGTCGTCTGGAGACAGATTCTAGATCGTATCGCTAGAAATCTATGATTCTATCACTCTATTTCAACCGATCTCTACCGAATCCTCGCTTATCCAAACTTCCAAAGTCTCTAACGCTCAGTATCTTCCCTCGTCAGAATATCACATGATGACCCAACGTTTCATTAAAAGGCCTTCAATTTTCTTGAAAGTGACATCAGCTTCTTCCTCTCAGCCTCACCTATCATCTCGTATCATTTTCTTCCTCGTATCTCGTATCATTCTTTACCAATTGGTCTTCAACCACATTCCCATTAAGTTGTATTTCCTGCACATAACTCAGTATGAAAAGTTTTTAAATTGTCCCATAATAACAACCCATACGTAAAGCATAGATCTTTACAGATAACGTTCTAGATTCAATTGGATAGACAAATCTCAGTTGTGCATGCCAACAGTGTGAAATCAGAAATAAGATAACCAAATTCTTTACCGACGAAGTGGAAATTGTTAGAGAGAATCGCTCAAGGTATTAGAGAGTTAACGTGAAGAATCAGCGATAGCAAACAGTCAAAATTATTAAGAAAATCTTTCACTACAGAGACCTTCAACTATTAATATAAGACCATTCTTTACAGGTTAATTGTCGCTAATTACTATAGTCGCTAGTTTAATAGTCGCCAATACTCACTATAGTTGCTAATACTCACTAAAGCCACAGAATATCGATTACATCACAGATATGTCTGAGAGAAACTCACCACTCAGTCGGACAATTTCTGTCGAGTCCATTGCTCCCAAAATCTCCCAGCTTTTCAAGCGCAAAAGGAAGAGAGATATCGAAGATTCGTCAACGCCGGTAGACTCCCATGACTCAGATTCAGATGATAATCACCATTCTGAACTCAGCAAACGTCGGAAACTCGCCAAGACCGCGTCACAGATAGAATTCGAAGCCAACGAGGAAAAGTTGGACTTGGAATTGCCCGAGGAACTCCGCAAATTCCGTCCTCGCGGACACCACTTCAATATTCCACCCACGGATCGTCCTATACGTATTTATGCCGATGGGGTGTTTGATCTTTTCCATCTTGGACATATGAAACAACTTGAACAAGCCAAAAAATCGTTTGCCAACGTGGAATTGGTGTGTGGAGTTCCTTCAGATATCGAAACACACAAACGGAAGGGGCTCACGGTTTTGACGGATGTTCAGAGATGTGATACTTTGACTCATTGCAAATGGGTTGATGAAGTTATCCCTAACGCTCCGTGGTGTGTCACAACGGACTTTCTTATCGCCCACAAAATTGACTACGTGGCCCATGACGACTTGCCGTACGCATCCACTGATTCTGACGATATCTACAAGCCTATCAAAGAAAAGGGAATGTTTTTGACCACGCAAAGAACCGAGGGAATCTCTACCTCTGATATCATCACCAAAATCATCAGAGATTACGATAAATACTTGATGAGAAACTTTGCCCGTGGAGCCACCCGCAAGGAATTGAATGTGAGTTGGTTGAAAAAGAACGAGCTTGAGTTTAAGAAACATATAAACGACTTTAGAACATACTGGAAGAGAAACCAGATGAATTTGAACAACGTGTCGAAGGATTTATACTTTGAAGTCCGTGAATATATGCGTGGGAAGAAGTTTGACGTCCAGTCGTTCTTGGAGAACTCGTCCGTAAACTCCACCGGAAGTGACGATGACTTACAATCTAGAGCCAGCTCGCCATTGACGGAGTTTGCTTCGAAATACATCGGCAACGCAAACAAAGAATTGAACGGTCCTACAAGGTCAATCTTTGCAAATGTAAAGGAATGGATGAATAAGAGGGAGGATGAAGATGATGAAGATGGGGATAGTCTCACAAGTGAAAAGATGTCTGCAGTCAAAGAGATTTTAGATAATCCTTTGAGAGTGTTGCTCAAAGAGGAAGATGATGATGCTGAGGTGTCTCACGATGATCATGTTTCAACACCTCTTCTTGAACCAATTGTTTCCGATCCTCCTACTCCTAAAAGAAGCTCGAGAAGGAGAAAGTAGGGAGTAAAGGGAAAAAGTAGGGGGAGAAATTAGAGGGAAAATTAGATGGAGGTCTTCATGACTGAGCCTAGAAGTCTAGAAGTCCAGAAGTCTTGAGTTTATTGTACACCACTTTTAATGTTTCTACAGAGATGGATACGTGATTTTGTTCGAATTTGTATCAAATATGTTCTAGATTTACTCCAGATCTCTTGATTACTCTGGTGATTTAGTGATTCAAGTTCGGCTCGCCAATTTATACACTTTTCTGAATATAAAGTTGCAGTTGTGGGTAATTTGACTCCAGCTTTTGATTATGGAGGTCTGAAAGATAAATGATTTTGATTTAGAGACTGCTTCTACCAGCCTCTGCAACTATATGATATATCCTGCTCTTCGACAACTCCAGCTTAGTGGTATCAACTTTCTAGTCACTTTCTAGTCACTTTCTCATCACTTCCTCGTCTTCCTCGTCTCCTCAACATCCACCTATCCTCACACAGAGGGCTTATAATCGTAGGACATACAGGAAATATTTTTGTATCTATCTCACTAACCACTCCTGTGTGTCCGGCAAATCATTTCTCATTATATGATCATTTTGGCCCTCTGTTCTTCAGTTCACGTACCTTTGGTACTCTCATTTAACTATTCGTTGACGATATCACTATGATAATCGTCGATTTTGAAAGTCTGCTTTCCATAATACTAGAAAATTTTGAATCGTTGTAGAAAGATAGTTGTAACCACTAGCTCTATACGTTGTATATGGGAGATATTGGTATACCACCCCATTAATCTGCCCACTGGTATGTCCCTAGAGAATAATCCTCGTTAGAAGCTTCAGTTCTCACAAAAAAAAGAAATTATCTCACCAAAGTCCACAATTTTCATATCTAATTCCCTCTAATCCTTATTTCTTCTCACTAATCTTCTCATTAATTCTCACATTTTCCCACTATTTTCTCTATTCTAACTAATCTTCTCACTAAACCCCGGACTCACTATTACCTTACCCTCACTAAATCTGTTTCTCAATATATAACCCTTCACTTAACTCCAACTACTCACAATGGCGAACCCAATTATCGAAGATGTGTCGGAATTCGCTCTAGAATCATCATCGGATCTCCCTATCATTGATACCCAACCACTAGCCCTTGAACACCTTCAAACTCAACTAAAACTTCAGGACGAATTGCTCCAACAACAACGAGAGTTTATGGAGAGACAAAGTTTGCGAGATCCAAGCTTCAAAATTTCCAACCCGTCATGGAGCTTTACTCAGGGGCTCGTCATTGGTCAGGTGAGTGTCATAATAGTGATAATAATCTTCGTAAAGTTTTTTGTGTTTGCAGACCATTCGCCGTCCCCAACCAAATCACTAGCGAGAGATGTTTCGGGAGTAATAGTGAAGCGGAACAAGAAGAAAAATGGCGAGGACTCCGACGAACAGTTGAGCTCAAGCAAAATGTCAACTATACTTGAAAAAACGTACTATGACGTGGAGAACCATGCATCGGAGTCTTTGGACTGGTTTAACGTTCTTGTAGCACAGACCATCTCACAATTGCGTACCGAGGCTCTCTTATCTGATAACATTTACCATTCTCTCGATGAGTTTCTCTCCAAGTCCGAACTTCCTGACTACTTGGACAAGATAAAGTTGACGGAGATCGATATTGGAGATGACTTTCCAATCTGCTCCAATTGTCGGATTATCCACAGTACTGACGGTTCTGGTCGGTTGGAGGCGAAAATCGATGTGGATTTGGCTGATACCTTAACTCTAGGCATTGAAACCAAGTTGTTGTTGAACCATCCCAGACCGTTGACTGCGATTTTACCCGTCCTGTTGTCGGTTTCCATCGTCCGGTTTTCTGGCTGTCTCACAGTATCATTGATAAATACAAACGAACACAACTGGAGCGAAGATGGTGAGGATATGAGAAAAGAGGATAAATCGGAGCGATATGAGAAAAGAGATGTCCAATCTACTCCAAGAGATTCTGGCTCTTCTTATGCTACGTCAGATCCCAGAGATCCCAGCGCAGCCTCTTCGTTTACCCTGGCTCCAAATATCGGTTCTCCCCAAATCGACCCTCAAGAGTCTTCACAAACGTCATCTCCTCATAAAAGCCCACAATCGAAGGCTAGAACTTCGTCTAAATCGCATTCTACAGCTCCGTCTGCTTCCGACTCCAAAAAGCATAAAAGTGACAGTACCGATGGAACAGCGTTGATGTTTTCGTTTGCGCCTGACTATAGGTTGGAGTTTACAGTCAAATCATTGATTGGTTCGAGAGCAAAATTACAGGATGTTCCAAAGATCTCAGCATTGATTGAAAGCAAGTTGAGAAGTTGGTTTACAGACAGATGTGTTGAGCCAAGGTTCCAGTTGGTGAAATTACCTTCTTTATGGCCACGGAGGAAAAACACTAGAGAGCCGGTACATGCAAATTCTGCTGGGGTGGTTGACAAAGCAGAGCTCGTTAACGAGTAGGTAAAAATGGAGGGAATCGGAAGGGGTTTAGCTACGAGCTAAAACCACCATCTAGTGCTAAAACCACCATCTAGTGCTAAAACCACCATCTAGGAGCTAAGATCTAAAGCAGATAAGCATATTAAGAAGGTTTATAATTAACAATCTTTGATTTTAAAGCGAAGAGTTAGGGTAGTTATTCTCTGCTTCATTAATTTGGTGACTCTGAATTTCTCCAGGATTTCGTTACAAATTAATATCAAACTGTTGGAATTCGTAAACTACAGACTGCCAAGTTCTGGCTAACTAATGTATGGAGTTTCTTAGGAGTAGAGCATCTGACCTGACTTGGATAATGACACTAATTTCAGATGTGTTACAGTCAGTCATCCTTATATCTACTGACTTACAGTCCCTGAGTAATGAATGTTACCTTATGACTACTGACTTGCTATTAGCCTGTTCAAATGATATATACCACTATGATCTAGAATTGTATTTAGGTATCTAGACTTAGTGAGACTGAACTATGGCTCGTCATAGTTATTGATTTAATTGGAAGAGATACACTCTAAGAATATACTAGTCACTATACAAGTTCGATATATTTAGTAGTATCTCTCGATGTGAAAATACTGTGGTCACGAGAAGTTTACCTATGAATTGGGAAAATAGAAATTGGTGGATTGGTATAGTAATTGATATCAACTATTTCTACAGTCCCCCCCCCCCTTTAGATTTTTAGAA
>Ga0065707_10081893_pt1 | contig 30733 bp, 23 predicted proteins | sample SwiRhicommuniRL3_FD_59094 | JGI IMG/M metagenome (GOLD analysis project Ga0065707, IMG submission 59094) | Switchgrass rhizosphere bacterial communities from Rose Lake, Michigan, USA - RL3 v2 (version 2) | ecosystem: Host-associated > Plants > Roots > Rhizosphere > Soil | place: East Lansing...
TTGGGCGCGAGCTGATTGAGCTTGCGATAGGCAGCCTGCCCCTGCGGGATGTCTTTCTTGCGCTTGATGAACGCGGGCGGATCGAGAATGACGGCATCGAAGCGCTGGCCCTGCTCGTGCAGCTGCTTCAAGGCGTCGAAAGCATCGGCCTTGAGCGTTTCAATGGTCACGCCGTTCGATTTGGCGTTGCGCCGCACGAAGTCGAGGGCCAGTTCGGAGGCATCTATGCAATGCGCGCGGCCGGCGCCGTTTTTCAACGCCGTAATCGCCCATGCCCCTACATAGCTGCATACATCGAGCACGCGCGCACCCTGCGGCAGATAACGTAACAACCGCTGGCGGTTCGCCGTTTGATCGTAGAACCAGCCGGTTTTCTGGCCTTCGCGCAGCGGCGCGCGGAAACGCAAATCCTGCTCCACGACCTCAATCTCATCAGGCACTACGCCAAACGCGCTTTGCGCGCCGTGCGGCAGCCGCTCGAGCTCGCGCGAAGAAGAGTCGTTTTTCCAGAAAAGCGCGGCCGGATTCACTACCGTGCGGATGGCTTCCTCCACCTGTTCCTTCAGTGCTTCCATGCCAGCGGTGGCGATCTGTCCCACGACCACATCGCCATAGCGGTCGAGCACGAGGCCCGGCAGCCCATCCGATTCCCCGAAAACCAGGCGGTAATGCGGCGACTGTGTGAGGAGACTGCGCAAAGCCAGCGCCACCTTGAGTCGCTGCTCGATGAGCGGCTGCGCTGGGGGTTGGCGCGGATCTCGCCCCATTATCCGTGCGCAGATAAGCGCATGCGGATTCACATAGGCGTGACCCATGAATTCATCGCGGCTGGAATGCACCTGCGCGAGCGAGCCGACGGCAAACGCGGTCAAGGGCGTGGCGGCGTTATCCACCTCGTTGCTGAAAATCCAGGGATGCCCGGCACGGATGCGGCGATCTTCACCGCGTTTGAGCTTGAGAATAGTCATGGGGGCCGGCATTCTACGGGAACGATGGCCAACCGTCTGATTCGTGAGACCAGTCCGTATCTGCAGCATTACGCGACTGCGAGCCGGCGCCGCTTAAATTCGATTGCGCGGCTTTGCTAACCGGTAGGCCAGGAACATCAATACCGCTACACCCAGCGTCACGGCCACCCAAAGCCACGGCGCCTTCCGCGCTGTGGCCTGAGGAATCCACTCCACCTGCAAGCGTGGAGCAGTGCTGTGCTGGCGCCCAGCTTGCTCCCCCATTCTCACGAGCCAGTGGCGATGCATTGTGGGCGCGATGGCTACGGGCCCGTTGCTCATCTCGCCATTGCGAGTTTCCAATCGATAGAACCCACGTTTGAGAGCCGGCTGCCAGGGTTCCGACAAATTCGCGCGCGACTTGAGTTCGGCCAGCAGAATGCTATTGCGCTCGGGCAGCGCGAGATTCACCCGATCTACCGGCACGGTGGCGCCAAGATCGAATTCAAATCGGCCGGGTTCCGCCACGACAGGACTGCCATTCACGGATAGCTTCGATCGTTCGATGCCCTTTGTCCCGGCCGCCGGCTCCGCCAATACGCCGGTCAATTCAAACGAAGGGGCCTCACCCGCCCATGACAGCCGCCAATACTTTGCAGCGGTCGCGGGAAACTCGACGCGCCGCTCGATGAGCGGCTCCCCGCCTACATGTAAGTTAGCGATGGGCGCATCGTTGACGAGCTTGCGCCAGGCGCTGCGATCGTCGCTGGCTGCCACTTGCAAACGCCCCGCGAACTCCGCGGCATCGGCGGGCCATTCCAGAGTGAAACCGGCAATCGGCTTATCCAGTGCGCGCGCATCCACGATATAACTCAATACGCTAGAGGGTACCGAGCCAGGTTGGCCCTGCGCCCGCAAGGGCAACCGCACAGGAGAGGCTTGCGCGCCTGCGCCCAAACAAATACTGCTCAGCAGTGCGGCGCAACACCAGGACCTGAAAGCTCTCATGGCCTTGCCGCCGCAGCGACATTCTCCTCGAGATGCGCAACTGAAGATGTGCCGGGGATGGGCAGCATGACAGGCGAGCGCGCGAGCAGCCACGCAAGGGCGGCCTGAGTCATTGTAAGGCCGCGTTCGCGAGCGATGCGCGCAAGCTCGCTGTCAGGCGCGGCGCTATCTTGCGCATGCCGGCCGGCGCCAAGCGGAAAGTACGGAATGAACGCAATCGTCTCGCGCTCACACTGCTCGAGCACCTCTTCATGCGTGCGGTTTTCAATGTTGTAGTGGTTCTGCACGGACACAATCGGGGCGAGCCGCTGCGCGCGCCTGAGCTCGCTTACTGTAACGTTGGACAAACCAATGTAACGAATCTTGCCTTCCTGTTGGAGACGCACGAGTTCGCCCACTGAGTCTTCGAAAGGCACCTTGGGATCTGGCGCATGCAATTGATAGAGATCGATGCGTTGCAGCCGCAAGCGCAGCAAGCTGCCTTCGCACGCGGCGCGCAAGTGCTCCGGACGGCCATCGCGCTCCCATTTATCGGGGCCGGGCCGGGTGAGGCCCCCTTTGGTCGCAATGACCAGACCCTGGGGATACGGATGCAAGGCTTCCGCAATCAGCCGCTCGCTGGTTTCGGGGCCGTAAGAATCGGCGGTGTCGATGAAATTAATGCCCAGCTCGACCGCGCGGCGCAGCACGCGCAATGCGGCAGCGCGATCTTTTGGCTCGCCCCACACACCTCGCCCCGCAATACGCATGGCGCCGAAGCCAAGCCGATTGACGCGAAGGTCGTCGCCTAAAGCCACCGTTCCGGCAGCACCGGCGGGCGTGTCGGTGAAGTTTTGATTCATTGATGGGCTCTCCTGTCCCCTGTAGTGAACCACGAAGCGGCAGTCCTCGCCATGCCGCCTGAGCGCAACCTTGGGCACGTTAAGTGCTTTACCTGCGCCATGCGACGCTTCTTCCGTAACAACGGTCTGTCACTTACCGTCTTTGCCCTGTTCGCGCTCTTCATGTTCGGGCAGAGCGTGACAGGACGGCTGGCCTACAATCAGGAGCGTGAGGAGCATGGCGAGCCCCCGGTGAGTTATGGCCAGTATTTATTGAGCGGCAATCATCTCGAGGCGACGGCGGAAAACTGGGAAAGCGAATTCCTGCAGATGGCTTTTTTCGTGCTGCTTACGACGTTCCTGTATCAAAGAGGCTCGGCGGAATCGAAGGACCCTGACAAGGAAGAGCGGGTGGATCGCGATCCGCGCCTGTCCCGTAACAAGAAAGATGCCCCGTGGCCGGTGCGGCGCGGCGGGCTCGCATTGCGTCTTTATGAAAATTCTCTGACGCTGGTTTTTTTGGCGTTGTTCGTCATTTCGTTCGCGCTACACGCGCTGGGCGGGGCGCAGGAATATAACGAGGAGCAGTTGGCCCACGGTGGGAAAGCGCTGACGGGCATGGAATATCTGCAGGAGCCCCGGTTCTGGTTCGAATCCTTCCAGAATTGGCAGAGCGAATTTCTGGCGCTCGGCGCCATGGCCGTGCTCAGCATTTACCTGCGGCAGCGCGGCTCGCCGGAATCCAAGCCGGTGGATGCGCCGCACTCGAGCACCGGCAAGGATTAGGCATTACCTCATCTGCTTGGCGCAGAAATTAAGAAAGTAATTCCACGTTGCCGCCGATGGCCACTGTGTTGATGGTAAGCGTGCGCTCGGTGGCAAATCTCAACAGATAATGCGGGCCGCCCGCCTTCGGGCCGGTGCCTGAAAGACCGCAGCCCCCGAACGGCTGCACGCCGACCACGGCGCCGATCATGTTGCGATTCACGTAAGTGTTGCCCACCTGCACGTTGCGGAACACGTGGTCGGCGACGCCTTCGATGCGGCTGTGAATGCCCAGCGTCAGGCCGAAGCCGCTGCCGCGGATGGCTTCGATGACCTGCGACAACTGATCCGCCTTGTAACGCGCCACATGCAGGATCGGGCCGAACTCTTCGGTCTTTTGCTGATCGAGCGCATTCAATTCAAACAAATGCGGCGGGAAGAAATGGCCAGCCGGAAGGCCCGCGGGCAATTCGCAAGCGTACAGAAGCTTTGCCTCCTTGCGCATGCGCGCGGCGTGGGCCTGCAACCCTTCGAGCGCGCTTTTTGAAATGACCGGGCCGACATCGGTGGCGAGCTGCGCCGGGTCGCCGATACGCAGACATTTCATCGCGCCGATCAGCATTTCAATGACTCGGTCGGCGATCTCTTCCTGCAAATACAACACGCGCAATGCCGAGCAGCGCTGGCCGGCGCTCGTGAAAGCGGAGCTGATGACATCGTCCACCACCTGCTCGGCTAGCGCGGTGGCGTCGACGACCATCGCATTCAATCCGCCGGTTTCGGCGATCAGCGTAACGAGCGGGCCCTCCCGATTGGCGAGCGTCCGGTTGATCGCCGTAGCGGTGGAGGTGGAGCCGGTCAATACGACGCCGGCGATGGCCGGGTGGCCAAATGCAATGTTGCTGAACTTCGATCCGCCAGCGAGTGGCGTAAGGTGTAACACCTCGCCTGGAATGCCTGCTTCGTGCAATACGCGCACCATCGCGTGCGCGATCAACGGCGTGGTGAGGGCGGGTTTTGCAATGACGCCGTTGCCGGCCATCAACGCAGCGGTAATCTGCCCCGCAAAAATCGCGAGCGGGAAATTCCACGGGCTGATGCACACGAATACGCCGCGGCCGTGCAGGGAAAGCAGGTTCTTCTCGCCTGTAGGCCCGCGCAATTCCTCTCCTGGACCGAAAAGCTCGCGGCCACGCGCCGCGTAGTAGCGGCAATAGTCGATCGTTTCGCGCAGCTCCGCCACGGCATCCGGAAGCGTCTTGCCCGCTTCGCGCACCAGCAAGCTCAGAAATAGCTCGCGGCGCTGCTCCAACAGATTGGCGGCGCGCTCGAGACAGGCGGCTCGCTCTTGCGTAGGCGTTGCGTCCCACGACCGCTGCGCCTTTGCGGCGGAGTCAAGCGCGTGACGGATTTCCTCGGGCGTGGCGTCGCGTGAATAGCCGACGACTTCATTGACATTGGTGGGCGAAGTTACCGGCGTCGCAGAATCCTGCGCCGGCTTGCCGTCGATGATGGGTCCGCCACGCATGATTTCGGCGCGCCGCTCGCGAAGGCTGGCCTGCAGCGTTTCAAGCTCGGCCGGATCGCCAAAATCCACGCCGGTTGAATTGGAACGATCCGCCGCATAGAGCGCGCCTGGCTCCCGAATCTTAGGTCCCCCTCCCCCGTCCGACGGGGGAGGGATGGGGTGGGGGCGTTCTTTAAGAGTTGAAACAGGATCGCGCACGACATCCTCCACCGGAATATTGGGATTCAAAAAGTGATGCACAAACGAAGAATTGGCGCCGTTTTCGAGCAGGCGGCGCACGAGGTAAGGCAACAGATCTTCATGTGTACCCACGGGCGCGTAAGCGCGCACGCGCGGGAACGCCGGCAGACTGGCGCGGGCGATGTCATACAGCGCCTCGCCCATGCCATGCAGACGCTGGAATTCGTAATCGGCGCCGGACGGCGCAAGCTCGAGTATTGCCGCCACGGTAAACGCGTTGTGCGTTGCGAATTGCGGGTAAATGACTTCGCGCGCTTCGAACAGGCGGCGCGCGCAGGCGAGATAGCTCACATCTGTCGCCGCCTTGGACGTGAACACCGGAAAGCTTTTGAGCCCACGTTCCTGCGCGCGCTTGATTTCGCTGTCCCAATACGCGCCTTTGACCAGACGCAAAGTCATGCGACGTCCGGTGATGCGTGCAAGTTGCGCCACCCAATCCACAACGAACGGCGCGCGGCGGCCATACGCCTGCACGGCGAGCCCGAGGCCAGGCCAATTACGCGTCTCAGCATCGCTCGCGAGCGCAGCAATGATATCGAGCGAGATATCGAGCCGGTCCGCTTCCTCCGCATCGATGGTGAAGCCAATATTGGCGCGCGCCGCGGCGCGCGCGAGCTCAATCACCTGCGGAATCAGATGTTCCTGAACCCGCGACCGCTGCATCAGCGAATAGCGCGGCTCGAGCGCGGACAGCTTCACCGAAATACCGTGCCGATCATGCAGCGAGTCCGCTCCCTGATTCTTAAGGGCCTCGATCGCCTGAGCGTAAGCTTCGAAGTAGCGTCGCGCGTCGGGTTCCGTGCGCGCGCCCTCGCCGAGCATGTCGTAAGAGCACAGAGCGAGCGCGGCATGCGAGCGGCCTTTCGCCAAGGCCGCTTCAATCGTTTCACCGGCAATGAAAACTTCCCCCATGGCGCGCATCGCCTGGCGCAGCGAGGCACGCGCCAGCGGCGCGACCACCGGCCGCGTCAGCGATTTGAGCGAGAACTTGCCCTCGAGCTGTCCTTCGACATCCGGCAACAAATGCCCCGCCGAGCCCAGTAATGCGAACGCGGAACGGATGAGCAAAGGCCCCTGCTCCCCTTTTTCTGCGCCGCGGATGTCCGCGAGCCGCTCGGCCACCAGTTGATCCACGCGCGTGGTGTCCGGCGTGCGCAGCAAGGCTTCCGCAAGGCCCATCAACGCGCGGCCCTGCACGCTATTGAGCGGCGCCTGTTCGAGCATGGATTCCAAAAAGGAGCGAGGACGCTTTTCGGTGCGCGCCGCTTTCACCCAATGACCGGCGCGCGCCTGGGCACGGGCGAGCTGCGGTTGAATGTCCGCAATAGCTGCGACTAATTCGCGCACTGCACCGGCTTCATCGCGCAATGTGGCGGCACGCATGCGGGTGCGCAGATCCTGCAATCCGGACTCGATGGGCTCAACGGCGACCATGGCATCCTCGTAGTGAAACATGCTTATAATAGCCGCGTTTGTAGAGAATAATTTCAGGTTTTACTCTGTTTTACAGGAAAATTGACTATGAAGGCCAAGCGCGCACCCCCTCCCGCGGAAGATTCCACTGACGAGCGCGGCAAGCCGTTGGACCGCATCGATCGTAAGCTGCTCGCCAAGCTGCAAAGAGACGGCCGGGTTTCGATCTCACAGCTTGCGCGGGAGGTGCATCTCAGCGTAACCCCTACACTCGAACGTGTAAGGCGCCTCGAGGCAATCGGGTATATCGAGGGTTATGTTGCACGGCTGAGTGCGCGCAAGTTGGGCCTGGGATTGCTGGCCTATGTCGAAGTGCAATTGGATCGCACGACGCCTGACGCCTTCGAGCGCTTCAAAGCGGCGATGCTGACGCACGATGAAGTGATGGATTGCCACATGGTGGCAGGTGGATTCGACTACTTATTGAAGGTGCGGGTGAAGGATATGGCGAGCTATCGCAGCTTTTTGGACAACATTGCTACGGTGCGCGGAGTGCAGCAGACGCATACTTATTTTGTGATGGAAGAGGTGAAATCGACGCATGCGATTGCGGTGGGGGAATGAGAATAGCTCTTTACGATTGAGCCAGCCGTAGCCACGTGGCGAAGAAGGGATCGTCCAACCGAAAACGTACTGAGCCGAGCGCTTGCTCCTCGCGAATGATCCCGCGTTCGTCCAGGGCTTTGAGCGCCTTCTGCATGCTGGCCGGAGAAAGAGAGTGCTCTGCCGTAACGGCCTTCGACAACAACTGCTTGCCGCCGCTGGCAATGACGGCCTTCAAGGTTTTTTTCTGCACGGCCGTGAGGGCCACCCATAACTGCGTGTAAGCCGGATCGTCTTCCAGCACGATGCGTTCGAGCGCCTGCTCCGCAAACGCGGGCGTAAGAGAGTTTGGAATGCCGGCGCCACCTGCACTCAATAAGTCCCAGCAGCGATGCGCCAGGCGCTGCACGCTGTAGGGCACATCTTGCGCAAGATCGAGAATGCGCTCCACGGCCCCCGCAGTCACTTTGAATTTATGGCGCTCGAACCCGGCTTGCACGAATGCCGCGAATGCAGGCCGTGGCACCGGCCCCAGAAACAGCGCCGAACCCATACGATAGAACGGGCGGGCATGCTGGCTGGTCATGTCCGTGAGCAGCCGGGTTTTCGAGCCGGCGAAGATGTAACTTAAATGGCGATGGGTCTGCACCGCCGCGCGTATCTGGCGCTCCGCAGTAAGGCCACCCGATGCAACGAGCTGCTGGAACTCATCCAGCACTACTGCAACTGTTTTGTCTTTCGATTTGGCCATGGCGTCGATGCCATCCAGCACGTCGGTGAGCAGCGGCAGGTCGGAGCTCGTGGCGCGGCGTTGCACGCCAAATGAGATTGAGAGATTCTGCTCCATCATGTCGTAGCTGATTTCGGGCTTCAGCACACCGAAGAAACGTTTGATCTGCTGGCTGGCGACCGCGCCCAGCTTTTCAGCCGGGCCTGAGAGTGCGCGGATGGCGCCAGCCAGAAGTGCCTTGGCGAGGAACTCCGTAGTCTCGTACTTCTCGATGTCATACTTGAGTACGACGATGCCTTCCTGCTCGAGCTCGTGCTGCACGACGTTGAGCAGCGAGGTCTTGCCGAAGCGGCGTGGGCCGATGAGAAAGAGGCGCTCGCCGTTGCGAACGGCGTTGGTCAGACGGCGCAGCTCCTCTTCCCGACCGACGATGGCGTCCGCATGGATGGTCTGCCCGAACTCGAAGGGGTTGCCCGCGCGCGGGCCGGATTTCGACGCCATACTCATTATCCAATTAGAATTATGCCAAGTGGATAATGGTACATTAGGACCATTAAACTGTAAAATAAGGTATTTTTAAGATTCCCTGCATTATCCGATTGGCATCATGCTAAACGGATAACGTTTATGGCAGCCGGAAATCAGCAGTCCCCATCGTTAAATTACCTGCGACACCGCACGCGCGAAATACTCCAGGTTATCGGCACGCAATCCCGCAATGTTCATGCGGCTGTCGTCCGTCATATACACGTGGTGCTGCTCGCGCAACGCGTGCACCTGCTCCACCGTAACCCCGAGGAACGAAAACATTCCCTGCTGCCGAGCGATAAAACTGAAATCGCGTTGCGGACAGGTTTTGGCCAGCTGTTTCACAAGCTCGCCCCGCAAGCCCACGATACGTTGACGCATGGCTGAAACTTCCCCCACCCAGCTCTCGCGCAACGCAGGTGTCGCCAGGATCTCCTGAACGATCGCCGCCCCATGATCCGGCGGCATGGAATAAATGGTGCGCGCAATGCGGGTGAGCTGGCTCAACATGGCATCCGCCGCGTCCGGCGTCTCACCGATGACGTGCAGCGAGCCAATACGCTCGCGATAGAGCCCGAAATTCTTCGAGCAGGACACCGCGACCAGCGCCTCAGGCAATTCAGCCGCAAACAGCCGAACGCCGAACGCATCTTCAGCGATGCCCATGCCCAGTCCCTGGTAGGCCATATCCAAAAAGGGCAATAGCCTGCGCCGTTTGAATACCGGCAAAAGCGCACGCCACTGTGAGTCGCTGAGATCCGCGCCAGTCGGGTTGTGGCAGGACGCATGCAACAACACCACTGCGCGCTCCGGCAGGCGCTCGAGCGCCGCGAGCATCGCGTCAAATGCAACCCCTCCCGTAGCCGCATCGTAATAAGGATAGCGCTCGAGCTTGAGCCCCGACCCGCCGAGCAAAGGCACATGATTCGCCCAGGTCGGCGTGCTGACATGCACCACCGCTTCAGGAAAACTCACTCGAATCAGCTCGGCTCCCAACCGCAGAGCGCCGCAGCCGCCAGGTGATTGAATGGCGCGCAGGCGCTTCGCCGCGAACACGGCATGCGCATCGCCAAATACGAGCCGCTCCATAGCCGTGTTGAACGCCGCATTGCCCGTGGGCGCCACGTATACCTTCGTCATTTCCTTCTCGAACACCGCCTGCTCTGCGCGTTTCACCGCACCCAGAATCGGGGTCTCGCCGCGGTCGTCCCGATACACGCCCACACCGAGGTCCACCTTGCGCGGATCCGGGTCCGCCCGGAAGGTGGCCATCAAGCCGAGGATGGGATCGTTGGGTAGACGGTCGAGCCTCTCAAACATTTCGCGGGTCTCCGGACAGCGGTAAGCGTTGCAGGGGCGGCAAGTTTAGCCTGTGACGCGCGCGCTGTACGTACTCTGCACGGTGGGGACTGCGGCGGCGGTCACAGCCTGCCGGGCCGCGCTGCTTCAAGATCGCGCCCGCTCCGGCCGTTAACCTGAGCTGTCCGTCTTGCTCCGAGTGCGCAACCCGTCACATGATCCAAATTATCGGCACCGTCGTCGTTCTGTTCTCCGTCCTCGGTGGCTTCGTCTTCGAAGGCGGGCACATCCTCGCCCTGTGGCACCCCTTTGAAATCCTGATCATTGTCGGCTCGGCCCTCGGCGCCTTCCTCATCAGCAGTCCCATGAAGGTGATCAAGGCCGCTTTCTCCGGCGCCCTCACCGTGCCTAAAGGGCCGCGCTACAAGCGCGCCGAGTATGTCGCGTTGCTCAAACTGCTCTATGACATCCTGGTGAAGATGCGCAAGCAGGGTGTGATGGCCATCGAGAGCGACCTCGAAACGCCGCAGAAGAGCGAGGTCTTCAAAAAATATCCGCACGTGCTCGCCGATCATCACATGGTGGAATTCATCACGGACTGTCTGCGTTTGATCGTGGGCGGCAACCTCGATCCGCAAGAGCTCGAAAGCCTGCTCGAATATGAGCTCGAAACTCATCACAAGGAAATGGCGGAGCCGGCGCACGCGGTCCAGAAGGTGGCAGATGCCCTGCCGGGTTTCGGCATCGTGGCCGCCGTGCTGGGTATCGTGAACACCATGGCCACACTCGAAGGCGCGGACACGGCGATGATCGGCCATAAGGTGGGCGCCGCGCTGGTCGGCACTTTCCTCGGTATTCTGATTGCCTACGGCTTCGTCGGCCCGATTGCGGCGGCCATGGAGCATCTGGCGCATGAGAACGGCAAGGCTTTTGAAGTGGTGAAGATGGCGCTGGTCGCAAGTGTGCGCGGCTACCCGCCCCAGGTGGCTGTGGAATTTGCGCGCAAGCTGCTGTTCGCCGAAGTGCGGCCCACATTCAACGATCTCGAAGCGCACCTCAAGAACAAGGCGCCGGCAGCGGTGAAAGCCGCGGCGGTGGTCGAAGGCAAGGCCGAGACGAAGGCCGATGAGCACGCCTGATAACAAGCGCCCTATCATCATCAAGCGCGTGAAGCGCGCCGCAGCGGCGCACCACGGCGGCGCGTGGAAAGTGGCTTACGCGGATTTCGTCACTGCAATGATGGCGTTCTTTCTGGTGATGTGGCTCGTCACCGCGGTCAACAAAGAGCAGCGCGCCGCAATCTTCGATTATTTCAAAAACCCCAGCATGGAGCCGGGCAAGAGCGTGCGGCCCGCGCCCGGCATGATGGGGCCCGGTGGCGCCAGCACAAGTCCCATCGATTTGGGCGGCGGGCTCGATGCGCCTCATACGTTGCAAAGCGCGAAGCCCGGCATCGGCGCGCCGGTGGCGCCGCCCACGCCGAACGCCCTTCAGCAAGAGGCCATGGACATCGACAAGGCCAAGGCAGCCGTCGAGGCTGCCGAGCATAAAAAACTCGAATCGCTGATGGAGGAGCTCAAAAAAGCGATTGAAAGCAGCCAGGCGCTCGAGCCTTTCAAGGATCAACTGCTGCTCGACATCACGCCGGAAGGCCTGCGCATTCAGATCGTCGATAAACAGAACCGGCCGATGTTCGACCTCGGCGGCGCGCGCCTCAAGCCCTATACGGAAACCATTCTCCGTGAGCTCGCCGTGTATTTGAATTCGGTGCCCAACCATTTGAGCCTGACCGGCCACACGGACGCCACGCCCTACCCCGGCAACAGCGGCCGCACCAACTGGGATCTTTCGGCCGATCGCGCCAACTCCGCGCGGCGCGCGCTGGAGGCAGCGGGTCTTTCCACGGACAAGACTGCGCGCGTAGTCGGACTATCCTCATCCGTGTTGTTCGACAGGACCAATGCCCGCAATCCCATCAACCGCCGCATCAGCATCATCGTGATGACGCGCAAGGCGGAAGAGGATGCCGCGAAGACGGAAGCGCCGTCGCTCGCGGCCACCGCTACCGGGCCGACAGCGCCTGCTTCCGCACCGCCTCAAACTCATCCCCCGGCTTCCACGTAGGCATTTCATCCGCCTGCGCAACAAGCCAGCCCATGTAAAGGCCGAGCTGGGTGTCTTCGATCATGCCGTCGTAATTCCAGCTGTCGTCGATCTGATCGCTCGGCTGGTGATAGTGTTTGGCTTCGAACTCTTCGACCCGCTCTTTGCCCCATCCTTGCGGCTTGCCGATGAAATCCACGCCACCGTCGATAGATAGCGCCGGCACGCCGATGCGCGCAAATGAGAAATGATCCGAGCGATAGAAGGCGCCGCGGTCGGGAAATTGGCTGGGCTTGTCGGTGCGTTCCTGACTGGAAGCTACGCCGTGCGCGACGGCGTCGAGCGTGGATTTGCCGAGGTCGATGAAAACGGCATCCTTCGTGCGGCCCCAAATGTTGGCGCTGTCGTAGTTGAGATTCGCGGCGATCTTGCCGGAAGGGAAAGTAGGATGCTTCGAGTAATACTCCGAGCCGAGCAAGCCCTGCTCTTCGGCCGCTACAAAAAGAAACAGAATCGAACGGCGCGGCTTCGTAGGCAATGCAGACATGGCGCGGGCCAATGCAAGCACCTGCGCGCAACCGCTGGCATTGTCCACCGCGCCGTTATAGATGCGGTCGCCAGTAGCGTCCGGCTCGCCGACGCCAAGGTGATCGTGGTGCGCGGAGTAGATCACCGCTTCATCTTTTAATTTGGGATCGCTGCCGGGCAGCAAACCCGCGACATTTGCCGTCTGCACGCGCGAGATCTTGTTTTGCGAATGCAGCGAAGTGCGGATGCCGAGCGATACAGGCTTGAAATTGCGCTGCCTGGCCGCCGCAATCAGCTTGTCGATATTTTGACCGGCGGCGGCAAATACCCGGCGCGTAGCATCCTCGGTGATCCAGGCTTGAAACTGCACATGCGGCTCATCGCCGGCGGGCAGATCGAACTGTTCGCCGCTCCAGGAGCTCTGCACCACTTGCCACGGGTAACCGGCGGACGACGTCGTATGGATGATGATCACGGCCGCGGCGCCCTGACGCGCGCCGCTTTCGTATTTATAAGTCCAGCGGCCGTAATAGAGGCGGCGGTTGCCTGCGAACAATTTGGGGTCCCAGTCCGGATCGTTGTTGAGCATGACCAGGACTTTGCCTTTGAGATTCGTTCCTTTGAAATCATCCCATTTGAATTCGGGCGCCTGGATACCGTAGCCCACGAACACCACTTCGGCGTTGCCGATGGCTGCGGACTCCTGCTGCACGCCGCTCGCGGCGATGAATTCGTCGTGGTATTTGAGATCGACTGCTTTTCCCTTGGCCTCGAAGCGCCATGTTTTCGGCAATTGAGCCGTGACGCCGACGATATCGAATGGCTGCTGCCATTGGCCGTTCGGCCCGCCGGGCTGCAAGCCTAGACCCTGCAACTCGGTGGCGAGATAGGTGCGCGCGAGCAAATCCCCGCGAGTGGCCGGGCCGCGTCCTTCGAGCGCGTCGGACGCGAGAAAGCGGATGGGGGCTTCGAGAGAGGCGCGGGTGATGTAAGTTTTCGCGACGCGCTCGACTTCAGAGGGGATGGGCACGGCATGAGCCATTGCCACGTTTGCGAGAATCACGGCCGCGAGAGCTGTCATCCGCCGATGCCCACACCGTTTTGAAATCATGAGCTCATCCTCCATCTGCCGGGGTGCGGAGCTTACTCTCTGGCATCTTGGCGCGGCTACGGGTAGTCTCGCGAGCGGGTTCCGGGTGTCTACCTAATGATAAAACCAAGAGGGGATCCGTTTATGAACTTCAAGTATCTGTTATTGAGCGCGCTGCTTGGCGGCCTGGCCTCATTTGTATGGGGGGCGGCGTATCACGCGGGCCTCGGCATCGACGAGCGCGTGCTGGGAAAATTCGATAACTCCCGCGTAGTGTCGGAGCTTGTCCGGGATCACAGCTCCGGCAATGGCATGTACTACACGAAGGAAGGCGTGATCGCTGCGGTCAACATGACGCCGGATCTGGCGGATCGTTCGCAGATGAGCATGGCGCCGCAGCTGGTCAAACAATATTTGATCAATGCGGTGGCGGCGGGCTTGCTGGCGTGGCTGCTCACATTTACGGGGATTCGCAGTGCGCTATGCGCTGGGGGCTTTTTTGCGCTCGCGGGGTTCGCGGCCGGGGTCGCTTCGGAACTCTCAGCCTGGAACTGGTATGGGCACTCGACGAGCTTTTCGCTGGCCATGATCGTGGATCTGGTGGCGTGCTTCGCCGTGACGGGGCTGGTTGTGGGATGGTTGCGCGGGAAGCTCGATAAGCCTGTATAAGGCCGCCGAGCCTTCGTGTAACCGGTCGGTTACTTGGACGAAAAGTAACCGATTGCGCCTCACGGCCGGGCGCCTTGCGCCGCTTTACGATGTGGCGAGCATGCTGCCGCCGGAATCTGCACCGCCACCTGGGCGGATAGTGCGGTATCGACTGGCGCTACTGAGGCTCGACGCCCCGCAAATTCTGAAACGCGCTCTGCAGCTGCGAGAATTTCCCTCCCTCTTCGCCCGTACCCACGCCGTAAGCCCGCGCCGCCTCCTTAAGCTCTGCGCGCATCGCGGCCTCCTCTGCTTTTTGCGCGCGCAACTGCGCGACGTGCGCCGCATGCTCCTGCTGGCGGCGCTGGAATACGGCGTCGCAATGCTGCCGGAATTCTTCCCACAGAGCGCGGTCTGCCGTGCGCGGCACGGGCCCGACAGCTGTCCATTTGAGTTGCAGCTGTTTGACTTCATCCGCGGCACTGCGCGCATCTGGTGCGGCCAACAGGCGCTGTGCTCGTGCGATCAGATTTTTCTTTTGACGGGTGTTGCGCGCCAGCTCTTCGTCGAAGCGAGCTTGCAGACGGGCAATGGCGGCATCGAAAGGCTCCTGTACAGTTGCGCCTGCCGCTCGCTCCACCGGCGTTGCGAAACGCCATTGTTGCTGCGCTTCGCGCAACACGGTGCCGACCAGACCCCAATCCGGGTGTTCCCAGTCCTGGCCGGACTCAAACGCCAACAACCGCTCGAGCAGCGCTTTGCGGCTCTCGAGATTTTCCACGCGGCGCTGCGCCTGCTCCGTGAAATAGATCTTGCAGGGCTGGTAAGCGGTCTGAGCAGCTTGATGAAAGCGCTGCCACTCCTCGTCCGTGTCGTCTGCGACGCCACGGCTCACTGTTTTCCACAACGCCTGCAGCCGTTTGATCTCATTCGCCAGCTCCACAGGCGCCAGCTCTGCGCCCGTCAGCAATTCCATGCGCTCGATCAACTCTGCACGCTTGGGAGTCGCCGCAAAACTCTTCCAGTCTTTGAGCTCACCGAGCCTTGCGTCAAGCTGCTGCAATTGCCGGGGTACATAGGCGGGCAGCGGCGGCGCATCCGCCAGCTTTTCTTCAATGGCCTGACGCAGGCCGGCGGCGCGCCCACTGGCGCCTTCATCCAGCGCGCGCAGCGTTTTGGCGATCAAACTGCCGATCTGGCGAATCGCCAGCGCTTGCGCGGCCAATTTACCTTCGATCGCTTTTTGGCGCACAGCCTCGGCGGCTGCCGCTGCAGCCGCCTGCACTCGCTCGAGTTCCCGCACTCGATCCGCTTCGGCTGCGGCATTCGCCTCGCAGAGCTCGCGCGCGGCCTGCGCCGCAGTCTCTTTCAAATGAAGCGCAATGGTCTCGCGACCCCGATCCATCGCCCGTTGCACACGTTGGCGCAAGCTTTCGGGCGCCTGCCCGGCGAGCGGCTGCCAGCGCATTTCGAGTTGCTCGAGCTTTGGAGTGAAAAGCGGATCGTAAGGCCGCAACGAATGCCGCTCGAGCGCCGCGCTGGCTGCGTCAAGTTCTTCCTGCAACTGCGCTGCGACACGCCCCTGCGCAAGCAGGGCGTCGCATTTTTGCCGCAGGATCTTGTATACGTTTTTGTCGCTCCCCCGCACTTCCCTCAACAGCTGTTTGAGTTGCTCCGGGTCTTCCACAGCTTGTGCCGCGAGCTGGCGCACTTTCGCAGACGCGCCTTCCATGGCAAACCGGGCGATAGCTACAGAGTCCGCGCGGTCGATGGCCGCTCGCAGTGCGGCCTCCTCTTCCACCGCTGCCGCGATGGGCGGCGGCTCAATGGGCGTGGGCGCGGACTGCGGGATTTGCGTCTCGACCGGCGTGAGAGCGGGCGCTTTGCGAAACCAGCGTAGCAATGAATTCATGGGCGGGGCGCAATGTAGTACCCAGCATGGTGTTACGCAATCTCTGGAACGGCCGTGGGTTGGTGGCAGGCGTAATCGACCCCGCTTTTAGAGATGGCTCCTCGTCCAACCGGCGGTTTAAGCGAGCTTAAGGCAGCGGATGAAAGCTCGTCTGCGCAAGTGTTAAATTGGCTAACCCGAACTTAAATTTGAACGCACGGGACATTAGAACAAGTTTGCAGCATCTTCCCGAGACTACTCAGATTCTCGATGGCCGGGCGGATGCGATGCGTTCGCGAGAGCGCGCAAAGTTTACACAGCGACAACAGCAGTCCGTCGTGTCTTGACGACAACCGCTCAATTTTTTTCTATCTTCACAAAAAAATGCCGAATGTCGGTGGAGGCAGACGCAAAATGGTATTGCCGCGCAGAGCCGATGCATTGAAACTCCCGCGCCATGAAAAACCTATCCCTCGTCGCGCTCGCTCTGCTCGCATTCACGGCAGCTACTTCCACCAACGCCCAGGCGGTCAAATGGCATCCGGGCCACTACATGTCTTTGAACACGGGCGGCTCCCAGTCAGAAAATTTCAAGCACCTCGAAGAGGTTTCCAGGGAACCGGTAATCAAGGGCGTGCAACTCTATGTCTGGTGGTCCGAGCTGGAACGATCGAAAGGCGTCTATGACTTTTCAAAGATCGATCTGTACCTCAACAAGATGAAATCCCTGCCGGCGGCGAAACGTCTGGTAGTCCGTGTTATGGACCGCAGATTCGGCGGCACATCGAAAACGGGTATCGTCCCAAGCTATCTCTTGTCCGATCCGACCTACAAAGGCGGCGTAGCGCTGTTGGCCTCATCCGGTTACGTGTCGCGCCTTTGGGAGCCTGCGGTGATGGACAGGCTCATTGCCCTCTATCGCGCGCTCGGCGCTCGCTACGATGCAGACCCCTACGTGGAGGGGTTTGCCACAGAAGAAACGTCGATCAGCTTGGCTAGCCCGACCCCGAGCGGCTATTCCACGACAGCGCTATTCAATCAGTATCTGCGCTTTGCGGCCTCCGCCCGGCAAACGATGCTCCGCAGCAATCTTTTCATGGGAACCAACTTCGTAAAGAGCGATGAACAGATGGCTGTCCTCATCCAAGCCCTGTTTGAGGCGCACGTTGCGCCTGGGGGCCCAAGCACAGTGCCCAACAAACTGACGCAGGCGCAACGCGTTTGGACGGGTGCGACCGGCGCCGATTACCGCGGCTTGATCGCCATTGGACCCGGAATCGAGGCAGCCGTATTCGGCGGCAAGAACGGGAGCTTCACACCAAAACAAATCGGTGATTTCGCGTACAAGACCCTCGGCGTCACGCATCTCTTCTGGGTCAGAAACACCTTTACCGGCACTGCGGCGCAAAAGTGGAGTACCGGAATTCTTCCTTACCTCAGGACCAACCCGCCCACCCGCACTGCCTGCCCGTCTTCTTACGGGCTCTGCAACACCAAGTAAGTGTCAGGCAATGCTGGCCAGCGAGGCCGGCACATGACGGCGCAGCAGTAGGTTCTGCGCCTCCCACTGATCTTTCGGTTCGAGCGCTTCAAGGAAACGCACTTCGCCGCCGGCAAATACCGCGACAGGAATGCCATCACGATACAGCAGACGGTTGCCTGTAAGCGCGGGCAAACGCGCGCCCGGCGTGAGGATACCCACCAGATTCAAAGGATCGGCTGCGGACAGCGCCGCCTGCTGCCCCGCGTATTCCTTGCGGCGGATGTCGCGCATCAGGGCAATAGCTTCAGACGTTGCGAACTGCTCTCCGGAAAAACCCTGCACAAAGCGCCCGCCGCGAATCTCACCGCGTGCTTCCAGACGGCGGCAGCACATCAAAAGATCGCGCCACGGTGGCAACCAGCTCGCTTCAGTGGCGAGCAACCGCCAGAAGATGACGCCCCAGCGGCGCAACAAAGTGCGCGCCACTTGCTCAATCGCCTCATCGTCGGCGCGTTTGATGCTCGCCGGCCCCTGCGCCGCTTGATCGGTTGTTACGGGGCGGCGCACCAGCGCCCAACGCCCCGCATCCGCCATTCCAAATAAAGCGATGCGGCGCCTGCGCCGTCCGCCACTCGCCGTCGGCCGGCGATCGGAAGGGACGAGCAAAGCGCGCAAGCCGCCAAAGCTGTCGGAATTGACGAGGCCCAGCGCCACAAGCTCCGCCAGGGCCTCTTCCGCCTGAGCGGGCAGCAGGTGCAGGCTGTCGACGATCTCATCGAAGAACGACGCGCCGTGCGTTTGAATGAAGTCGGCCACATCCCGCGCCCTTGCAGTGAGTTGAGTCGGGTCGGCGGGATCGGAAAATCCCGACCATATCCTTACGTTACGCCTCGCCAGCAGCGTGATAGGCGTGGAGCGCACCGGCGCGGCGCCGCGTTCCGGATCTGCGGCGCGCGAGGCGAGCCGGGTCCAAACAAAGCGCCCGGCAAGGCAATGCTCATCCAACCATGCCGGTTCGTACTCCGTGATTCGTGCGGGCAGGATCTCCGTTTCCCACGCGCTGGCCGGCGCTTCAAAGCCTTCCAGTTGCGTAAGAATAGCCGCGACAGCATCCGGCCCCTGCATGCGGGCTTCGGGTACCACCCGCTGCCACTCAAACAGGAAGCGCAGGAAGTCGCGCGCCTGCACCGGCTCAATCTCGGCGCGCAGACGTTTGACGGTATAGCGATGGATGCGTGCGAGCAGGCGACGCTCGCACCACTCATCGCCTTGCGCCCCAGGCGTAAAGCGGCCGCGCATGGCAAAGCCTTCGGCTTGCAGCGCCAAGAGCGCGGCATCTATCTTCGCGACAGGCAAACCCAGCGATGCAGCGATCGATGCGGCTGTTACGGGGCCAAGGCCCTCCAGCCGGCCCCGCACGATTTCAACCAATGCTTCGCCGGCATCCCAGGCCTTTACGTATTCAGCCGGCGTCGCAACATCGGGTGCAAACGTGGCGCCCGGGAACACCGATTCAAATAGCGGCCGCCGCTCAGTCGCAATCCACGAGCCCTGGTCAAGGCAAGTCACGCGTCCCTGCTTGCTCAATGCTTCGATCGATGCCGGCCATGCGCGATTCTGTTGCAGCTCCTCGCTAGTCAGGAAAGTCAGCCACAGCAGCGCGTCGTGTAATTCATCGGGGACGGACGAATCCGGCCACGCCTCTTCTCGCACCCGGCGAATCGCATCCTCGTCCAGCTTGCCGATGTCCGCCGCGGTCTCAGGGTCCATCCAGCTGCGGCTCATCACAGCTTGCGTGCGCCGCTCTTCCAGCGGCGCATCGTCGAGGTAGGCGTAAGGCCGCGCCGACAAGACCTCGAGCGCAAGCGGCGAAGGCTCGGTGAGATCGCGTGCTTCGACACGAATCTCACCGGACTCGAGCTTGCGCAGCAGCCGCTCGAAGCCTTCGATATCCATCGCGTCTTCCAGGCAATCGCGAATCGTCTGGCGCACCAGCGGATGGTCCGGCACTTCTATCTCACCGGGAAGATTCTCGGCGCAAGCGACCTGATCCGGAAAAACGGACGCTAATAGATCCTCGGCATTCATCCGCGCAATCTGCGGCGGAATTTTCTTGCCGCCGCGAAAGCGCGGCAGCGCCAGCGCGACGCCGGCGTCCCAACGCCAGCGCACTTCGAACATCGGCGCGGCGCACAGCGCCTGAATCAAAATATGGCGCGCGGTATTCGAATGCAGATATTTCGCGACGTCCGGCAGATCGAAGCTGTGCGCCGTGGTAAGCGACAGGATCAGATTGTCTTCCGTCGCCGCAGCCTGCAACTCAAAATTGAACTTGCGGCAGAAGCGCTTGCGCAACGCGAGACCCCAGGCCCTGTTGATGCGGCTGCCGAAAGGCGTATGGATCACGAGCTGCATCCCGCCGGCTTCGTCGAAGAAACGCTCGAAGACGACAGTGTCCTGCGTCGGCAAGCAGCCGAGCGCAGCGCATCCGGCCGCGAGATAGTCGACCAGCTGCAAGGCGGCCGCTTCACTCAAACCCACTTCATCCATGACCCACGCCAACGCCGCATCCCGGCCTCCATGCTTCAGCAATTGTTCGATCTTCTTCCTGAAGTCGGAAACAGAAACCGACAGCTCATCGCTGCGGCCCGGCGCTTCGCCAAGCCAGAAAGGAATCGTCGGCGGCTGCCCATGCGCATCCTCCACACGCACGGTGCTGCGCTCCACCCGCAAAATACGATACGAAGTGTTGCCCAGCTGAAAGATATCGCCCGCCAGGCTTTCGACTGCAAAGTCCTCATTGAGCGTGCCCACCACATGACCCGCGGGCTCGAGAACGACTTTGTAATCCGCATTGTCGGGAATGGTGCCGCCCGAGGTGATCGAAGTGAGACGCGTGCCGCGCCGGCCGCGGATCGTGCGATTCACCGCATCGTAATGAATGAGCGCGCCATGCCGTCCGCGCCGTGTGCTGAAGCCTTCAGCCAGCATCAGCACCAGCTCATCGAACTCTTTGCGCTCGAAACTTCGAAAGGGATAGGCGCGGCGGAACAAGTCAAACAGCTCGCCCGCATTCCATTCGCGCGCGCCCGCTTCGGCGGCAATCTGCTGCGCGACGACATCGAGCTGATTCTCGGGAATCTTGAGCCGGTCGAGCTCGCCGCGGCGCACGGAATCGAGCAGCGCGGTGCATTCCACCAGCTCATCGCGCGATAGCGGAAACAGCCGCCCTTTCGAGGTGCCGCCTACGGCGTGGCCCGCGCGGCCTACCCGTTGCAGGAAAGAATTGATGGAGCGCGTCGAGCCTATCTGGCAAACGAGATCGACATCGCCGATATCGATGCCCAGCTCCAGTGAGGCTGTGGCCACCAGCACCTTGAGCTCGCCGCGTTTGAGACGATGCTCCGCGTCGAAACGCAGCTCTTTCGCCAGGCTGCCATGATGCGCAGCGACGTTCTCTTCACCCAGGCGCTCGGACAAATGGCGCGACACGCGCTCGGCGAGGCGCCGCGTGTTGACGAACACAAGCGTAGTGCGATGCTCGCGCACGAGCTCCGCCAGGCGATCATAGAGCTGCGCCCACACCTCGCCCGACATCACTGCTTCGAGAGGCACCGGAGGTACTTCAATGGCTAGATCGCGGCTGCGCGCGTGCCCACTATCGACGATCAGGCATTCGCTGATAGCGGGCGGAGAGCCGTTCCGCGCGTCAACCCCGTTGGGCTTCGAAGACTCAGCCCAACCTACCCGCATTCCCACCAGGAAACGCGCGACTTCCTCGATGGGTTTTTGAGTGGCCGACAACCCAATGCGAACCAGCGGCCGCTGCACCAGCGCCTCCAGCCGCTCGAGTGAAATGGCCAGATGCGCGCCGCGCTTGTTACCGGCGAGCGCGTGAATTTCGTCTACGATCACCGTACGCGTGGTGCTCAGCATGCTGCGCCCGGATTCGGAGCCCAACAAAATGTACAGCGACTCCGGCGTCGTGACGACGATATGCGGCGGGTTGCGCCGCGCGCTGGCGCGTTCCGATTGTGGCGTATCGCCCGTGCGTACGAAGGTGCGAATGGGAATGGACGGCAAACCCAAAGCGAGCAGTTCATCGCCAATCCCGTTGAGCGGCGCTTCCAGGTTGCGATTGATATCGTTCGACAGCGCCTTCAACGGCGAGACATAGACAATGTGGGTTTCATCCGCGAGCGGGCTTTCGAGGCCTTCGCGCACCAGTCCGTCGATCGCGGCCAGAAACGCGGCAAATGTCTTGCCTGAACCGGTTGGCGCGGCGATTAATACGTGCCGCCCCGCCTGAATGGCGGGCCACGCCTGCGCCTGCGCGGGGGTAGGTCGGTCAAACGTGCGCCGGAACCAGGCGGCGACCGCCGGGTGAAAGGAATCGAGGGGATCCATGCTCAAAGGATAATTGAAATGCCCCCTCCCTGCCCTCCCCCGCAAGCGGGGGAGGGAAAGATCGAGTTCCCTCCCCCGTTCCACGGGGGAGGGCTAGGGTGGGGGCATCTCTAATGGACGCGAATTTTCCCGAGCACTTCCTGCAAGGTTTCCGCCGCCGCTGGCTTGACGACGTGGTAGTCGATGCTTGCCTCGCGCGCGATCCTGCGATTCATCTCATCGCCCCAGGCAGTGAGGGCTACGATGGTGGTGGCTGTGCCCTGGGGCATCAGGCGAATTCGCGCCGCGGCTTCGAAACCATTCATCTCGGGCATCCCTAAATCCATGAGCACCACCCGCGGCTGCAACTCGTTGAACAGCTGCAGCGCCTGCCGGCCACTGTATGCCGCACGCGCGTCATAGCCCATGAGCGACAAGAGTGTCGCTACGGTGTCAGCCGCATCCCGCTGGTCGTCCACCACCAGAACGCAAAACCGCTTTTCAGAATCGGCAACCACTGGTTCTCCTCGCCTACCCGGCCCTGGGCGCGCGTCGTGACTTGCAACTGACGTGCCACGCTCAGCTGGCTTGCATCGTCATTAAGTTAATGAATAATCGCCGCCGGCCGCGCCAGAACCGCCATTAAGCCACACCCCCGCTATCTCCCCATACCCGGACATTGAAAAAACTCCACGGAAGCCCTCATGGGACGCATTTTCGAAGTCAGAAAGCACACGATGTTCGCGCGATGGAACCGCATGGCGAAACAATTTGCCCGCATCGCCAAAGATATTGCCATGGCGGTGAAAGCCGGCGGGCCCGATCCCGATTCCAATCCGGCGCTGCGGCGGGTGATCCAGAATTCCCGCGCCCTCAACATGCCGAAAGACAAGGTCGAGGCGGCCATCAAACGCGCTTCGGGCCGCGATGCGGCGAGCTATCACGAAGTGTTGTATGAAGGTTATGCACCGCATGGCGTCGCCTTGCTCGTTGAAACCGCTACGGATAACCCGACCCGCACGGTCGCCGGCGTGCGCAACATCATCGCCAAGCACGGCGGAAATCTTGCGACGAACGGCAGCGTCAGCTTTCTATTCAAGAAAATGGGGGTGTTCCGCCTGGACCCTGCGGGCATAGACCAGGACGATCTCGAGTTATATCTGATCGATCATGGGCTCGAGGAAATGGGCGAAAGCACGGGGGAAAAAGGCGAACCGCAGCTCGTGGTCCGTTGCGGTTTTGCAGACTTCGGCCGCTTGCAGCTGGCGCTCGAAGCGCGCGGCATCGCACCGCTTTCGGGCGAGCATGAATACATTTGCACCGTTCCGACCGAGCTACCGGAGACGCAGGCTACGGAGGTGCTCACCCTGATCGACAAGCTGGAACAGGACGAGGATGTGCAGAAAGTATTTCACACGCTCGCGTAGTCAGAATGTGACGGGACGAGCGAGGAATTCGTTTGTACCGAAAGACATTTCAAACCCGATCCCCACGCCCCAGCTGGGCTCGCGCGGCTGATCGAGCTCTTCCTTGGGCCAGTCGAGGCTGGTGCGCAACTCGAGCACCAGCCAGTCCCGCGCGATGCCTTTGCGGTACGCGACCTTGATGCCGTAGTCCTGCAGCGTCACGGGGGCTTCGGTTTCACCGTTAAACCCAACCGCGACGGCAACTGATTTGCGACCGGAAAAACCGCGCAACGCCATGATCGATGAATAACCGCGCACACCCTCGGATTCCTGGGAGATGGTGCCGGAGCTGGTCCAGCGCACGAGCCAGGGGCCGGCGAAGAGGCGCTCCAGATCTACGCGGCTGGTGGTGCCCAGGCGCTCGCTTGCTTGATAAAACAGGGTCTGCCTGAAGCTGAAGAGTTTGTCCTCCACCGCTCCATGTTGAAAAATGTAGCTGCCTTTGACATATGGGTCGAGAGGAAACTGCAATCGCACTCCCACGCCGCCATCGAAGCGGGACCCCTGCTTGGGCGGCGCGCGATAGGAAATTCCAAAGATAGTCTGCTCGTCGCGCGTGGAGCCGAACTCACGGCCGAAGGCAGCCGCTTGCGGGGCGCGCTCGGTGACATACTCGTCGCGGTTCACGCGGCCGATAAACGCGTTGAAGCGTTCGTTGAGCTGCGGCAGCGGCAGATCGACATTGAAGCGCAGGCGCGGCCTGAATCCCTCGAACTCATCCCACAGAAATATCGGCGAGATGCTGCCGGTGACGCGCCGGTAGGACTTTTCGTCGTACTGCGAGCCGAAGAGATGATCGAGGCGCATGGCGGAGCGCCACACAGTATCGTAGACGCCACGATGCACGCGATCGATCAAAGGATCGCGCCCCGTTGCCGGCACCTGCTGGGTGGTCTGCACTTCTTGAGCTGTCGCCATGCTGGCTGCAATCAGCAACGCTCCGGCAAGAACAAGTTTCGCCATGGTGCGCATCAAGCAGGAACCTCCATATTGGCCTGCACTATAAAGCCTATAGCCGAGGTTTAGTTCCCCGTAGGTTGGGCTGAGTCTTCGAAGCCAACCCCCACCGAGGAAGAAGTTGAGCTTACGCGACGCCGTGCTCGCCGAACCAGGCAAGCAATTTGTTCCATCCATCCTTGGCATCCTCAGGCGAATAGCTTGGCCGGTAATCGGCATTGAAGCCATGCTGGGCGTTGGGATACACGATGATCTTCGAAGCAGAGCCGGCCTTGGCCAGCGCAGCGCGCATCTTCTCGACATCGGCCGCGCTGATTCCCTGATCTTTGCCGGCGTAAAGCCCAAGCACGGGCGCTTTCAGTTGAGCGGCGATATCGATGGGGTATTTGGGTTGCAGCTGCGTTCGCTCCCGTTCAATTGGGCCGTACCACGCCACTCCCGCCTTCAGCTTGGGATTGTGCGCAGCATAAAGCCAGACGATCCGCCCGCCCCAGCAGAAGCCGGTAATCGCGAGCTTCGAAGCCTCGCCCTTACCTGTCTTGCTGGCCCACGCGGCCGTGGCGTCAAGATCGCTCATCACCTGCGCATCCGGCACTTTTGCAACGATGGGCATGATCGCCTTGATGTCTTGGATTTTCGAAACGTCTCCTTGCCGCGCGTAGAGTTCAGGCGCGACAGCCATATAGCCCTGCTTCGCAAGCCGGCGGGTGAGATCCTTGATGTGCTCGTGCACTCCAAAAATCTCCTGCACGACCAGCACGACAGGAAACGGCCCGCCCTTTTCGGGCATGGCGCGATAGGCCGGAATGTCTCCGCCGGTCGCGGGAATTTTGACTTCGCCGACGGTCAGACCATTGCTGTCTGTCGTAATCGTCTGCGCCGAAACGGGTTGCACGGCGAGCGCAAAGCCGGTCGCAAGCGCCGTCACCACCATTTCACGGCGCGTGAGCTCGAGCGGAGGAAGCAAACTCAACCATTGGGGATCTTTGGATTCAATTGACATGCTCACTCTCCCCTTCAGCTTGAACCGGCAGGTGGCGATGATAAGCTCGAAAGCCGAAGGAGGAAATTGTCATGGCAAAATCGATTCCTGACGGCTACAACAGTGTTACGCCTTACTTGATCGTAAACGACGCGGCAGGCGCTATTGAATTCTACAAGCGCGCGCTCGGCGCCACGGAGAAATTCCGTATGAATGCGCCGAACGGCAAAGTGGGACACGCGGAAATCAAAATCGGAAACTCCGTCATCATGCTCGCGGATGAGTATCCCGACATGGGCCACCGCGGTCCGCAAGCGTTCGGCGGATCGCCGGTGAGTATCTTGCTTTACGTTGCGGACGTCGATGACCGGTTCAAGCGCGCATTGGCGGCAGGCGCGAAAGTGCGTAAGCCGTTGGAGACCCAATTTTATGGAGATCGCTCCGGCACGCTCGAGGACCCGTTCGGGCATACGTGGACCATCGCAACACACGTGGAAGATGTCGCGCCGGAGGAAATGAAACGGCGCGCCGAGGTGTTCATGAAGCAGCAAGAGGCCGGGGCGGCGTCCTGAGCAGGGCGCGCGCGCCTTCTGACGTTCTGCGTGAAGCACTGTAGAATCCGCCGGCCGTTTAGTCCGGAGCTTCCGCATGCTCGAACGCAACTTCGAAAAACTTCTATTCGCCTGTCGCTGGCTGCTCGCGCCGCTTTATCTGGGGCTCGCGTTGGCGCTCGTGGCCTTGGGCGTGAAGTTTTTCATGGAGGCGTATCACGCCCTGGCGCACGTATTCACGAGCGAAGAAGCCGAACTGGTGCTAAGCGTGCTGGCGCTCATCGACATCGTATTGGTGGGCAGCCTCATTGTCATGGTCATGTTCTCGGGCTACGAGAATTTCGTATCGCGCATCGATACCGGCGACAGCGCCGATGCGCCCGCCTGGCTCGGTCAGCTCGACTCGGGCACGCTCAAGTTGAAAGTGGCCGTCTCCATCGTGGCGATCTCGTCCATCCATCTGCTACGCGTTTTCATGGCTGCAGAAGATACGGCCAACGACAAGATCATGTGGTACGTGATCCTGCACCTGACTTTCGTGGTTTCGGCGTTGATGATGGGATTCCTGGACAAGATCGCCTTCGCGGCGCATCGCGAGCACAAAACCTAGCGTTTGTGCAGCCACCCCGGCAGGAATGACATCGCGTCCACCCTCGCATGGGTGTCGTATTGCACGCGGTTCTTTGCCAACAGCAGTTGCGCGCGGCCGTCTTTCCAGGCGTTCAGCATTTCGGTGGCGCCGCCGATGAATTCCCCGCCAATGAATATCTGCGGAATCGTAGTGACGCCTGTGCGCGCCGTGACAGCGGCGCGAATCTTCGCGCCCATGTCGTTCTGCTGATATTCAACGGAATCGATATCCACGGAGCGGAACGGCACGCTGCATGCCTGGAACAGCTTGCGCACCGCCCAACAGAATTCACACCATTCCAAGGCAAACATCACTACCGGATTCTCAGCGTCACTCAGCGTCTTGCGCACGAATTCTTCTGCATCGGAAGAAACAATAGGCGGGGATGCCGAGGCGGCCGAAGCAGGCGCGGGTGAATTGAACTGCCCGCCCGGAGTCGAGCGCATGATTTCCAGCTCTTCCTCGTTCATATCCGCGGCGATATCCGCAAATAGCGGGGTACTAAGGTAGCGCTCGCCCGTGTCCGGGAGCATGCAGAGCATCGTCGCGCCGGCGGAGGCTGTTTTGCACACCTCGAGCGCGCCGGCAAGCGCGCCCCCTGCGGAAATGCCGACGAAAATGCCCTCCTGCCTCGCAAGCTCGCGCGATAAGCGCAACGCTTCGGCGCCATTGATTGGCACGATGCGGTCGATAAACTTCATCGCCACCGCATCCTCGGCGAGCTTGGGAATGAAGTCGGGGCCCCAGCCCTGCACAGGGTGCGGGCGCGACATGGGATGGCTGCCGGTGGGAGGGTTGGGAATACCGCTCGCCAGCACCGGCGAGTTATCCGATTCACACACAATAATTTTCGTTTGCGGCCGTTCCGCGCGCAACACTCGCCCCACTCCTTTCAAAGTGCCGCCCGTGCCATAGCCGGTGATCCAATAATCCAGCGGCTCACCGGCAAAGGCAGCCAGAATTTCCTGCGCCGTGGTGCGCGAATGAATTTCCGCATTGGCTTCGTTCTCAAACTGCCGGCAGAGAAACCAGCCATGCTTTTCGGCAAGCTCGACCGCCTTGGCAACGGAGCCCGAGCCGCGCAGATGCGCGGGAGTCAACACTACCTTGGCGCCGAGAAACCGCATCAGCCGCCGCCGCTCGACGCTGAAATTCTCTCCCATGAGGATCACGAGAGGATAGCCTTTCTGCGCGCACACCATCGCAAGACCGATGCCCGTATTGCCGCTGGTGGCTTCAATCACGGTTTGCCCGGGACGCAGCTTGCCGCTGCGCTCGCCCTCTTCGATGACGCCGAGCGCGAGCCGGTCCTTCACGGAGCCTAAAGGATTGAACGCCTCGATCTTGACGTACAGATTGACATGGGCGGGCGCCAGCTTATTGAGTTTGACAACCGGCGTGCGGCCTATTGTCTCGAGAATGCTGGCGAATTTTGTGGTCATAACCAGTGACGCATCCCGCCGTGCGGCGGCGACGCCATCCCCTGCTCAGCCCCTGCGCTCGTCACGGACTTGCGCAATTCGCGCAGCTTCGCTTTCACCACAGCCGCATTGGCCGGGCCCATCCGCAATAAAACTTTCTGGCCTGCGGACCGCGCTTCCAGTTTGGGATCGGCAAACTCGTAGAACACGCGCGGCTGCGTCAGAGCAATAGGCCCTGATATTTCCGGAGTCTCAAGCAGGCTATCGATGGCTTCAACCAGGCGATCGTTGAAGTACTGCCCCGGATAGCCGAGATCCTCATACGCCTTCTGAAACAAAGGATAGAAGCGGAAGTAAAGGTCGGCCAGCGTCTGGGTATCCGTGGCTTGCGCCAGCTGCACGAGCGGCTTGTAGCGCGCGAAGTTTTCATCGCTCAGGGTAATGAGATCGCCTTGTGTGGCGACCGCCGTCTGGCCTGGAACGGGTTTGAGCGGACGCTTCTCCACCGCCACTTTCTGCCGCGGCAGGTTATCGATGGTGACGACCACGTGACGAACGATGTCCTGCGGAATCAATGCCTGCTGCATCGAGACGCCGCCAAAGAGATTTTCCAGCGCTTCGCGCATCGGGGCGTCACTCTCATTCAACGCGGGCAGCTGCGCCTCTGAGGATGGCGCAGCGGAGGCGGGCAGAGGATGCCGGATCGCGGGCTCGGCATTGACGGCGGCGGCGGGCGTGGACGCCGTCTTTGCCTTTATATCGGCTGCTTTTTGCCGCGAATGGAAATAATAATAGGCGCCGCCGCCGGCGCTCGCCAGAATGACCACGGGAGCCACCCACCAGAAGGCCTTATCTGCCCAATGTTTGCGGTCTTCAAACATGTCTTGTCCTCCGAGTACACATACTGTAACTCTCAGTTTGTCGGAAGTCTCAAAAAGCGCATTGACCGTTTGACGACAGCGGCGCCGGCGCGTAACTCTCGCGCCCTTCGATCGTCCTCACGGAAGTGGCCAGCATGAAGCTGAAGATCCTGCATTTGGAAGATAACGCCGACGACGTCGAGTTGGTGCGCAGAAGCCTTGGGCGCCAGGGTTTGGAGTGCGACATCCACGCGGTGAGCACCGGCCCTGATTATGTCTCCGCGCTCGAGCGCAAAGAGTTCGACGTGATCTTGTCGGATAGCGGGCTGCCTGGCTACGACGGACGCACAGCCCTCGCGGCGGCTCATCAACGCTGCCCCGGCGTGCCGTTCATCGTGGTTTCTGGCGCGCCGCAACCCCCTAGTCCCGTAGAAAAGGCGTCATCTCCAGCCGGCGCTACTGCGCACGTGGCGAAGGCCGACATGAAGCAGCTCGGCGCCGTCATTCAACATGCTCTGCAGCACGTCGAACCCTCGATCGAACAGGCTGCGCCCACCTCGTATGTTTTGGGAATGAAACATCTAGTCTCCGTGACGCAGCGGCTGTCGCTGGCGCGCAATCTCGAGACTGTGATGGCGATCGTGCGTCGTGCGGTGCGCGATCTCACCGGCGCCGACGGCGCCACATTTGTATTGCGCGACGGCGAACATTGTTACTACGCCGATGAAGACGCCATCGCTCCGCTGTGGAAGGGCCAGCGCTTCGGCCTGGGCGCATGCGTCAGCGGCTGGACGATGCTGCATCGGCAACCGGCCGTGATTGAAAACGTCTACACCGATCCGCGCGTGCCTCACGATGCTTACCGGCCTACGTTTGTAAAAAGCCTGGTGATGACTCCCATTCGCACCGTTGCACCGATCGGCGCCATCGGAGCATATTGGGCGAACTCTCATGTCGCTACGGAGGAAGAGATCGAGTTGCTGCAGGCGCTGGCCGACAGCGCATCCATTGCGATCGAGGCGGTCGAGGCCTTTTCAACACTGGAGCAGCGCGCGGCCGGTTATGTGCGCAACGCGGCCGATCTCGAAGTGGCGAACCGCGAGCTCGAAACGTTTTCCTTCGCCGTGGCGCACGATCTGCGCTCGCCGCTGATCGCCATCGACGGCTTCTGCAACGTGCTGCTCGAGCATTGCGCGCATACTTTCGATGAGGAAAGCCGCGAATACCTCGGCCGCATCAGCGCGTCGGTCACGCGCATGCATCGGTTGATAGAGGACCTGCTGAGCCTGTCCAGAGTGTCATTGGCTACGCTGCACCGCACTCCCGTAGATCTGTCCTCCCTGGCGCGGGAAACCATGTGGAGCCTGCGCGAACGCGCCACCGAGCGGCGCGTCGAATTTCTGATCGCCGATAATCTTGTCGTAGAAGGGGATCCGGACCTGTTGCGGCTGGTCGTCGAGAACCTGCTGGCGAACGCGTGGAAATTCACCTCGCAGCGTCAGGAGGCGCATATTGAGTTCAGTTCCAGCTTGTTGCCGAACGGGGACCGCGCCTTCTTCGTGCGCGACAACGGCGCAGGCTTCGACTCGCGCTACGCGGGCAAGCTCTATAAGCCCTTCAATCGCCTGCATACGCAGGCGGAATTCCCCGGCATGGGCATAGGCCTCGCGCTAGTGCAGCGCGCTGTGCATCGTCACGGCGGAAAAATCTGGGCCGAATCGCAGGTGGATCGCGGCGCTTCCTTTTACTTCACGCTTCCCGCGCAATTCAAGCCGCGCCGCGAGTGAAAGCCCAATCCAGCATACGGCTGGCGACCCCGCCCCCGAGACTCGCGCCTGTCACATCGTCGAGCCG
>Ga0065707_10081895_pt1 | contig 30619 bp, 15 predicted proteins | sample SwiRhicommuniRL3_FD_59094 | JGI IMG/M metagenome (GOLD analysis project Ga0065707, IMG submission 59094) | Switchgrass rhizosphere bacterial communities from Rose Lake, Michigan, USA - RL3 v2 (version 2) | ecosystem: Host-associated > Plants > Roots > Rhizosphere > Soil | place: East Lansing...
AGTATGTCATATCCTTGGAGATGAGAGTGTTGAGCAAGATACGTAAGCCTCCGTCAGCTCTGATGACGATTCTTGACTTACCAGAGTCCTTGTTCTTGAGAACTTTCAAGTCTCCAAGACCTTTATTGACATATGGCAGTTCTTTGTCCTCTGGGTTGAACAACATAAGCTTTGTACGTTTGGTGTAGAGTAATTCCTCGTTTTCTTCTCCGGTGCTGGCGGATTCGATTTTATCGCCAGACATACGGGCGATAGGCTTGAAGTCGCCTTGAACTTCTTCCTCTTCGACTTTATCGTCATCGCCTGCTGGTGGATTAGAAGATGCGGCTGATCCAAATCCTGTAGCTCCAGAAGTTGCGGAAGATCCAAATGAAAACGAAGGTTTGGCTTCACTGGTAGAGTCGTTTGCTTTCTGTGAGTTGAATGCAAACTGAAATGTAGGTTTGGGGGCATCTGTGTTGTCCTTGTTGGTCTGGCCAAAAGTGAACGGTTTAGCTGGTGCAGCGTCCTCTTTGGAGCCAAATGAAAATGTTGGTTTAGAATCATCAGATTTAGTACCGAAAGCAAAAGCTGGTTTAGAATCATCAGGCTTCGACCCAAACGCAAATGTTGGTTTGGAGTCGTCTGGCTTGGAACCAAATGGCATTGATTGTTTGGAATCGCTAGATCCAAATGAAAAGGGTTTCGATGGAGTATCTTCCTTTGGTTGGTTGAATTGGAATGGCTTGGAAGCGTCCTTGGTGTCTCCGGCGGGTTTAGAATTGAAATTGAAAGACGTTGTAGTTTTGTTCTCGGTTGGCTTTGGAGCGAAGTTGAAAGATGATGCTGGGTTGCTTTCCGTTGTTGGTTTCGTGCCAAAGTTGAAGGAAGGTTTAGGCTGTTCTTCTGTCTTTTTTGTGTCGAATGAAAATGGTTGCGATGATGAGGTTGATGATCCAAATGAGAATGCAGGTTTGTTGGTAGAAGTAGTGGAACCAAAAGAAAATGCGGGTTTATCAGATGGTACAGAAGCTTCATTCGAATTGAATGAAAAAGGCTTCTTTTCTTCTTGAGGTTTGGAGAATGAGACTGGTTTGTTTTCAGTTGGGGTTGTCTCTGGTTTACTGAAGGAGAATGGCTGCTTTTCTTCAGGTTTTTGTACAGCATTGTCTCCTGTACTGGTAGCAGGTGCAAATTTAAAAACGTTGTCCTTAATGGTTTTATTGAATTGGAAGGAAGGACCCTTGATTTCGATTTCTGATTCCGAGTCACTACTATCCTTTTTCTTTACTGGTTTAGGTCCAAATGAGAATGGAGATTTCTTGACGGTAGGTTTGGTTGTGAGGGTGAATTTTGGACCCTCGATTTTGATGTCATCGTCGGAATCGGGATCTGAGTCTGAATTGGAAGGCTGAACTTCTTTTGTAACTTTAGGTTCCGGTTTAGCTGCAGAGCCATTGGTTTGTGGTTTAAATGAAAAACCTGTAGATGGTAGTGCTGGTACTGTTGCCGGTACTGGTGCCTTTGCTGGGATTTGCAGCACTTCTTTCTCGATTTTGTCAAAGTATTCAATGTACTTCTTGGCTATAATGGAGAAGTTAGCAATTGAATTAGGAACATGTGCAGCAGTTATTGCTTCTACAAACTTGTCATTCAAAGCCTTGATTTTGTCATTCTTATCGGTGCTGGATGGTGTGGATGCACTGTTTGACGGAGTTGGGATTTTGAATCCGTTAGAAACTGCTTTGAATCCATTAGAGAATCCTCCGCTAGTATCAGTGTCATTGGTTTTACCTGAAACTGTAGAAGATGCGCCGAATCCTCCGAATGAACCGCTCACATTCCCGTTGATCTTACTCATCCCTCTCGGTTTCAATATCTTTCTGCCGGCCATCGTTGCAGACGACGCCTTGTTGATGTCTACATCTCTTTCCCCATCATTATCACCAAAAGGATCTCTATCAGATATCTGATATTCGGCTGTTCTCTTTGACATGTTGGATGTATTGCTATGATGTTTGTCAAACCATAACAATTGCTTCAAAGTTCTTGATGAGAAAAATGGTCTAGGGCAACAGCCCCAAATGTGTGGATTTATTCACGTGCGGAAATAGTCACCTTCAACACATGATGCGATTTGGAGATTTGGAATCTTGTGTGTTTCTGGCTTCACGTGACATTTCTTCTGCATATAGGCTTAAAAAACTTCAGTCGTGCCTTTCTGACGAAAAACTTCGCAAGATTCTGCCTAATACAAAAAAGCTGCCATACATTTTTTAAAAGTTTTAACTCTTCCTTTTTGCTTAATAGTTAGAATCGTCAATAAAGTATGTAATGATTAACGAAATGATATGAAGTGAAAATAATACAATACCTGGGATGATACTGGACTATATTTCCTCGTGATTTTTGAAATTGTTGGAGTTAGATTTTACAATGTTAAGAGTACAATTAATTCCACAATGTATCATAAATTTTTCACTCTGCAAGACTTGATTTGAATCCCAAGAATCAAGATCTATATTGTAGTCAAGACTACAATATTTTCCAGCATTTTTACTAACATATTAGAATGGCTCCAAAGGTTCAACAAACTAAAGCTGCTAAGGCCGCTGCCGCCATGGCCGGTGGTAAGAAAGGTAAGAAAAAGTGGAACAAAGGTAAGGTTAAGGATAAGGCTCAACACGTTATCACCTTGGACCAAGATAAATACGACAGAATCTTGAAGGATGTCCCAACCTACAAGTACGTTTCCGTTTCCGTCTTGGTTGATAGATTGAAGATTGGTGGTTCTCTTGCCAGAGTCGCTTTAAGACAATTGGAAGAAGATGGAATCATCACCCCAATCTTGAAGCACTCCAAGCAAGCCATCTACGTCCGTGCTTAATTTCATACTTCACAAATTGAATCACATTATACATAAATGTTAGTTATGAATGTATAACCCTTACGTTAATACACCAGTAGTCGATTGTAGAGTGTTCAAAACGAATCATGTCAATTTTATATGGTGTTTTTTCTAGAAAATGCTCTGATCCAAGTGTCTTTACAGTGGTGAGTTCGTATTTTGATACAAGTTATTTCGGTAACGTTCAAGTTAACTAATACAATTTGCGGTTATTGCAAAGAAAACGTGCATTATATGTACCACACTTGTTGCATTGGTATGTTCCTACTTACTACGAGGAGTAAGTAATTCCTGATAGTGCTTTCCAGCATGCATGGGAGAGTAGGCTCGGGTATACAATAATGAAGCGTGTTAAGATATGAACTCCACTACTGTGCAAGCACTAATGCTTGATATCTAGGAGTACCATCAATCCACGGTCCTTAAATACTGCTAGTACGCGTCGATATCCCCTTCGATATGCCCGTTAATAAATCTCTTCGTTATCCCTGTTCGTTATCTCTCTTGGTTGGTCCATTACGCGCTCAAATTTATCATCTCGCACAAGTGAAAATGATCTTCTTTTCACACTACAAATCAACTATCCATGTACATACCTACTTTGAAAGTGTCACTCAAGGCACAACTAAAGGTTGTACCGCGTAGAACGTTCTTTAACTTGGCTGGTAAGAATGAGGTTCAAACATTTACCGTTTCGAAGACCATGTTCTGTAAACCACAGCTCATGTTTGATGTTGTCTCAAATGTCGACGAGTATGGAAAGTTCATTCCTTTCGTTGAGACGTCATACATAACTAGTCGAGACCCGTCAGGAAACCCTTCTAACGCCGGGATTCAGATTGGCTGGAAGAACGTTGATGAAAAATTCGACTGCAAGCTCCATTGTGTACCACATTCCAAAGTTATTGCTGAGTCCTTGACCCACACACTTTTCGACAAATTGCATACCGAATGGAACATCGCTCCATCTAAGAACGAAAACCGCTGTGAGGTTGACTTGACTCTCCAGTATAAATTCAAGAATCCAATGTACAATGCCATAAGTTCGATGTTTTCGGATCAAGTCACAGCGATCATGATCGATGCGTTTGAAAAGAGGGTCCAACAACTTCAGAAACGCTGATCATACGTCATGTCATTCTCATGTATATAAACTGTTAATCTAATAGACATTATTATGAACTATAATAATAAAATACAGATGTTCTGTACGATAGTTCATATGAAATTGCTTTGATATTAGTTCAGGCTTTGTACTATTGTTTATCCAGATCTCACACCAAGCAATACATATCCATCTCGGATTTAAGCATCTATAGATTACCTGTGTAGTCTTTATTCAATATACAGTTACATATAGAACAAGGAAGAGATGCAAAAACCAAATGAAACCTGATTGAAAATAAAAAATGAACAAAAGAACGATGTTGTAACTTCTAGAATGTCATCGACAACGTGAAATTTATAGAATGTTCTTGCAGTCTGAATGCAAAATTTTGAAGCCCTTGAGCTTCTTTTAATGAGTGAAGCCTTGAGTTGGGAAAAGTGATATGTCCAATACCTGATATTGGTGAGTACATATGATATGTCTTGTACAAGTGATATTTGGCCTTATGAAATTTACTGCGAGTCGTTTGAGATCATCACTCAAGAGGCCATATCATGACATACCTGATTGTGTACTAGCACATTTGAATTTAAACCTCCTTTGGAATCAACCCATGCGAACCCACAAAGTATTCTTTAAGAAAATGGTTTGGCACTTTGCTTAAAGCAGAATCTGGTAATACAAATCCCGTGGAATCCTTGAATGAGAAAGCCTTCTGTTTACGACTTCCTAGGGGAGCCAATGTTATAGTTCCGTTAGACGATGCTACGGAATTGATGCTCACAAGTGACGCGGTGCTGCTGGAATGTGAGAAAAACGACCCAAGGCTGCTGGTGGTATTGAAGTTATTGTTTGTGTTGTACTTCACGTTGCGCAAGTAGGCAAAGTTTAGTGGTGATAACGTTGTAGGCTTTACTACTGACTTTCCAATCCACGAATCTTGGAGGTTTAACGGCTTGATACATCTCAAACAGTTACGGTAAAACTTTCGCTTGCTTGGGAAGCGATCACTTCCCGCATACCACTTATCCTCATCAATTTCATCTTCGATGTCACCATCGTCCTCGACAGTACATAAAGCAGTAGGTTCTTGAGTTTCCAGAACTTGGGGGTTAAGTTCCAACGAGTGTTGAATTGCAGTGCCATCTCCGGTTATATCATGTCCTTCTTCTTCTTCGCCTACAACAACCACTTCATCGTCTTCGTCGTCGGCATCATCGTCGTCAGAACGATGTAAATCACTCATGTTCTGTATGTCCTCTTCGTCGTAGTCGTTCGTGTTGCTCCGGTTCCTGACCGATGGCGACAGCGGAACTGTAGATGCAGATGAGACGGGAGCAGACATCGAGATACCACTGCCTGAGTGGTTCATGTTTTCTAAAATAGGGACAATCAGTGCAATGGTTTTCTTAGGAACGGGAGACGAAATTGGGTTGGAAGTAGCAACTGATGCATGGCGAGCGGATCTTATTCTTTCGGGAATTATCTCATAATTGTCCTCTTCATAATAGTAGTCATCATCGTCGTCATCCAAGTAATAATTTGAGTTGGCTGCATCTTCTGCCTGGGTCTCGAGAGTCATGTCCGCGAAAATCAGGAAATTTGGTACAGAGTTTGAACGGGTGATTTCTAAGTTTGGAAGTCGAACACTTCCTATGCGATTAGTAGTGATTGTTGCCGTATTACTTCTCGCCCTAGTAGAAGATTTAGCTTTGGTATCCGCTCGCGAGCTAGATGAGAGCTTAGATTTCAACTTTTGCAACTTTCCTTTGAAGCGAGACAGCTCGGATCCTGAACGTTGCCGAGACGAATCAGCCATAAGCAACAGTGTAAAGCTTCCTGTTGTTGCAATGGGATTAGGAAGAAATCTGTCTGATGAAGAAGCTGCTTGCCTTCTTCTACGTCTAGGAACAGTACGGTAACGAGGTAGTTCTCTCTCGTTCAAGTCAAGAGCAATATCCTTACCGATCCCAATGGACATGTTCCATGAAATCAAGGCCCTTGTAGTAGGGAAATGGATCAAAATTTGTTCACTCTCTATGCGCAAACGAAGTACATTTGGCTTTTTCTTGTAATCCGTTGCCAATCCGATACGAGCATGCTGAAGTGAGTACGAACGAACTAAGCGCTTAGAATTTAATTTCCTTTGTATTCTTTCCAAATCCTCATCCATTATATTAACCAGCAGAGGTTCACTAAGAAGATTTAAGCGTTGACAGTACTTGTAAAACTGAAGGTCTCCATCCGAGGTCAACTTAGATTTAATGTCCTTTATGTCTTTTTCTTCTGATTCACTATATGTGCGATCCACTGAAGGAAGTGTTGGCTTGAAAGCTTGTAAGTGGGATTCCAAAGTGTTTGGTATTTGATAAAAGTTTAGTTGAGTGGAATTTAATTCCATGATTACAGACCGCCATGCTCTTGACGGTGAAGGTTCATAAGGAGTCAACCATTCGAGTTTACGGGATACCATTCCGATTCTATAAATTGCCGGGGCATACGCCGGAGGATCCGCTGGCGAATCATGAATATCGGCTATAGGATATCGGGGACAACCACCAGGCGGAAGACTTTCATAACGAGGAGGACTCACGGGATTTGGTTCAATAAGACTAAGATATTCGTCTTGATGAGTCTGATAGAAACGAACCTTACGTTGTGGATCAGTTGAAATATTAGCATCAGACGAAAAATCAGGAATCGAGGCTGGTGTTCCAGGAGTACTTGCCTGATCCTTTATAGGACTTTGAGCTCGAGATGAAGCGGCTGAAGAATTAGATGATCTCACACTTGACAGATATCCTGAAAATACCTCTTGCGATGATGTTGAGGAAGCCTTGTTTGGCGTACCCAAAGCTTCTGACATAGGAGCCGCATTCTTCAATGCTAAAGGTACATTCAAAGACAACTCCTTTTCGGACATGGCTTCCGGAGGAGTGATTACACTTGTAATCATAAGAGAACTATCAGCAAATTAGTAACAATATTGGTCTATAAGTCACAAGATCCTTTCAACGTCAACACCAGATAAAGAATAGTTGCGAGTTTAGCGCTTAAGAAAAATCCAAATTTTTCTACAAACCCAAGGAGTGTGTGAGAGCCGACTTGGTTACTATGCCTATACCACCTCTAGTGGGGGTAAGGGTATCAGATGAGATTGTGGTACATTTCTAGTTGTATAGGTCCACGATACTCCACTTTGAGGCTTTCTATACATAGAGATATACATAGAGATATACATAGAGATTTACATCTAGATATGCTGATCCGAAGACGCCGATAACGTTTGAGAAGCTGTGTAAGGTTTGCTAGTCCACATGTGTACAAATAAAAGTCTACATTTGGTGGGTACCTTTGCTCCCAAATGGTACAGCACTAATTTGTCATTTTTCTGTTTTCATTACCCCAAGGCCTTTCAAAGGTTTTCCCGAAAACCTCAAGGCATATAGGGGCTCGGTCACAAGGGTAGAATCCGAAATGCTCCACAGTAGCTGCACACAATCATATGCCACAACAAAACTGACCGATAGGGTCGGGGAGGTATGTCTTAGTATTCTGAGTAGTCAAGTTCTATTCGTATATGACTCCTTTTTGATAGAGATCTTTAACATTCAAAATCTTCAATAATAACCCCTTATCTCTAACCCACACATTCTGAATACAAGTGCGACCTTAAAATCCAGAGAAGAAGGGAACTATATGTCGCGAAAATGTCTTATTATTTGAGATTGTGCAATATACACCTCATCTGCACTGTAGCTGACTTGAATGAAGTAACAGGAGAAAGCGACAATTTCGTGCGATAACACTCCTCCTGACGACATTGCAAAAATATATAAATAACCCCGACACATGCTGCATGCTCTTACATCACCATGTTTCGTCTTACAACACCTAATGAATATTAATACTAAATATTCTAGTCAATTTTTTTGTAAGTAGGAGTCAAACACGGGTACTAGGGTTGAATGAGATTTGAGTACTTCACTTGGAACACGCAAAAGCAATGTCGTTTGTTCGTCGTACCCTAAGCTTGCCATCATAGACAATATTTTTCTGTAAATATGAGCTCAGACCCCTCTATGTTTTGAAAGTATGTATAATCGTGCAATTATTTTATGTGTTATTTGAATTTTTCTTCACTGGAGTTGGTATTTTATGGTCGGGCTTCCGGTGTAGCCATTCTGCTACAGAAGAAGAAATTCATGCTGCTTTTTTCGATTAATATGTAGGTCCATTTATTAAATACTTATTTTTTAGGTAATCCCGTCGGTGGTTCTTTTCAGCGAGTATTTTTCTTTATTTACGAACGATTGAGTTGGCAGTCTAAGCGCAGAAGACGGCAGATAAAATATCGCTGATGAAATTTTGCAGGAATTGATTTAATAAAGGCGCGTAAGGAGATGCAAATTTGTATTCAACATTCTCTTAAAGTTTCAATTGTATCGCTTCAAAAACTCCAATAGCCGGTGAGGGATATTTATACATTCTTTAGATCCGTTGTGCAATCTAGAGGTGTTAGCAAGCTTTCCTCCGAAAAGTGCTGCTTTCCATATTCCTAAAGAGGAGTGATCAGGTATGCAACGACAAAAATGAAAATACGAGTTTCAAAATCGGGACATCTTAATATCAAAACTCTTCAACATTTTGTGCTCTTATTCTGTCGGAAACCATGAAGGTGCCTCCGACTAGTCATCTAATCTATTTCAAAATAAAATTCTCATTATTCAACTACAGCAAGTTCTTGCACCAGAGTTTCGCATCAAATCAATTTTCGGACTAATAAGTCATCGCAAAATTTAAAGGTGAGGGAGATAGTGATATGAATGCACATGAAGAACTAAGAAAAATCCAAGAATATCTCAATCATCCCGAGAATCTTAATGATGGGAATTTTCAACACAGTCTTGACTTTTTGGGCTCCCTCGTCAATCAAACTATAGAAGACCAAGAAGCGAGAAGCCAGTATAGTGAAAATACTTCAGTATGGACAACATTGCTAGATACTATTGAAAGTCTGATCGAATGGACAAATGAAGAAGGAGAAATCCTAATAAAATGCAGCCGTTTATATCGCGGTTTATTATTATTGATTCGAAACCTTATTGTTGAAAGGAGCCAAAACACTTCAACGGTTATTCAAATCATTTTGAGTTTACAAAAGTTTGGTACCAAATTTCCGAAGCACGACCAATTGTACGAGAAAACCATTGTTGTTTATCTTCAGATCCTTGCAAACTGTCAATATCACAAAATTGAGCCGGAATCGGAAATCCTAGTTGTAGAGTTGGATCGAGCACTTACAGGGTTGACAAATCCAGATTATTCTCAACCTATGATATTTCTATTGCACAAGTTCTTCAAAAGTGAAGAAGAAGAGACTAACCATAATATCAATTTGTACAACCTTCTCCGAATTCAAGAAGACTCAAGCATAATGAAGTTTATTTTTCACACTTTTCAACAAATTGACTTTGAAGCTGAATTGCCAAATCCACACCAAATCTTGCTCAGCTTGATCTTCGATATAATCACCCATGAAAGCTTTGAGAACTGGTTGTTAAAATTGGACGAGCCCACCTTGCTAGGGTGGCTACAATTAGGACAACTCTTAATTACATCGCGTCTGGACTGGAACAACTATCAGCTCATTGCATTGATGTCATGGAGCCATTCTATATTCAAGATATACAGTAGCAAGGCAATTAAAGAACTCCGTCTGGCTATCCAGGATACAGAAGCAAAAACAGAAGATGCGCTAATCGTTGTTTTGGACATAATTACCGATATGTGTCAATACAACCAAGTTATACAGTTCTTGATTCACTACAACGTTATCGAACCATTAATTAGTCTCCTTGGTGTTATTCACCAAAATATCAAACCTTTGACCATTAAGGACCGTGAAAAACTGAGTACTCCTATTCAACAACGATATCCCCAGACAAAGTCCCTCATCATCGAAATCATCTCATATATGACGCATGATTCATTTGATATTCAGGAAAAGGTTCGTCTATTACATGGATTGGAATTGATCTTATCCAATTGTATCATTGACGAAAATAATCCCTTTGTCAAGGAGCGGAGTATTATGTGTCTCAAGTTTCTACTAAAGAGCAACCCAGAGAACCAAAAATTCGTAGCTGAGTTGGAGGCACGAAGAACTCTCGATGATAGTGCCCTTCGTGAAGCGGGTTACGAGGTGGAAATTACGGATGGTAATATCAAAGTCAAACAATCATCTACGAATAAGTGAGGTGCCTCACAACGGTCAAAACAAAAAGAATTTAGATATTTGTTGACTGAAATAGATATAGTCACTTCTAAAATGAATAGCTGCTCTAAATATGTGAAATACTACTTCTAAACATAATTGAAGCATGGCAAATAAAGGTGCGAATCATAATCATAGCGACCTTGAAGGTTCCGAGTGGCCACATGTGATTCCTATATTGTTTTGGTTCTTTGTCCGAACCATCACGAATTTGAGGCTATTTCCATATTAATGATAAAAAATCCTGCACCCCGAATAATACAACCAAACCCTAATATTCACTTTTGAAGAAAAGAATTACACGTAACGAAATCATTTACAGAGAGGACATGTTCGATAATAAGTGTCCTTTGCCTGCGTTCTCTTTCAGCTGGAAATAATGCTACCTAGTTTGCTAATATGAAAGAACCAGCATTTAAAGGACCGCAAAAAAATGGTTTTAAAAGTGATGAAATTGGAAGCATTAGCATGTTTTGGGGAGCTAAAGCAGCAGTTTGATTGTATTACATACAAAAAGGCTGGCTTACAGGTAACATTGGAAGTTGTCTTATTCTAGAGTAATCGTTTTAATTGAAGACTTGCGAAACATTTCTAGGATTCAAGTCTTCCTTGGAAGTTTGAACTCTCCTACACGAAAGATATATCCTTATAATCATAATCGTTGTAGAGATATATTATAAATGTTTTATGGCAACAGGGATTCTTTCTTACAAGATTTCTAGGTCATATGAAATATTTCTAGTAGTACTTCAGCGCTTATGATGTATCCCAGATTCCGCTATGCTGCGAATTCTTTTTAGCTGCATGGAAGTGTCCATCGTGTGAAGGTATTATTCGCTTATTCTTACTTAGTTGGACCTCTCGCTTAAAGATTCACTGAAACCAACTACCGAAATTCCCATATTACACACTATATACAATTTGCCTAGAGTAACAGAAAATCGTAAACATAGATTAATTTGAATAGACTTAGAAACGTACTTTTATCAGTCCAAAAACTTTTACGCCAATGCTGGTCATATAGAGTACTCGTTCTTACTTTCCTGAAAAGGGTTAAGTTGTTTGCTTCGTCTTTTTCTTTCAAAGAGGAGCCTGAATGAACAAAAATATTTTTTGCAGCCTAATATGTATCAGAAAATACGAACGGACCTTAATCTTCGTTTACAGAATATATTAAAAAAAGACTTGAAACTCAAATACGTAGTTCTCTACGTCAGTATACAAAGAACCTGTTTATATAGTCAATGATGTCCTTATTGAAATTTGAAATGTTGGGGAGAAAAATATATGGCTTTTATTATGTAGATACTTTGAATTAAATGTTCAATTCGTCAATGATGGCTTTCTTTACCTTTTCCAAAGAGCATTCATCAATTAACTTGATTCTCTTTTCTTTTGTGCTTAATTGCTTCAACTCTTCAGGTAAAACGTCCTTTTCAAAAGAATAGCCGTCAAATGAATCCAATGCCTTGTTAACAACCTCGGAGAATTTAGCAGGATGGGCAGTAGACAAGGAAATGTACTTGAAATTGTCAGCAGCCGTATCCTTAGCAATGAAACGGTAAGAAGCTGCGACACCAACAGCTGTATGAGGGTCCAAGACGTACTTTTGAGGGTTTGAGGAGTATGTTTGCTTAATTGTCTTGATGGTATCTTCGTTGTCGACCCTTTCAGAATCAAAGAGAATTCTGGCTGCGTTTACAACAGAAGCTGGAGCAACGACTGATCCGGTTTCCTTTAATTGTGTCATCCAAGAGTTCAACATCTTACCTGCGTCTTGGTCGTTTCCTTCGGTGGCATTGTCTCTGATAAGGTACCACAACAATCTTTCAAAATTAGATGAAATCAAGATATCCATGGCAGGCGAGTAAGTGGCCTTGACAGATCCATCCCCGGCTGTATTTTTTTCGTAACGGCCAGTCTTCATGAATCTGTCCAAGATATCATTTTCGTTAGTTGCGATGATCAACTTGTCAACTGGCAAACCCATTTTATGGGCATAGTAGCCAGCTAAGATATCACCAAAGTTACCTGATGGTACGACAAATCTTACCTTGGCACCAGTTGATGCCAATTGTTTTTGTAATTGGAAGTACGAGTAGAAGTAGTAAGTTTGTTGAGCCAAGATACGGGCCCAGTTGATGGAGTTAACAGCACCAACGTGGTATTTGTCGTTGAATTCTTTATCACCAAATATCTGTTTAACAATGTCTTGACAATCATCAAATGTACCCTTGACGGACAAAGTGTGGACATTCGCATCTTCAACTGTTGTCATTTGTTCCTCTTGAATAGGAGAAATTCTACCCGTGGGATACAAGATAAAGACTGATACATCTTTTTTCCCTCTTAAACCATAAATGGCAGCAGATCCAGTGTCACCAGAAGTAGCACCAACAACAGTAATGACATCGCGTTCTTCTCCTTCAGCCTTCTTAGAATTACGTCTAGTTAAGAAGTATTCAAATAAATTACCAACAAATTGAAGAGCGACATCTTTAAACGCATAAGTAGGTCCATGGAATAACTCCAACAAGTACAAGGAATCATCAAGTTGTCTCAAAGGAGTCACTTCATCAGATCTAAAAGTTGAGTAAGATTTTTCTATCAAGGATTTTAAGTCTTGACTAGGAATCTCCGATTCACTGATGTATAATCTCAAAATGTTGAATGCCAACTCAATAAAGGATAAATCCTTCCATTCTTCTAAGAATGATGAAGGTAACTTAGGAATTTCAGAGGGTAAAAATAATCCACCATCTTTAGCCAAACCCATCATCACGACATCTTCAAAAGATAAAGCTTCTTCAGCCCCTGAACGAGTAGATCTGTATACTTGTGACATCTCGTCCCTTTTCTAGTAGTAGTTTTAATAACTTGTTAATGTCGTTATTTGAAAAAATCTTTGTACGTTTCTGACTCAGAACAAGAAAAGAAAAATTCCGGGACTTGTGTGTAAAAATCGGGCCGGCCACACTGAAGGCAACCAACGTACCAATAGCAATATTTTTAAAGACTGTCTACGTTTTGACTACTATGATAAGTTAACATCTATTCTCTCTTCGTTCTTATAAAACTCTGCTACAATGAGTATAAGTTAATAAAAAGCTCTTTTGTTTAAGGTGCTCTTGCCGCCCGCGTTTTTAGCAACATGGCCAAACATAGCCCAATGGGGCCTTAGTGATAAATTGAACAAGTTTCTTGGAGTCAGAACCACGGCATCATAATGTCTTCTTTATAACCGCAATATTTTAATTTGAGTTCGAAACATCATTATGGAGCAATTTTCAACAAGGTACTACTAGACGCTTTTGTGGTCTTAGTGACCAAGAACACGGAGAACGACGAATCACAATCATGAAAGCGTAAGAAAATTAATTAAAATGTAAAGAATGTAAGCTACCCTCATCCGCATGTAATACTTTGCACAATGCCTTTCCCATAGTATTTTGTACGAAACAAGCCCCTGTCCGATATAGCACTACTTGAAATAAAGTTAATGACTCAGATTTCGTTTTGGCGGCATAATGGCATATAAGTATTACTTCAAAGAACAGGACGGACTTTAACTATATAATACTTTGATTGCTTTCTTCTCCACGAGTACCAAGTATTTATTTCCCTGTTGTTGTCCCTGAAATGACAAACTCTTAGATCGTTCTAGATCAGGAACCTACTATCTTACTTTGTTTATCTATCACGTGATTTGCGAATTTTTTCAATTCACACGAAAACACTGTTGACCTATGGTTGTTAAACCTTCACCACTTACGAAAAGCTATGATAAGAAGATGGATACAGCGATGTCAATATAGGTTTAATAGTGGAGCTGTACGAGTTGGAGAAGACTTGGTTCAACTACAAGATGTCGCGCGAAGGAGAGTGACTACACCTTATTCAGATAAATATTACCAACCAATAATTAGACAAGGGTTTCAAGGATTTGATAGATTGATATTGCCCAAGGATTTTTACGCAGGAAATCAAGAGATAGACATAGAAGACGAAAGCTCCCATTTACAGCAGAAAGAATTAGAAGAGATTGTAAAGTCGTTCGACGCTGACGTTAAAGTATCGATTGGTTATGGTTCAGGAGTTTTCCCGCAAATTGGATATGAAAATGATGTTGAACAGACTCAAATTGACTTCATAAACATTGTTGACAATGTCGACAAATTTCACAAAGCCAATCTTTTTCAGCATCCTCAACATTACTCTGTTCGTATACCGCTGCTAATTCGAATTATTCAAGGAAAGAATGGTATTTACTTTAACCCATTTATAAGAATACGGGAAAAATTAATCAAATATGGCATTATTCTGACCCGAGCGAGTTTGGTGGATTTAAGTGAGTGGTCGTCGTTGTATTTTGCTGGTCGTATGCAAAAACCCGTCAACTTTATTAAAGATGATGAACCAATGGTGAAATTTTTAAATCAGTACAATTTAAAGAACGCAATGACATTACTGATTTTGTTGATTGAATCAGCGGAATTCTCCGAGAGAGAATTATATGAGCAAATTACCCGAATATCATATTTGGGAGACTTTCGCATGTACATTGGTGGAGAAAACCCCAACAAAGTTCGCAATATAGTGGAGAAACAGTTCCCAAGGTTCAAAAAATTGTATGATCCCATATTGCATTATTTCATTCAGCGAAATTGCCTCGTAATAGTTTCTAACAATAATAATGACAAAACATTTCGCAAAAATCTTACGATTAATAACAAGATCAAACTTATCAGCACACTACCACTCCAATTCAGAAGTAAGCTTTACCGGATGTATCAAGAAAAATCTATAAAAGAAATTGTTAATGACAAGAATTTGTCACGGAACCTAACAACAATAGTTAGCCGCACTATTCAGATCTCATCCATCATGCAGACAGTAAGAGGAATCTTCAGCGCAGGCATATTTAAGTCCATTAAGTACGCCATTGCCAAGCAATTAAAATTTTGGAAAGGAAAGCGCTACAGTACATAAATCCACTTTTAATTTTGGCAGAAATCTTATAGTTTGGGGACATCTTAGCGAGAGTCCTTGTAATTGTTCCGAAAAATAAGGAACGCATATAAGTTCTTTCACACATAATTATTCACACACATAAATCTTAATTGAGCAAATATGCAAGAAAAAGAAATATCCTCGCTGTAGACTTTTTCCTATCTGGATTCTTCGAAACACGTCACCCAAAGGTCGTAAATTCCTAACGGGTATATCGCCAACTCATAACTACTTCCCCGGCTATTGAGTGAGCAATCTGCTGTAATAATACCGCCCACGACACAAAATCAATAATTGTAAAATTCTTTTTATTAACTTCTCCTTGGCCATGGCATAGGGGCTCGAAAGGGATTTTTCTACTTTTTGAATCTATATTTTTAACTTTTTATTTTAAAGCTGTTGTTTTGGGACTCTTTTCTTTTACCTGACCACTTATTTACTTCCTGGGCTATGTATTGCTCCAGTTTGTCTCTTCTTCCGACTCAAGGTCAGAGGATATTGTTTATATTACACCTTCTGGACCTAGTGAACTTGTGATCTGACCGATTTGGCCGGTTTCGCTGTTTGTAAAGATCGATTATTACAAAAACCTTATATACAGTTCTTGTTTTAGAATCTTGCATGTATATTGAATCTAGCAAGCTACTAATGTCGAAACCAGCGATTTTACTGCACTCCTTACCAATAGCAGTTAAGTTATCAGCGTCGAGAACAATGAATTAATTAGCCATTAGTCAAGATCGTTGTGACAATAAATCTATGTAGTGAACTCGGTATCATTTTGATTAGAGAGCAATCGTTAATTGTGGCTAGTGTCCTTTACTTCGCTGATGAGAATCCTTTATCAAGTACGTCGAGAGTATGTGTATCGCTGTAGTTATAAATGGAACGATGGACAAATGGATGAGAGGGAGGCTGTGGAAGTTGAGGAGCATTTCTTGAGGGTATGTGTACGAAGTTTAGTGGTTTATTATGTTGAGAACCCTGAAGCGGCAATTCTTGAGGAGCACTAAAGTATGGATATGGTACATGAGCGAGTGGAGTTATGTTCTGTGTTGGGGTTGGATGGTTTGACCCGTTCGGTCCTGTCGATTCACTGGACCTATTAGAATCCATTGATCCATGAATTCTTCTTGAAGTAAGCTCCTCTAGTTGATTTTCTTGTTTTGGCTCTACGTAATGTAAAGAAGGAAGAGAACCATAATGATTATTTGAAAATGAAGGAGTTAATGATTCTTGTTGGTTCTGAAAGTACAATGGTATGTTGGGGGCTTCATTCTGAACCTGTTCGTAATGTACAAGGGGTGCTGGAATCTCAATATGTCTTGGAATGGAATATGGTGAAGATAGGTATGGATTTGCAGTATTAAGAGGGAGTTGAGTAAGATTATTAGAATTGCTATTATTGGTAGTAGGTTGAGATTGGTGGTTAATGGCACTTTCTTGCCTCTCTTGTGGCGTATAGAGGGTTTGATGTCTATCTTGAATATGAGGTTGGTTTTGATTGTTCTTTTGGGGTTGGGGCTGATGAATTTGATGTTGAGGTCGGACAGAGTGAGGTTGGGGTTGGCCATTAACTGGAGGAGGTTTTGGTTGATTGTGTGGACGATTATGATCCTTGGGTAGTAAATTCTCTGGATAATCATCGCTTAGTCTTATTTCCTTTAATCTATGATCTTTGCTTGGTACATTCACATTTATAAATTCATGGTCCAAGAAATCTGGGTCTCTCTTTCTTCTTTTGGTTTCTTTGAGCTTGTTATACTGGTAGTAACAAATAAGATGAAGTTTCTGGTTTGATTTTGTAGTTAAAGAAAAACTCTGTTTAACCAAAAGTTCCTCTCCTCCGTCTTTAGCTAGTTGCTTATATATTAAGAATTGCCCATAGTGAACCTTCGAAGGAGACCAGACCTTTCCGTCAGTCCAACGCTTCATCCCACATTTTGTTTCGTTCCAAATAAAAACTGTATTTGGACGTATGTACTTTTTCTTCTCTGTAGACAGTAAGCGACGATTGATAGTTGGTATTAAGTCAAGTTTGGTAGCTTCGAATAATAAAAGTGCATCATAGACAGTACAAACCCTTCCTCGATATGAGATAACAGATGAAGAAGAAGATATGAACGTCGGTGTTGTTGATACAGATCCTGATGAACGAGGCATGCCAGACGTTCCAGATGAACTAGTCGCTATTCCAGTATTCGCTATGCCACCTACAATAATTCCATTAGTTCCAGTTTGTGATTTCCAATCCAGTTCCTCCTCATCTGAATCAATTAATTGGGGATTATACTCCGGTATTATCAACATCCTATTCACCATAACATCTATTTTCCAGAAAAAGATTTAACACCAATATATATAAACCTTCGTGCCGCTTACAATTTATAAACCCGGTAAAAGTTGTCGATGTAGTTTTACACACATTTAAATAATTTTTTATGCATATTTAATGTTATATTTTTTTAGACACTTTGGGATTTGAGCTTCGCTATTGACCTTAGTGGAAATTGGTTTCTATCATGAGCCTTGAAAATATTAATATACTCCAAACAAGAAGGATTGTTGATCGTTCGACCACGCAAAATACAAAAAAAAATTCTGATTATAATTATCGGAGTTATTATTTATACATTTACAAAAAAAAAAAGAAAAGTATGGAAAAATCTTCGGCGTTAAGCGCGGCTTTCCCGTTGACATCAACTGGAAGAGCGATGAGTGCATATCAAGATAAAAGCAGATTATTGGCAAAATAATCCGTATTTGTATATACTCGGGGGCAGTCTACACTAGTTTTTTTTGGTATTTGTTGATCCTTCTAACCCTTTTTTTAGCCCTATTATATGCATACTTATTTTTTTTCTAGATGCCTTCCAAGCAGACGTAGAAATTACATCTTCCCATACTTCCTTAACCCGACAATCAGCCACTTGTGACAGAACTCAGTGATGTTACTTCTAGGTAGGAATAGATCTCTCATTCGCTTCGACACTATTCTTGTCTATATATGTCATACAGTATTTGCCAGGTAAATGTCGCACCTCTAGTATCCGAAAGTCGAACTTGTTGCAAATATAATTCGTAGCATACTGAATAATGGGCGCCTTTGAAAGCTCACAAATGTGGCAAACATTTCCAATTAACGACACCTTTGCATAAAATTAGAGATACGCCCCGAAGGTGTCTTAGTTTGTAGCTCATTTTTTAGCTTAGCGCGATAACTCAATAATTCTGACATGTTCCTAAGAGAATGTTGGCGCCTTCTTCTAATGAGTTTACTTAAATGATTAATTAATTCATGAGCTTTTATAAATTCTGACTTCGATCTATGAAAACTATTACACTGTTCAATAGTGCAGTTTACAATATCGCAAGATCGCAAGATTTCCAATTTCTCTTCAAATTATATAGTAATTTGAGGTTGACTGGTAGAATTAGAGCCTAGTATATGGGCTAATTGCATCAAGCTCAATCGAGCTTGAGTACATGCATGGACGAACAAGAATCGTTTGATCTTCACATTTCAACAGTTGGTACTGGGCACTTTATATGTTTTTAAAGAGGGTACCATTGAAATAACTAGTTGTCACATATTTTCGCACTATTACGAGGTAGTTATCTTTGACAAAGGTGTGACTTTATTGAGATATCTCTACGTGTGAGAAGAAATATGTCTAATATAGAAGTCTACTAGTTAATTTTTAAGACTGTAAATATTAATTCTTGTAGGCGACTAGTATAAGACCGAAATGCGTAGATTTATTTTACAATCAGGGAACTTCGGATACTGGAGGTGCGATATTTACTTTGGAAATACTGTATCCATCTCGCGTCAAATTGTCGCTTCTCTGCAGCTTTTTTTGGTCCGAGATTTCCAAGTGCATATTCCACCTTGACAAGGATATTGTGTGTCATTGGTTAGTTTATTGGACTTCTAGAATAAAACGATCTAGAAAAAAATATACACAATACTTAGCTGATATTACCAGCGGTTCGTGATTTGACCGCTCTAGAATTACGGCTTCCAAAATTTATGATTTCATTGTCGTGACAAGTTCTAAAATGTTGTAGGTGTTGATGCAATAAACAAATTGGTCGTATCCTAATTCTTATATATACATAATAGATATTTGATTTGCTTGCTTGGAAGACATCGTAGCTGAAACCAATGAAATACAAAAAGTGGAACAGAAATTATCGAAGCAATATGAAATCGTTTTTCAATGAATATTGTTTGGAATTTACCCGATATTCCACTTTTCCTCGTTAGAAAATATATATCTTCGTATACCGAAGATTACTGTGCGGGGCTCAGTCCTTGTTGGTAAACAGCGTAGAGTTGCCACTTTCGATAAGACCGATCCAGCAATAGCAATCGTCCGAAGCATCTGAAATCTATCAATATATCTTCAGCTCTTCATTGAATGAAAAATAACGCCATTGTCTATTGAGTTTGAACTTATATTCGTCAGTAACTCTGATTGGTCTCAATTGTCGTAATATCATAATCATAATAAGCTTTGTATAATCGCTAGATTCATCTTCCGAAGGAATTATAAGAAGCTATTATGAGAAAGTCACTAGTGTTCTGGGAGTCTAGTTTGACGTTCTTTGCTGTCCTTGGCTTCTGGTATGTTCATTTCTATACATTTTGGAACTCAAGCAATATTTTTTGTTTCGGAATGGGCACTGCATTTCGTACACCGGCAGTTCTTCAAATGTATGACTTATACTGTATATCTGCAATCATGGGCTAATATTATACAAAGCTGAACCGAGGGTGGCTTTGAATCTAACGCAGAGACTATAATGGTACTTTCTGGTTAAGAAATTTATTCGATATAAGACATTTGTCTAATTCCGCTAAACCTATGAGGACTCCCTATTAATCCGGTAACCTTTTACTACAGTTGTCGGATTCATGTTGCTTATTTTCTAGAAGATTCACCTTTTAGTGACACAAAACTCATTACAGTATTCCAGTTTGAGTACTGAATTTGAAATTATAGTCGACATGTATATGGGACTATTAACGGAGATGTATATTGAATTTATTATGTGATATGACATTAGAACTTTTTGTCCCAGGAGTCCAATTTCATGGTGCCATTTTCCTGGAAGTTCATGTGCATCTTGAAGGCATCCTTCAAGATATGAGGTTCGTGCAATGACTTGGCCTTAGTGGCGTAGAAAGTGGCTCTTTCGACATATTCCTGAAGTTGATCACGGTAATCGGGGTGAGAGCACTTATCTATAATTTGTTTGGAGCGCTCACTAGGAGAGAGACCTCTTAAGTCAGCCAACCCTTGATCCGTGACAATAATATCTAAGTCATGCTCCGTTTGGTCAACATGAGTTGCCATTGGAACTATACATGAGACCCCTGTAGGGTCGATCTTGGATGGTCTAGCTGAAGGTGTGTGCATGATGGAAAGTTTGGCATTTCTAAGGAAATCACCACTTCCACCCAATCCATTTAACATTCTCGAACCCATAACGTTGGTTGAATTTGCGTGAGCATAAATGTCAACTTCTACCGGTGTATTCATAGCAATCACCCCTAATCTACGAATAATTTCAGGGGAGTTTGACACAACTTGCGATCTCAAACATAATTTCTTTGTGTACTTGTCCCAGTTTTCGTAGAAACGTTCAAACCCTTCTTCAGTTAATCTAATAGAAGTTGCGGTTGCATAGTCCAATGATCCAGATTCAAAAAAGTCAAGGAATGAATCTTGCAAGACTTCAGTCCATACAGTTAAATTTTTGAAGTTGGAAGAAGCCAAACCTTCAACGACCGCATTGGCGATGTTTCCAATTCCGGACTGTAATGGATGCAAGTTTTCAGGCAATCTTCCCAATTTGACTTCATGTTCTAAGAATTCTATGAGATGATTCGCGATATTCTGCGAAACAAGATCAGATGGAGTATTTGGGGGTACAATGTCACCGGTGGTAGATTCAACGATGGCAACAACTTTTGAAGGGTCCACAGGAATAGCTGTAAGACCGGTCTTATAATCAACTCTGGTGTGTGGGTATGGTTGTCTAAATGGAGGGTTCACGGGCATGTCGATGTCATGAATACCTTCAAAAGAAGGTGTCTTGGTATTAACTTCAATGATAATCTTATCAGAGACAGATATCATTTCTGGAGATGCTCCAACAGCTGGACCAGGGATAATTGAACCATCTTCTGTAATGGCAGTAGCTTCAATAATTGTATAATCTAAATTATTATTATCTTTCTTTTCCTTTGTATAAAAGCCATAAGTTAAGTCCTGAGGAAACATGGACAAATGCTTATCAAAAAACTGAGTTCTTCCTTCATTGATAGCTTGAGCAATTGGCTTTCCAACTTGATGTGGAGATCTCTTCAAGATCATATTGTTTGCAGCCCATCTACTTTCTTCTGGGCCAGCAGAAGCACCAACAAACAAATTGAATTGCAATTGACCTTGCAAGTTGTTTTTTTCAACATGGTCTACCAATGCAGTTGGGATTACTTTAGGAGCACCGACCCCGGTAAATCCTGACCAACCTAAATACTGTCCGTTCTTGAATAATTCTACACATTGTTCACCAGTTCTCAATTTCTGTAAGTATGGAGCGTACCTTACTCTCTGCTTCAAAATAGCTGACATTTTGCACTTAAATCCTTTTGCGCTTGAACAATCCCGTAAAGAAAATTAAAGGAGATCCCTACCCTTTTATACTACTGGAGTTTGTTCGCGGTACGAGGTTAATTTCATTTCGTGCGGTCTCAACAAAATTTCTTTTTCTTGTTTTGTTTCTTCGTTTTTTTGCCCCATATAAAGTTTTGGGCACCATGATTTGTTGAATGAGGAGAGTAAAATTCGAGGGGAAATTTTACATGGACATGTACAATGTTGTTTATAATGCAGGGACCGTTGAATAATGAGTTTTGAAGTATTCCTTCCAGCTATCATGAAGATCGAGAAGAAAAACCAAAAAAATAAAAAATAAAACACCCGGAAAGTTATGTTCCGGACATAGCGAATTTATGTATGGGGAATGGACATCTTCGGCTATTACTAAAAGTCTACTGGTCTTTATCTTGAGTTAAGAAGTCCGAATACTCGGATTTCCTATAGAGCAAGTAGGCTATCTGAGAGGAAACCACTCTACAATACAAAATAATGTAGTCAATTAAGTCAACCCTTGTAAATATGTTTTCTAGATTAATTTATAATTCAACTGGAGTTAAGAACTTGTCCCGGCGATTCCTTTGGATTATCACCCACTGTTGTGCGGGTCTCGTCGGAGAACATCCTAGTGGTGCTTGAAAAATATGCGCCTATTCCGCTTTGGGTTAAAATCTGGGGGTGGGGCATTCAACGTCCTTTTGTTTTTGTGCTAAATAACGTGTAATCGTAACCAATATTACGTATGATTCATTCTTGCGGCCTTAAACCTGCTCATTCGTATCGAGTTCCCACCTTCATCGAGTGGTTCAAACTCCATTTCTTCATCTGTCATTTTAAATCCCAGTTCATTGCTCTCGAAGATGATTTTTTGTCTCAACTTGTGATAACTAGTAGTTAATTCTTGATTGAAAATGTGGTCTTCAATATCTACAGCATCTTCATCGTCGGAAATGTCATTCTCGACTATATTTGTAGCTAATAATGGGCCCTCGTCGCTGTCATCGTCATCGTCTTCATCTTCATTACATGCTATTTCGTCCATTTCGGGATCAAATTCATCTGATTTTTTAGGGAACTTAGACTTCGTATTTAAGCTCGCTCCTGTGTCTTTTCTTTGTGACATTGACTCCACAATCTTATTCAATCTCTCAAAATCCGATATTTCGTCAACAACCGGTCCTTCAGTCATTATATCATCGTCATACATTCCTAGAATGTACGCTTTAGCCATCGTATCCATATCGTTCTGGATTGACTGATAGTCCAAAGTTGTTTCTCTCACATCCTTTCCTTTGTCCTCATCGTGTTCGCATGTGGATAACTCCTGTTCTTTTCCACTAGCACCAAAATCGACTTTCAGGCCAATATCTGTATCTGCGGAGAATATAATACTTTTCTCAGAATCCCTTTTGGAGTCAATACGTTTAGCACCCTTGATGAGGCTTGACTTGAAACGGGAAACTGGCTTCTTTGTTGATGAACAAAAAGCAATGTTAGCATCATCTTCATCAAGCTTGACTTCGGTTATCTGACTAGTAGTGTGACCGAGATATTGTTTATCCAATTCTGTGATATTCTCGTTGTCGTTGTGACCATATTTTTCAATTATATCACCGTGAACTGCAGAATCGCTTCCTGAATTAACTGCAATACTATTCTCTGCTTCTAAAATTGAAACAACATCCTTTTCGATAACGTCCCCGTGAATTTCTTGGTCGTCGTTCTCAACTACATTTCCATGTACTCTATCAAAATTGTCTGACGTAGTTCTCAATTCATTAATAAACGGGCCAAACTCATTATCTTTCGATTTTTGTTTACCAGATTCAAGTATTTTTTGTTTGAATCTTGAAGTCTTTGCGATGATCTCCTTATTAATGCTATCTTCGTGTTTTAATATTGAATCACTCATCAACTTTTGTCTATCCAACAACACAATTTCTCTAGTTTTTGCTTGTTCCTTTAAGTCAATCCTCTTTCCTTTACTGAAGAAAGTGCCTTTGGTTAGTTGGTCTGCATGATTCTCCAAATTTTGCTGAAAATCTGAATTTTCCAGGTGCTTTATGGGAGCAATCTCGTCTTCTGGAGTTTGAGACCGATTACTGACAAGTAATTCTTGTTTAAAACGAGATATTTTTGACGGAGTCTTCGCGTTCTTTAAGATTTCACTGATATTTTCGATCTCCTTTATCTCCAAAGTATCAGAAAATCTCACGGATTTAGAATTAGCTCTCTTGTTTGGATTTTCCTTTGATCTAAGTTTGGAATTTTCGTTGGTTTTCTTTTTTTTGTCCAATCTCAAGTTCATTACTTGTTCCCATAACATCTTACTTGCGCTCTCGTTCCCTCTTGATCCCAAAAATGCCTCGTAGTTCCCGTACAATAATTGATCTGAAATATCATCCTCATCATTGTCGTTATCTTCCTCGTTGTCCGAAAAGTCAAAGTCCCATTCCTCGTCATCAGCATAATCGATTCCCAACGTCTCAGAGTCGACAAATTCATCAGCAAGTAATTCCAATTCCAATATATCATCCCTACCAATAATCTGTGAATCTTTCTTTGGGGTACTTGTAGATGCAATTTCCTTGCCATCAAATAGGTTATTGTCCTTTATAATATCAGCTACTACTTTTCGTCTTTGTCTTCCAGTAACTTCATCCAAGGAATTCTCTGATATTTCATTCGTAATAGCATTATTTCCAGTGGTCTTGGATATCGGGAAATATTTGCTGTCCTCACCGATCTCTTCCTTAAGTTTGTTGAACTCCTCTACGCACATCTGTTTGAGCTTGAATTTATCACCAGGACTCACTTTCAATTCATCTATCTTCTCCAACAATTGATCTTCGTTAAATGGTTCAATTAAGCGCTTTTCTGTGCTTACAATTTCCATATCTTGAAGTAATTCGGTAAATTGGTCGTCATCCTCAATACTCTCATTTCCGGGTATTATTTTATCGGTTTCTAAACTCTCCTTTATATATTCATAATCTGTAGTAGTAGGCTCCCCTATTTTTCTAGAGGGGGTTATTCTAGCAGCTTTAGGGATATCGGGACCCAAATCAGGTGAATATATCTGATTATTCACTTTTATCTTTATTATGTGATCAGCCTCATCTAATTCTTCTTCAATTTCCATAAAAGGGAGACCTTCCTCATTATTCGTTACTTCACCTTCAGAATTCGAAATATCATTGTCAAGATTATGAAAGTTTGCAAGCTGATCTCGTGTGCTATAAGCCTCATTGATTTTGGAATTAAACTCGGTAACGGTTTTATTTATTCTTTCAATTTTTCTGTCTATAAGTTCAGTCGCATCAGTGGGAGATTTCTCAACGAAATAGCCGTCTCCAAGATATACCATAACCTTTTCTTCATCTTTTTTATGTATCAATTCAGCTTGAACATGTTGATTCTCCTCGATCTGGGCAACCAATGAATTCTTTTTCAAGCTTAATTGTGAAATTGTGGTTTCAATCTGCTCTCTCAATAATATAGCATACTCTTTGTCGAACATGTCTACGCTTTGGGAGATCTTAACCTAGCGATTCAACTATTGTCTTCCTTTTTTGCATTTATAAGGTGCATCGTCTTAAAAACAAAATACAAAAAAGTTCCTACACGACCTCGTACATTTACAGTAAGTGGGTTGATAATTCTACAATATGATTATGTTATTGCATCTACTTACCTTTGGAGAGTTCCTTTTCCCCCTCTATTTTCTTCCCAGTCTCGCAACGCCAGTTCCCATTCTTCATCCTCTGTCTGTTCCTTGGTGTCCTCAGCGGCGTTGTTTTGATCTTCATTTTCTTTGAGCTCTTTAGCATCGAATTCATCTTTGAACTCGATCCACCTTTCGTGTATATCAATTTCTTGATGCCCATTTAGCCCTCCTTGCCTTGTGGCCTCACTCCAGACAGAGTCTCCCCCAATTTCACTTCCGAAACTATACCCATTTGCCTTGTCTATTACACTCAATAAATTGATCATACTTTGCTTATTTTCCACAGATAATACTTCGAATGATACAAGGTTAAAATCCTCAACTAGCTCACCAATCATCTCAGTCAACCTAACGTAATTCTTACCTAAAATTGTATTTGATTCTTTTTCTAGATGAGGTGTAAGATACCTAAGGTCTTGTACTTCAGTGTAATAATCTAGCCTAAATGGCAAGTCCCCGTAGTTTCGTAGCATATCTATTTTTGATATGACATTGATATGAGGTAAATCTAATTGTAACATCGCTCTTAAGCTGAGCAATAAGATCGATATATATTGTGACGGACTGGTAAGAAAAATCGAATCTACTAAAGAAATCACACATAAGCGAAGACTCTTATATTTAACCAATTTCTTAAAAATCTTGAATAATGAATTATGATGGGTAAATAGTTCAACTTGGCCAGGACAATCAAAGATCAAATAGTTTTGTTCCTTTACTAAGGTATCGACTTTCTCCACAAACTGGTCAATGCCATTTTCATCAAGACTTTCCAATGCATACATCAAACCTCCATTAGGTCCCAAATTTAACTCTTCCATAATTTCTTCTAAGGTTATAAAATCTCTTATATCTAATGCACAATTAGGATATGGCAAACGATCATTCGCGGGGTCAAGATTAATTATACACAGCTTTCTTCCTATAGCGGACATGAACTGGTACATTCCATGACAGTATGTAGATTTCCCGGACCCAGGTGGTCCTATTACAATCTGGCCAAACATCTATACTCGTTTCTCTGATTACATTGCCATCACTATAATTTGAAAAAGGAACCAGAAAACTTTTTGAACAAGGTACACGATATATTTTGTCAAAGGTCTCAACATCAAAAAGACAACGGATTTACCACGAAGACCTTTATTACATCTTAATAGATCAAATAAGTTCCAACTGTTGATTGAGACAATTCTAAAACATTTTGTATTTCTTGAAGCTTACAAACGTGTTCATATTTCTGTCTTCTATTGAATTTCTTATCAAATTAGCGAAGTTTGCCACTCAATCTGAACATACATAATGGCAACAGTTGTATCGAATGAAACAACTTTCTTGAGTGAAACAGTGACTGTATCACCATTGGTATTATTGTCAGTGGTTGATCATTATAATAGAGTTGCAAAGGACTCTAAGAAAAGAGTGGTCGGTGTTATATTAGGAGAATATTCATCTGATATTATTAAAGTTACCAATTCGTATGCTATTCCATTCGAAGAAGATGAAAAGAACACCAACGTTTGGTTTTTAGATCATAACTTTATAGATTCAATGGGTGAAATGTTCAAAAAGATCAATGCAAAGGAAAAGTTGATCGGTTGGTATCACTCTGGTCCAAAATTGAGACCTTCCGATTTGAAAATTAATGAAGTCTTCAAGAGATATAACTCCAATCCATTATTGTTAATTGTTGACGTTCAGCCTAGAGAAGTTGGAATACCAACTGATGCATATTTTGCAGTTGATGATATTAAGAACGATGGCTCTGCCGCTGAAAAGACTTTTGTGCATGTACCTTCTTTGATTGAAGCTGAAGAAGCTGAAGAAATTGGGGTTGAACATTTATTAAGAGATATCCGGGATCAAGCTGCTGGAAATTTGTCTTTAAGGGTGACTCAAACCTATCAATCATTGTTGGGGTTACATCAAAAACTCAGAGATATTGCTAACTACTTGGATAAAGTGTATCAGAAGAAGTTGCCAATCAATCACACTATTTTGGGTAAGTTACAGAATGTTTTCAACTTATTGCCAAACTTGGCGAATTCCCTGGTGGCTAACGAAGGTGTGGTTGACTTGAATGCTTCTTCAAACACATTGTCTACTGCATTTACTATTAAGACGAATGATGAATTGATGGTAGTTTATATCAGTACTCTCGTAAGAGCTATAATTGCTTTCCATGATTTAATCGAAAACAAATTGCAAAATAAAAAGCTCAACGAAAGCAAGTCAGATTCTAAAACTGAAGCTGACGAAATCTCAGACAGTGCTGAGAAAAAGTCTGAAACTTTTTCTCAGGATACATAGAGTAAGTATGAAATAGTCCTTTAAGGATTAGATTTTTTGAATTCCTGTCTTTGTAGTCCTTCATGGTCGTGTGTGTTTCAATTAATGTGTACCAATATCAAACCAAAGAAAAAACTAGAAAAAGGTGAATGTGGATGGTTAGCTGATCTATCTCTCAAGGATACCAATACAAGTGCTGGAGAACCATTAATTTAGTTATAATACCTGTTTCATCGCAATATAATTACAATGTCACAGAGACTTGTGACTCTACCCCGTCTCAATACTGTTTCTAATTTCAACTTTTTCTTCAAGAACACCAAAAAGAACCTCACAGTACAACAAAATTTCATCAGCAACCAATACTTGGCTTTTAGTTCTCGGAAGATAAATTCATCCTCAAACAAAGGTCCTAACTCGACAGTTTCTTCCTCAGTGCCTTCTAACAAGGCCTCTATATTGGAAGATGTTGCCTCAAACCTTCTAAATTGTCAGGATAAAGATGCTATACTGTCACAACATACGACCCAAAATATTCATATACCATTTAAAGTTGTTCCCAAGCCGGCCAGTCCCATCGTAAATACCATTGGGCTCAATAGCATACCTAAATCAAAAACTGAGTTACAGAACTTGGTGAACCCATATCTTAAATTGACCAAACCAAATTTGACCATTTTAGTGACACTTAGTTGTGTTTGCTCCTATGCGATATCTCCTTTGACAGTTTCCTTGCAGGAGTTGATATTTCTCACCTTGGGTACAGCATTATCCTCAGGTGCCGCCAACGCCATCAATCAGGGTAGAGAACCAGAGTTTGATAGAAAGATGCCCAGAACCGTTGGTAGACCTGTTGTAAGAGGTTTAATAACTGCAAAACAGGCTTACAAATTTGCTGCATTTAGTGGTAGTTTGGGCTGTACTATGTTATGGTTTGGTGTTAATCCAACTGTTGCATTCTTGGGGTTTTTGAATATAGTATTGTATTCATGGATATATACGTCATTGAAAAGAAAGTCCATTATTAATACATGGGTAGGTGCAGTGGTAGGTGCAATCCCTCCCTTGATGGGCTGGGCTGCATCTTCGTCATTGAGTCATCCGGCGGCATGGTGTTTGGCGGGCTTATTGTATGCTTGGCAATTTCCACATTTCAACGCATTATCTCATAACATTGCAGACCAGTACAAACAAGCCGGTTATATTATGACTGCTGCAGAGAATCCAAAACTTAATGCGAGGGTTGCCTTGCGTTACTCGCTTTTGATGTTCCCTCTTTGCTTTGGCTTAACATATTATGGAATTACCGACTGGGTGTTCCCAATAGATTCAGCAATAGCCAACGGCTGGTTGACTTACTTGGCATATAAATTTTGGAAGCAACAGAAAGAGAATTACAGAACCGGTTCAAAACCAACAAGCGAGGGTCTAGCAATTGCTGGTGTCCATGCGAAGAAACTTTTCTGGTGTTCCGTATGGCACTTACCTGCTGTTTTAATTTTGGCGATGTTACATAAGAAAGGTCAATGGGATCGCCTTTTTACATATATGGGTCTCAAGTCCTCATCAACCAAGAAATCGTTGGCTGCTTCATAAGAACCTTGTACATAAATTAATATTCCCTCTTTGGCATACAAAATGTATGTTAAGAAGACATTACTTGAAGACGCTTTTCAAAGATATCCGTGTTTGTAGAGATCTTTTGCAAGTCTTGTATTTTGTAGTGCCTTAGAAACTATCAGTTCGCTTGTACGAACTGGTATTTCATTTGGAGTTCAAGTACCATACACACATAACTTTTAGCTAGTATTTTACCAATACATGCGTGTATGTGTCTTCTACTCCAGTATAATTTAAGTCAACAGACTTCAGAACTCTTGGGGAAATCAGAAATAACTATTATAATTTCATCTGGTCATGAACATGAAAATGGAAAAGATTTAAGAACCGTCCGAAGCTATATGCCAGCTTGCTTACAATATTGAATTTTCAAGGAGACAATACTAGATTTGGAATTAAGTAGTCGCTAGAACAATATTAGATCTTCGTCGAAAACGTATATGAAACTATATAATACTTTATTTAAATTAATTTCTGAATTCAAGTTTGGGAGTCATCTGTCACCAAGAGACTTGCGAGCTCTCGATTTCTAGTTTTCTGATCCACTCTTCCTCATACGTTTAGACGCTTTGCCTATGAAGTCTTCTTACAATGAAATTTAGAATTCAGGTCAAACAAAAAACTAACTTCTACTGAGCTCTATTTGATGTTGTATTTATCAAGTAATTGAAAATGTGATTTTGGTAAAACTTTATGTAAATTCTAAAAAAGCTGCAAATAACAATTGGCTGCAAAAAATTTACTTTAACAAGTACTCTTTTCTATAAATTTGTCTAACCACAAGAGTGTATACTGTATAAAACGCTGACTCTTTTTATCTGGATGATTGTAGGTACTATTTCTCCGGGACCATCCCTAATCGGGACTTTTGAATATAGGCTCGGAAAGTATTCTGGAAAGATCTACCATAGTAATCTTCGATTTACAAGATTTACAATCTTCATTTTCAGTCTAGCACTAGAAATTAAATTAAATCCATTGAGCTTATTTAGGGCTTACACTTAAATCTCTATTTTTTTTTTTTTTTGGGGGG
>Ga0065707_10081897_pt1 | contig 30361 bp, 24 predicted proteins | sample SwiRhicommuniRL3_FD_59094 | JGI IMG/M metagenome (GOLD analysis project Ga0065707, IMG submission 59094) | Switchgrass rhizosphere bacterial communities from Rose Lake, Michigan, USA - RL3 v2 (version 2) | ecosystem: Host-associated > Plants > Roots > Rhizosphere > Soil | place: East Lansing...
GATAGAAGGCTTGCGTATCGGCAGCTCGGACCGCATCTACTCGTGGCTTCCCTTGTTCCATGACATGGGATTGATCGCGGGACTGCTGATGGGAATCTACGCAGGCATCCCGGCCTACGTCGCTTCGCCACGGCAGTTCGTTGCCCGCCCCGACTCATGGCTGCGAGGCATCAGCCGCTACCGGGCGACTTTCAGTCCTGCACCCAACTTCGCTTTCCACGTGGTCGCATGCCGTCTCCCCGACTCCTCCCTGCATGGTATCGATCTGAGCTCCTGGCGACTCGCATGCGATGGCGCCGAGCCCATCGATGCAGAGACGGCGCGAGCGTTTGTCCGGCGTCTGGCTCCGTTTGGGTTGCGCGAGAACAGCTTTCGTGCCGTGTACGGCTTGGCCGAAAGCACCTTGGCGAGCACGATTCCCGACTTCGAATCGGCAACGCGCTTCGATTGCGTCGATCGCCGTGAACTTGCCGCAGGCGGCATCGCCGCTGCCGTTGAGGCTGACGATGCCAGTTCGATGACGTTCGTGTGTGTGGGTAAAGCCGTGCCGGGACATGCCATTCGCATCGTCGAGCCGGGCACGGGCCAGCCATTGCCGGAGCGGCGCTTGGGCGAAATAGAAATCGTCGGACCTTCCGTGACACCCTGCTACCTCCAGCAATTGCTTTCAGCCTTCGCGCCACGCGAGGCGCTATGCACGGGCGACCTGGGCTACGTCGCAGACGGGCAGCTCTATGTCGTCGATCGCTTGAAGGACATGCTCATCGTCGGCGGCCGTAAGTTCGCGGCGCACGATGTCGAACAGGTAGTAGCCACAACGCCGGGCGTGCGTCGTGGCGCCGTGGCCGCATTTACCCTACGCGGCAAGGATGGATCCGATCGACTCATCTTGGCTCTTGCGCCCGATCCGCGTGCACGCATAGAACCCGAGATGCTCGTTCGCGACGTGAGGCTGAATGTGTTCAAGCATTTCGGCGCGTCCCCAGCCGACATCTGCATCGTCCGTCCTGGAGATATCCCAAGAACGTCCAGTGGCAAACTAGCGCGGTCCGCCTGCAGCAAGGCATATGAAAGCGGCGAATGGCAACCTTCGTCTATCCCGGTTGCCCGGCCTGACCGCTCGCACGAGGGTCCAGCCGGATACGCAGCACGCGCGCCATGAGTGCATTCGCAGCTTCTTCGCGTTCGTGGGCAGCGGTGTCGCCCACATAGTCGATCGCCCGCAACTCCGCCAAGGGGACTCCGGTGCGTTCTGCAAGCACGCGCTCCAACCGGTCGATACGATCCAAGGCGACCGACAGCTCCATCAGCAGCGCCAGCGAAATATTCAGCACCTCTTCGGTCTCGCGATTCTCGAGACTGTAGCGCCGCTCGCCCCTGGCGAGCTGGGTGAGTGCAACGATGGCGTCGGTGGTCTTCACGCTTCATTCCTCAACTGGCTGCGCCAGTGTAATGGCCTCGTACATCGGAACGCGATTGCGCAATCGAACATTGGCGAGCCGCGGAGAATGGGCATACAGGTCCACCTGTTCGACCAGGAACAATGCCGGCGCCGTGTCCTGGTAAGCATGGGCGAGGTGCTGCATCGCCGTCAGTCGCGTCGCTTCATCCAAGATGCTGCTCGCTTCCTTCAGTTGTGCAGCCAGCGGGCGGTCGCAGAAAAATGGATGGGGGCGATTGCACGAAAACGTTTCCATCGGTCGCGTCGCATCGTTGTAGGGAGCGCTGTTCCAGCTCGCACCGAAGGCGTCGGCGGTGAAAGTATTCCGCTGCAGGTTGCGCAGGTACTGCGGGAACGTGGTGAGCCGCAACGTGATCTCGACACCGACCTGTCGCAGGTAGTGGGCCATCGATTGATAGATCAGCGTGTCGGCGGGAAACGAGCCGACCTGGACGTCGGCTGTCATGGCGAAGCCATTGGGATAGCCGGCCGCCGCCAGCAACTGCCGGGCGCGTTGCGGATCGTAAGCGTACGGCTGCAGATCCGCGTCGTAACCGAAACTGATAGCGGTGGCCGGCTGACTCGCGGCACGGCCATAGCCCCGCAGCAGCGCACGTGCGATCGATTGCCGATCGACAGCGTAGTTGAGAGCCTGGCGCACACGAACGTCCTGGAGGGGTCCGGGGCTGGCACGCTCCGTAATGAATCCGAGCGACATCACGGACATCGATGGCGCGGCGACGACCGGGTAGCCGCGTTTTTCGAGCCGGTCCAGTTCCTCGATTTCCACGAGCGCGACATCGACATCGCGCGACAGGAGCGATTGAGTGCGTACTGCGGCTTCGGGCAGTTCCACGAATTCCATTCGGGCGAAGTGCGTCGCTCGCCAGCTATCTCGATTCGCTTTTGCATATGCGCGCCGGGTTCGCTGGTCCCAGCGTTCCAACACGTATGGCCCGGTTCCAATCGGCCGCAAGGCAAACCCGTCGGGTCCCAGTTCTTTCCATGAACGGGGTTCGACCATCAGCGCGCCAACCATCCGCTTCGGCAGGATCGGATCCGGAACGCGCGTTTCGACTTCTACGATCGACGCGCCATTCGCATGCACGGAGGAAATGCCCCTCAGTTCGTTGCCGATGACCGTGCTCTTGCCACTGCTCGACGACAGCCAGTCGATGACGGCAACTGCGGCTGGCGCGTCGAACGGCGTCCCATCGGAAAAGCGCACGCCTTCGCGAAGTTTGAACTGCCAGCGCGTCGGTGTAATGGGTTGCCATGACAGCGCCAGGCCTGGCACGAGGTTGCCGTGCTCATCGAGTTGTGTCAACGCATCGAACAGCGAGTACCAGATCAAGGTGCCGGGCCGGCCGTTGCCCTTGTAGGGATTGCCCAGGCTGGCAGGAAAGCCGTTGACGCCGACGCGCAATACGTCGTCTGGAGATCCGGCGCCGGCTGCGTTCGCGAACCAATGCACTGCAAGCAACGCAAGCGTCGCGATCAGCCGCCGGATCGCCACTCGATTTGTCGGCTGCGTGCTCAACCGGATTTCTCGCCGCTCAGAAGATACCAGCCGCCTGCGCCGGAAATTTTCTCGACGCGCGTCTCTGCAATCTCGTCGGATGCAAACCCCGCCGCGCGCATGTCTGCCATGAGGTCATCTTCGGCGTACTGGTTCCAGAAGATCTCACCGTTGAATTTCTGGTCCCAGCCGCGCTCGACCTGGTGGACCGGCGTGGGCGCTTCCCGTATCGGAACATCCTGATGAATGACGATCCCACCGGCGGCGAGGACGCGACGCGCTTCCCGCAGCATGGCCCGGCGATTGTCCCTGCCGATTTCGTGCAGCAGATTGTTGGAGACCACGAGGTCGAAGGCTCCGTCGGCGAACTGCATGGCGGCGCCGCTCATCAGTTCGAATATGACACGCACGTCGAGCGACTCAGCTCGCGCGTGCGCATAGCGCAACATGCCGACACCGATGTCGATCGCATGCACCGTCGCATAGTCGTAATGAGCTGCATATGCACACGCCGCTGCACCGGCCGAGCAGCCGATTTCGAGAATGCGTGCGGGCCTGAATCCTGGCCGGATCGTATCGAGGTGAGCGATGACGGCGGCGGCCTTGCTGTCGCCTTTGCCGATGCCTTGGCCGAAGGAATACACGTTGCCGCCATTCTCATAGAGCGCGCCCGCGACAATGTCGCGGCTATTGCGTTCCAGAACGTATCCGCCCGGCTGCAAGTGGATGTCCACTCCTGCGATCTCCGCCGGTGGCTGGAACCCTGGGTTCATGCGCAATTCCCCGAGCTTCTCCGAGTCGTTCGCAAGCTGCTCCGCGATCGATTCGATGCGTTCCACGTCCCGCATGACCGGTTCGCCCGCGGCCATCCAGATGAGTTCCTGGGCCGAGCGATTCATCGCACTCCACAATCGATAGCTGCTCGATGCGAGCAGTGCCGCATCGATTTCAACGAGCGTCTGCGGCTCCCTACCCTCTCGCGCCTTGAAAGCCGGCAGGCCTTCTCGCTCGTACAGCTCGATATTGCGTGGGCGCACGTAAGTGTTGAGCACGCGCCGCAATGCCACGACGGAGCGTTGACGGCTGCGTTCATCGGGGGTGAGTGCTGGCAGCAGCGCGTGCCGGACATTGCGGACTTGCATGACGATCTCCGAAGGGGTCGGGCGCATGGGAAGACTGGTTCAGTCAGGAGAACTTTGACACAGATGACAGCGTGCGAGATGCCCGGAGAGGCTGGCGACCGGTGCGAGCTTGGCTTCACGACTGCAGATCTCGATACGCTGAATGCATCGTGAGCGGTAGTGACACGCGCCCTCGATGTGCGGCACCGCTGCCAGCGCGTCGATCTCATCGACGAGTCGCAGGTCCAGGGTGCGCTTGGTTGCCGTCAGCGTAGAAGCAAGCAGGAGCCGGGTATAAGGATGGGCGGGTGCATCGAGGATCGAGCACGGCCCCGTTTCGACGATCTCGCCGGCGAACATCACGGCCACCCGCGTGGCGAAGCGGCGCACCGTTGCAAGATCGTGCGAGATGAACAGCATCGCGATACCCAGGCGTTCCTTCAGGTCACGCAGCAGCAGAGCGATGGAGGCCGCGGTCGCAACGTCCAGCGATGACAACGGTTCGTCCGCGATCAGCACTTCCGGCTCCATGGCCAGGGCCCGGGCTATGGCGACACGCTGCTTCTGTCCGCCCGACAACTCGTTCGCACGCTTCCCCAGGACCGAGGCGTCGAGTTGTACGAGGCCGAGCAGCTCCTCGACTCGTCGCTGCATGGTCGTGCGATCGCCATACGAGCGCACGATGAGCGGCTCGGTCAGGATCGAGCGGATCGTGTGCCAGGGGTTGAGGCTCGAATCGGGATCCTGAAACACCATCTGGATTCGCTGGCGCAGTGCGCGGCCCGCAGATCCGGAGGTCCGCTGCAAATCGTGCGAGCGGAAATATACGTTGCCGCGTGTCGGCGTAACGATGCCGGCGATGACACGTGCGAGTGTCGATTTTCCGGAGCCCGACTCACCCACTAGCGCCAGCACTTCGCCCGCTTGCAGTTCGAACGAACAATTGCGAGCCGCCTGGACTACGCGCTCGTTCGTTGCGAAGGTGACGGACACATCGCGCACTTCGAGTACTGCTGTCCCGGTCATGCTTCGACCGCCTCGCGTGCCGGCACAGATCCTTCAGTCAGTGTCTCAACAGCTGCGATCAGGCGCTGTGTATAAGCATGCTGGGGTGTCTGGAGTATTTGTTGTGCGTCGCCCTGCTCCACGCAGCGGCCACGATGCATGACGAGAATCCGATCGCACATGGATGCGGCGACACGCAAGTCGTGGCTGATGAGAATCAGTGCGCTCGACGCGAGACTTCCTTTGAGCAGCGCGAGGATCTGCAATTGCACTGTCGCATCGAGCGCCGTCGTCGGCTCATCTGCGATCAATAGTGCGGGGTCGTTGAAGCGTGCGAGCGCAATCATGGCTCGCTGACGTTGCCCGCCGGATAGCTGATGCGGATACGCATCGATGGTCGTAGCGGCATCCGGCAATCTCACGGCGGCGAGCGCTGCGATTGCCTGATGCCTGGCGGCGCCGCGGGACAGTCCACGGTGTCGCATGCCGGATTCGATCAGCAGCGAGCCGATCGTTCTCACCGGGTTGAACGAGGACAAGGGATCCTGAAAAATCATCCCGATCCGGTTGCCCGCGAGTGCGCGACGCTCATCCGCATGCAGCTCTCCAAGAACGCGGCCTTCGACCTGGATGCGACCGCTCAGTGTCTTCAGGCCCGCTGGCAGCAGCCCGGCGATGGAGTACGCCGTGAGCGTCTTGCCCGAGCCGGATTCGCCGATGATTCCGAGCACCTCTCCAGCGCGAACCGCGAACGACAGGTCGTGCACGATCGGCTGAGATGGCGATCTGCCGATGGACAGGTTCTCGACTGCCACTAGCGAAGCTGACATTGTCATTCGCGTTGCGCTCATCGGAGTGTCATGCGAGCCGCCGACGCAGGCCGTCGCCCAGCAGGTTGGCGGAGATCACCAGCGATACGACTGCGGCGGCGGGCACCAGCATGAGCCACGGCGCAGTCAACAGGTAGGAGCGGCTCTCCTGCAGCATGTTGCCCCATGTGGCCGCACCGAGCGGCGCCCCGATGCCAAGAAAGGACAGCGCGCTCTCGGCGATCAGCATGTCCGCAAAGTGAAAAGGCACGACCACTGACAGGCTTGCGACCAGGCCCGGCAGGATGTGACGGACATAGAGTCGCAGCGCGCTCATCCGCAGCATCTCAGCAGCGATAACATACTCGCGCGCGAACAGGCTTTGCGCCTCCGCCTGCACGATGCGGCAGAACACCGGCCAGGTCACGAGACCGAGAATTGACGCGACGGCCAGGAAACCGTTACCGACGACGGCGACGAGACTGATTGCCAGCACGAACACGGGAAACGATTGCGCCAGCGCAGTCATCTGCCGGATGGTCTTACCGAGGAGCGAGCGACTGCGCGCCGCCAAGAGCCCGAGCGCAGTGCCTATCACGGAGGCCAGCAATGTCGCGCACAACGCCGTCGCGAACGACCAGCGAAGTCCGCGCAGAATGCGCGCGACGAGGTCGCGGCCAAGCTGGTCGGTGCCGAGAGCAAATCCCGGGGAAAATGGCGGTACGAATCGATGGTCCAGATCCACGAATCGCGCATCGTGGACGGCGATCGCCGGACCGAAAACAGCAAGCACGACGATACAGGTGAGCAGGACGCCGCCGGCCCACAGCTCCCAGTTGCTGCTGCGAAGACTCTCCGGACTTGCCGGCGACACTTCTGCGATCGCACTCATGCGTGTGACCCGATTGCGACCGGACCGTGGCGCCGCAAGCGTGGATCGAGACGGTATTGCGCGAACTCGATGAGCGTATTGACGAGGAACACGGTGGTCACCGTGACCAGCGTAATCGCTTGCACGACGGGAAAGTCCAGGTTCGTCGTCGACTGTACCAGCAGCCAGCCGATGCCGGGCCATGCGAACAAAGTCTCGATGATCACCAGTCCCGTGACGATGAAGACGAACTGCGCACCGACGAGAGACGCAACACCGAGCAACGCATTCGGCAGCGCGTGATGCCAGAGCACCTCCCGGTCCGAGGCGCCGATGGCGCGAGCGGTTCGTACATAGGGCGAATCGAGTGCGCCAGAAACGTTCGCCTCGATCATTCTCGTGAGCTTCGGCGCGAGAAAGGACGCAACCGATACTGTGGGCAGAATCCAGGTAGCGGGACCGGCGTAGCCCAGCGCCGGCAGCCAGGTGAGTTCGATTGCAAATAGCTGCACGAGCAGCAGCGCCACTACGAACCCTGGAAAACCCTGCAATATAAACACCAGCCAGCGCACCATGGTTCGTGCAACTCCAGCGCGTCGGGCGCCGAGCCAAACTCCCAGCGGAATAGCGCAGATCAGCGCTGCCAGCATTGCCAGGCCAGCGAGCAGCAGGCTGGCAGGAAACGCGGTGAGTGCTTTAGCAAGCGCCGGCGTGCCATCTGCCAGCGAGCGCCCGAAGTCGAGCCTGGCGAGGCTCACGATATAGGACGCGTACTGCACAGCGAGCCCTCGATCGAGCCCGTACTCCGCACGGATCGCCTGGATCTGCGCCTCCGTTGCATCGGCTCCTCCGAGAACCACCGCGGGATCGCCGGTGAGCCGCAGCAGGAAAAACAATGCGGTCGTGGTGCCTAGAATCAGCAAAAACAGTTCGCGCAACCATCGCAGACCGGCGAGCGCCATCCGACTCATTGATCCACCATTCCCGTGTCATGCATGCGAAGCAATACTGTCACAGTTGCATTTGGCCAACTGCGACAGCTTTATAAGAGTAACGAGCACACTCCGCAACCACGCGCGCCAAAGGGATGCAGAAGAACTCGCACCAGCGCATGGATTCAAAATAAATTCCCCTGTGTGTGAGGGACTTCGTGCAGCCACATCGCTATGCATGAGTAGACAACCATCGTTGTGCTCGCATGACAGCGTACCCATGTGTAAGCTGCGCGCCACGCGATTGTTTTGCTGTTGTCGCATGCATACGACAGGACGGGGGTGCATGCGATCTGAATCGTGTTCTCGACAGCCGGCGAAGACAGGCATCGGGAATCCATAAAAAGATTCTGTTTCGACTGGCCATTTTCACTTTGCATCAAGACAGGGCATTTGCCACGGAGGTCCCTTGCTAAATCACGCCGTTCATCCTCGAGCTGCGCACTTAGCGTTCGCCATCAGCGCCATTCTGGGCGCTGCTTCATCCACCACCGCCGCAGAGAATACGGGTCCTGTCGAGGGGACACGCGAGATCATCGTTACGGCTCGTAAAGCGCCGGAAAGATTGCTCGACGTACCGCTCTCGGTTTCCGCTTTCGTCGCCGACGATCTGCAGGAAACCGGCACGCGCGACATCTATGATCTGACCCGCATGACTCCCGGTTTCTCGTTCGAGCGATTGAACCGCTACGGAGTGCAGGGCGGCGTGAGCCGTCCCGTGATTCGCGGCATGTCGAACATTCTCGGTGACGGCAACGCGTCCGTGTTCGTCGACGGCATCCAGTACTCCGATTCGATCCTGTCGTTTCCTTTCGATATCGTCGATCGCGTCGAAATCATCAAGGGACCGCAGGCCGCGCTGTTCGGCCGTTCCACTTTCGCCGGCGCCATCAACCTGGTGACCAAGAAAGGCACCAACACACCGGACAACCGTGTCAGTGTGCGAGGCGCGCAATTCGGCGATTACGAAGCGAATCTCCTGTCGCGCGGCGCGCTCATTCAGGACACGCTGTTCTATATGGCGCACGCACGGTACTACACGTTCGATGGTATGTATCGCAATACGCTCGACGGCAAGAGGATCGGCGCCGAAGAGTCCTACAACGTCGATGGGTCGATCGAATATCGTAGCGGCGACATGTTCAGCGCAACGCTGAGCGCCGGCTTCACCCACGACGACGACGGCTTGGCTGCGGTCGTCCTGCAGGATCGTTTTGCCAACAACTGCTTCCTCAATGCTCCACGGCAGTACTACTGCGGCGAGATCAAGGAAAAGTCGAACGGCACGCTGGATCGCGCGACGCTCGGCGACAACGAAGGCATCGATCGCGAGTCGGAGCGCGTTTCCGCACAGCTCGAATGGGACCTGGGAAGTTTCAAGATCGTGTCGAACAGCGGCGCCTTCTTCACCGACCAGGAATACGGCTACGACTCGACCTACCAAGGCGCCACGCTGCTCGGTCCAACGACTGTTCCGAATGCGCCTGGCTTTTCGCGTGCAGCCACCGACCAGGTGCGCACCGGCAACGTCATGCGTATCGAGGCGACCGACCGCACTGAATTTTCGACCGAACTGCGTGCGCAATCGAGCGATGACGACCGCCTGCACTGGCTCGGCGGCTTGTTCTATTACCAGAGCCGGCGAGACTTCGAGGAACGGCATTTTGCAGCGACCGCGCCCACCGTGTTCAGCGGCGAGACTCGGGTCGACAACGTCGCCGTGTTCGGCTCTCTGGGTTACGACATCACCGATAAATTCGACGTGAAGGCCGAAGCGCGTTATGCCGAGGACCAGATCGGCAATCTCAAGACCATTCCATCGCGGGTGCTGATCGAGAAGACCTTCGATTCGGTCACGCCGCGCCTGACCTTGCGCTACAAGCTCAGGCCCGATTCGATGGTCTACGTGAGCGGCGCGAAAGGTAACAAGCCGGGTGTCATCAACGCCGATCCGCGCTTCCCCACCAACCTCCAGTTCGCCGACGAAGAAGAAGCCTGGAGCTACGAACTGGGTACCAAGAACCGGGTGCTCGACGGCCGTCTCGAAGTGAACGCCGCCGTTTACTATATCGACTGGACCAACCAGCAGATCACGTCCGTCTTCACCTTCCCGGTGGGCGGCACGCAGTCCTATGTCAGCAATGCGGCCAAGTCCGAAGTGAAGGGCGCCGAACTCGAAGTGCAGGCGGCGCTGACCGACGATCTGTCGGCGGGCTTCACTTACTCGTACACGGATGCAACGTTCGTCCGCCTGATGGATGCTGAAGCGCGCGAACTGTTCGGCGATCCGTCGGTGGCAGGTAACCAGCTGCCCGGCGTACCGCAACAGCAGGCGAGTGTTTTCGGCAAGCTGGCTTTCAGCGTGGGCGATCAGCTGCAGGGCTACGTAAGGGCGGACGCGTCCTATACGGATCGCAAGTTCGACCAGATCTACAACCTCGCGTACACGGGCTATCAGAAACTCGTGAACCTCACGGTTGGGCTGGACGGCGAGCACTTCGGTGCGCAACTGTTCGTGAAGAACCTCACGGACGATCGCACGCCTTCCAGCGTCAGTCGGTATGTCGATCAGCTCAATCTGAACGTGCCCCAGGCCATCAATGCGAACCCGGCTCAGAACAATGTGGCCGGATCGACGACGACCGAGCGCGCCTACTTCTTCTCGCTGCCCATGAAGCGACAAGTTGGAGCGAGCCTGACCTACCGATTCTGATCGGCTTGGCCTGCGATCGGCTGCCCCGCCGATCGCAGGCTAGACGAGCGCGCGGTTGAGACTTTGGTGTCGACGCGCGTAACGCCGTTTTCAATGGCGACGCACCTGAAGGAGCGGGTTCATGTCCAATGTGCCTGGCGCGCATCCGGCGTCCAATGCAGGCAATGTAGACAATCCGGATTTCTTCGACACGCAGCAGCTGCGTGCGTTGAGTCCCGATGAACTGCATACGGAGCTGCTGGTTCTGAGCCGCGATTCGACCCTCGTCGATATCGTGCGAGAAGCCGTGCCCCGCATTGCCCGCATCACACACGCCCCCGATCTGGACCATGCGAACGGAGCCTTGTCCGGCGTGAAGCCTGACGTGCTCGTGGTCGATGCGTCCATAGCCGGGGACCTGGGAGAACTGCTGTCGCGATTGACTCGTCGTTTCCCCGGCGTCGTCATCGTCGCAGCCGGCAAGCGTGAAGTAGCCAATGCACTCATGCGGCTGACTGCGGAAGGTCGGATATTTCGTTTTTTGCTCATCCCGGTAACGCATGGGCAGGCCCGCCTGGCGCTGGGCGCCGCGATCGCGCATCACCTTGGATTGAAGGCAAGCGATCGGATCGGCCTCGATAGTCCGTCGGACGACGGCGGCAGCAACCGCAGCGCCTATCTCAAGCTGGGTCTCGGCCTGCTGGTCGTGATCTGCGGCGCATGGTTTGCGATCGCAGCATTCACGCCAAAACCAGCTGCTCCCGTGGCTACCAGCGTGGCGCCACCGACGGTGGTCCAGCCGCCCGAGCCAGGCCCGGCACAAGCCGAACTGGCGCGCGCGAACGAAGCTTTCGCGCAGGGAAATTACATCGAGCCTCGCGGCAACAGCGCCCTCGATCTGTACCGCAATGCGCTTGCGTTGGATCCGAACAGCGATGCTGCCCAAGCCGGCATCCAGTCCGTCGTCGACAAGATCGTCGACGGCGCAGAGCAGGCATTGACCGCTGGACGCCTGGAGGAAGCGAGTCAGAGTATCGAGATGGCTCGCGATATCGATGCGAAGCATCCACGCCTGCAATTCCTGGACATCCAGATTGCACGCGAGCGCGAGCGGTTGACGCTCGGCCAAGCGCAGGACAAGTCGATTCGCGTGCGCAAGCTCGTCGAACAGGTGAACCAGCACATCGAGCAAGGACGTCTCTTGCGCCCGGCCGACGACAACGCGCGCGAAGTGCTGCAGCAAGCGCGACAGATCGACAAGTTGAATCCAGCAGTGATCTCCGCAACGCGCCAGCTCGGTGGAGCTCTCGCCGATGAAGCAGGCAAGGCCGTGACGACTGGCGATATGGCGCAGGCGCGTGAGTACATCGATGCTGCTCGCAAACTAGGCTTCTCGGGTGTCTCGCTCGCTGCGGCCGAGCGTGCCTTGTCGGAAGCCGGCCGTCGCAGCACGGCAGCAGCGGCGGTTAAGCCGGCTCCGAATGCCGCCGCCCCCTCGACTGCCACCGCCAACAATGCCCAGCCGCGTAAAGAGAATGCGCCCGCCAACGTGACCTCGGACGTCGTCTTGATGGATGAGGTCAAAGTCACTCCCGGCGCCGCGGGAACCGCAGGCCAGATACTGCAGGCCGCAGAACTCAAGCGTACCCGCGAAGTCGCCCCCGACTACCCGACGCAGGCCGCGATCGAGGGCATGCAGGGCTGGGTGGACATCGACTTCACGATTTCGAAGACCGGCATTCCGGAAGATCTGACCGTACGCGACGCCAAACCCAAGCGCGTCTTCGATCGAGCTGCGATGAGTTCTTTGCGACAGTGGCGCTTCGAACCCATTGTCGAGGACGGCGTGCCCGTAGCGCGGCGCGCAACGTTGCGTGTCCGCTTCATGCCGCGCTGATAATCGGGCGAACGCTTGAAGTAGCTTGCTTCCGCGTGCGGATCGGGAGAAACGTCGCGCGCGCCCAGGCAGAAATAGATCGGAACAGCGATCTTCGCTGCATCCTCGACGATGATCCCGGACCTGATGGAAGCCACGCCGATGCTTGCCGCCGTTTCCACGGCAATAGCGTCGCCCGCCGTCACGACTGCCGCGGCACATTCGAAGGCGTAACCAAGCGTCATATCGGCCGCCAACGAGTCGGCCATGGGGACGGTGTGCCCCCCGTTTTTCCCGATCAGTCGGCGCCCAGCGCCTTGTAGATGGCCACGAGCTGGGTGCCTACTTGCGTAGTACTCTCAGCGTACGCGCGTTCCACCTGCAAGAGCGTGCGATGCGCATCGAGCTCCACGAGATAGTTCACCAGGCCATGGCTGTAGCGAACGTGCGCTATGTCATATGCATCGCGGCTGGAAGCCAACGCCGCGGCGAGTTCCTGATTGCGTTGCTGCTCGGCCGTATGTGCACTGAGCGCGTTCTCGATTTCGTGCCAGGCACGCAGAACAGTCCGCTGATAGTTCACGACCGCTTCCTGCTGTTGCAACTTTCGAATCTCCACCACCGCTCGCCGGCGCGATCCGTCGAAGATCGGCACGCTGATGCTCGGCCCGATCGACCATTGCCGCGATCCCCACTCGGTGAGATCCGAAGCACGCAGCGATTGCTGCACGAAATTGCCTGTCAGCGTGATGCGGGGATAGAGATCCGCTACGGCGACGCCAATCTCGGCAGTCGCCGAGTGCAACCTGGCCTCGGCGCGGCGGATGTCGGGTCGACGCCGTGCGACCTCGGACGGCACACCGCCTGCAACCGTTGTCGGGAGCGAGAGACGGCCTGACGAAGTTGCGAGCTGTGCGTCCAGTGCACCGGGCTCGACGTTCAACAACAGTGCGAGTGCGCTGCGGATCTCCGTTTCACGCTGCTGCAGTGTCGGAATGTTGGCACGCGTGTCCGAGAGCCTGGCTCGCTGCGTCGATAGATCCAGCTCATCGACCAGGCCGCCTTTGACACGATAGGAGGTGAGCTCGACCATGTCGGTGCTCAGCTCCACGTCCGCAGTTTCAATCCGCAACTGATCCTGGATGCCTCTCAGCGCCAGGTAGGTACGCACTACTTCGGCGGCCAGCGAGAGCTGAGCATCGTGCAGCTCTTCGCCGCTTGCCTGCAATGCCGCGCCGGAGGATTCGATCGAACGCCGCACCCTGCCCCACAGGTCCAGCTCCCAGGCAGCGTCGAACCCGGCCTGGTAGACGTCGAACGGTTCGCTCAGCACAGAAACGATCTGATCGCGTTGCGCCGGCGGTGCGATGAGGCCGATAACGCGCGTGTTGACTCCGTTCTCACTCTGTCGCTCCCGACTGTACGCTGCGCTTGCGCTGACGTTTGGCAAACGAGCCCCGGTTGTTCCCCTGAGTTGCGCACGACTTTGCGCAACGCGCAGGGCAGCGATCCTCACATCCGCATTGCTTTCGAGTGCACGACCAACGAGATCGGTGAGGACGGAGTCGTTGAACAGTTTCCACCACTCCTTGTCGACGTCGTTGCCGGAGAGCTGGGGCGTCGCCGCGTGCCATTGCTGCGGCAGCGTAGTTTCCGGCGCTTTGAAATCGGGACCCACTGCGCACGCGCTCAGCAGGATCGCAACCGTCGCCACGGCAAGAGCTTTATTCAGCGACATCGTGTTCATAGGACACTCGTTGTCATGGGACATCTATACCAGCCTGTGCCGGAACAGCCACACGGCCGTGGGCAACGTGATCGCCGCAATCACGACGAGCGGCCACATATCGTTGTACAGGACGGCGATACCGGCGCCTTCCAGATACACGCGCTGTGTCATCTCGATGGCGTAACGCAGCGGGTTCGCCAGCGTGAGGTACTGCATCGTTTGGGGCATGTTGCTGATAGCCGAGGTCAGGCCCGACAACAGCATCATCGGCATCAGCAGGACGAACGTGTAGAGCATCGCCTGCTGCATGGTTGCGGAGAACGCAGACAATGCGAGGCCGATGCCCACCGAGGCTGTCGTAAACAGCACCAGTCCGAGATATAGCGTCACCAGCGAGCCCTGGAACGGGATGCCGAACCAGAACCGGGCCAGCGTCAGGATGATCGTCGACTGCGCGATGCCGATGAGGATCGAGGGTATTGCCTTCCCGACCATGATTTCCGTGGGCCGCAAGGGCGTCACGAGCAGCTGGTCGAACGTGCCCTGCTCACGCTCGCGCGCCACGGATAGCGCCGTCAACATCAGGACCTGCAACATGCTGAGCGCCGCAATCAGGCTGGGGATCATGTTCCAGCGCGTCTCCAGGTTGGTGTTGTACCAGGCGCGGTTCTCGATCCGCAGGGGCGGTCGCACCTGCCCATGCTGCTCGCTCCACGTCGCGTTGAAACGCTCGACCACCGCGCCGACATAGCCGGCCGCGATGTTTCCCGTATTGGAGTTGCGCCCGTCCGTGATGACTTGAATGACTGCGCCACGACCGGACTGGATCTGGCGCTCGAAATCCGGCGGCAGATGGATGACGAGCAGCGCCTGCTTGCGTCCGATCACATCGCCGATCTGTTTCGCGTTGCGCAACTCGACGACGCGCTTGAATACACCGGAGCCGTCGACCTGGGCCATGAAATCCTTGGCCGCGCCGCTGTGATCGGACTCGAGCAGCGCATACGGCACTTCATTGAGGTCGAAGGTCGCGGCATACCCGAAGAGCAGCGACTGCAGAACCACCGGCACGAGCAATATGAGCCGGCTGCGGGGATCCTTGAGGACGGCGATCAGCTCCTTGCGGATCAGGATCAGGATTCGATGCAAGGTTGCGCTCATGCCAGCTCCTTGCGGGTATTGAGACGCGTCAATACGAGCAGCAGGACTGCATGCACTACGAGGACTGCACCATCCTTGACGATGAGCCCCCACTCGTTCCCCGCCAGGAACAGCGTCTGGAGCGCTTCTACATAGTACGTCGCAGGCAACACGCGACTGATACCGCGTATCACCGCTGGAACGCTGTGCAGGTCGAAGATGAAGCCCGAGAGCATGAGCGCCGGCAGGAAGCTCGTGATCAATGCGAGCTGGCTGGCGAGAAACTGGTTCTTGGTCGCGGCCGAGATGAGCAGGCCGAGACTGAGCGAGACGAGCAGATACAGCATCGAGATCGCGACGATCAGCAGCAGCGAACCGCGGATCGGCACGGCAAACAGGAATTTGCCGGCCAGCAGGCACATGGCGAGACCGGCCAGGCCCACGCCGAAATAGGGAACCAGCTTCGAGATGATGATCTCGTTGCTGTTGACCGGCGTCACGAACAGCGATTCGAGTGTGCCACGCTCCCACTCACGCGCCATGACGAGCGAGGTCAGCAGTGCGCCGTTGAGCGTCATCACCAGCACGATCAATCCCGGCACCAGGAAGTAAGTGCTGTTGTTCGCTTCGTTGTACCAGAGTCGGGTCTGCAGCGAGACGGCCGGCACGGGCATCGCAGATACTTCACCGGCGGCAGCACGCTTGATGGCCCACTGGCTGATCGCACCCTGTGCGAATGCCTGCAGCACACGCGCCCGGTTCGCATCGACGCCATTCACCAATACCTGGATCGTCGCGTTGCCTGCGGCAAGCTGGCGGGAGAAGTCGGACTGCAGATGGACGATGGCATCGACCTTGCGATTCAGCATCAGCTGCTGCGCCTCATGCATCGACGTTGGCTGCGTTACCGAGAAATACGGCGAGAGATAAAACCCCGCGAGCACATCTAGAGCAGTGGGCGAGGTGTCGTCGGTGACGATCGCGATGGGCGCATTCCTGATGTCGAAGGACAGTCCGTAGCCGAAGATCAGGATCAGGACGACGGGGAGGAACAGGCCAACCATCAGATTGCTCTTGTCACGTAGCAACTGACGGGTTTCCTTCGTGACCAGCGCACGCAAACGTCGCCACGAGACTGCCGATCGCGCAGCGGCTGCATCCGCCTGCGCAGGCAGTTCGGACCGAACGATCGTGTCGGACGGCGCATTCATGCGGCGTCCTGCGCCTGTGCCTGGTGACGCGCCTTCTCGACTATGGCGATGAAAGCCTGCTCCATCGTGGCGATGGGACGATCCGAATCGCCTGCGAGGTCCCGTACCTGCTGCGGCGTTCCGATCGCCAGCATCGAGCCGGCGTCCTGGATCATGATCCGGTCGCAGTACTCCGCCTCTTCCATGAAATGCGTCGTCACTACGATCGTGATGCCGTGATCGGCAAGCGAGCTGATGCGCCGCCAGAATTCGCGGCGTGCAAGCGGGTCGGCGCCGCTGGTCGGCTCGTCCAGGAACACGATCTGCGGCTCATGCAACAGTGCCGCCGCCATTGCGAGCCGGCGCTGGAAGCCTCCGGGAAGCTTGCCCGTGGGCGAGGACTCCCGTTTCTTCAGCTCGAAGTTTTCCAGTGCCCAGTCGATCCGCTCATCGGCGCGTGCACCGCGCAGGCCATAGGCACCGGCGAAGAAATCCAGATTCTCCCGAACGCTGATGTCTCCGTACAGAGAGAACTTCTGCGCGACGTAACCGATGTTCTGGCGAGCTTCGGCACGAGCCCGGCGCAGATTCTGGCCTGCCACGAGCAAGGTCCCACTCGTCGCAGGCAACAACCCGCATAGCATGCGAAAGGTCGTCGTCTTGCCCGCGCCGTTCGGACCCAGCAGCCCGAATACCTCGCCACGCTTCACCTCGAAACTGGTGCGATTGACCGCGGTGAAATCGCCGAATTTGCGCACGACATCGTGAGTCTCGATGACTGTTTCGGATCGATCCGGCAGCGCTTGGTCCGCAAGGTCGATAGCAGCACCCGCCGTTGGCGCCACGTCGATCTGCTTGCGCAGCAACATCATCAACCCGTCTTCGAGCGTGGGCGCCACCGGCTCGAAGGCGACATCGGGTATCGATGCGGCGGTCTCTGCCCGCATCACTGTGCGGACCCTGCCCCCCTGCGGCACGGCGTCGATCACGTCTTCCCGATCGATCAAGCGTGCCTGCAGCGTGCGCGCAGGTTCATTTTTTGCGGACGTCGCAATGAACGAATGCCCGCGTGCCCTTGAACTGATGGAAGCCGGTTCGCCATCCGCCAGCACCTTGCCCTCATGCAATACGACTACATGTGCGCAGCGTTCGGCTTCGTCCATATAGGACGTACTGACGATGACGGACAGTCCTTCCTTCTCGACCAGCCCGCTCACGATGCTCCACAATTCGCGCCGCGACAAAGGATCGACGCCCACCGTCGGCTCATCCAGCAACAGCAGGTCCGGCGATCGCACCAGCGTGCATGCGAGCCCGAGCTTTTGCTTCATGCCACCCGACAGCTTGCCCGCCAGGCGGTCGCGAAAGGCGGAGAGCGCGGTCATCTCCATCAAGCGTGGATAGCGTTGCTTGCGCTGTTCGGCGCCGACCCCATGCAGATCGGCGTAGAGATCGAGGTTCTCCTGCACGCTGAGGTCCTCGTAGAGCCCGAAGCGCTGCGGCATGTAGCTGATGCGATTCTGAATCTCCTGAGCGTGTTTCGCGGCGTCGAGGCCAAGCACGGTCAGCGTTCCCTCATCGGCTCGCAGCAGCCCGGCGGCAAGTCTCAGCAGCGTCGTTTTGCCCGCTCCGTCCGGTCCGACCAGTGCGGTGAGTTCCCCGTGCCTCGCATCGAGCGATACGCGATCGAGAGCGGTGACGATGTCTTGCTTGTCGCGCGTAAACCGCTTGGTCAGCTCATGCCCGCGTATGGCGACGGCATCACCCCGCGTGTTCCCCGGGGTGTTCATTTGGCAGCAGCCTCGCCCGCTGGCTCCGACACGGGTGCGGCGGGATCGATGGATACGGTCGCGGGCATGCCGAGCCGCAAGCGGTCGTCGCTGTCCTTGACGAACACCCGCACTTCGTAGACCAGGCTGGTGCGCAACTCTTCTGTCTGCACGGTCTTTGGCGTGAATTCGGCGGTCGATGAGATGAAACCCACCGTGCCTTGGATCGGTGAGCCCGCTGCGCTGTCGATCGTTACGCTGGCCGGCGCACCGAGCTTGATGCGACTCAGATCGGCCTCGGACAGATAAGCGCGAACCCATTTCGGATTCGCTATCGCAATGGAAAACACCGGCCGCTGCGGTGTGGCCAGTTCTCCCGGCTCCATCAACCTGTTGCGAATCACGCCATCGGTCGGTGAAATCAATTCGACATCCGCGAGCTGCCGCTTCAACAAGGCGAGATCGGCCTGGGCCGCATCGAGCTGCGCCTTGGCCTGATCGATGTCTTCGGCGCGAGGACCTGCGAGGGTCAGCTCGAGCGCCTTGCGTGCATTCTCGGCCTGCGCCTCGCTCATGCGTGCGGCAGTCGATGCGGCTTCGAGATCCTGAGGGCTCACCGCCCGCCCTTTCGATTCGTCGCTGATGCTGCGCAGGCGCTCGAACTGGCTGCGTGCATTCGCTGCTTCCGATTGGGCAACATTCACCATGGCTCGGGCCTGCGCAACTTCTTCGGGCCGGGCGCCGTTGCGCAGCTTGCGAAGTGCTTCCGATTGGACTGCAACCCGCGCCTCCGCTTGCTGAATGCGCGGTAGCAGCCGGCCGGAGTCGAGGCGCGCCAGCACCTGGCCCGCCTTGACCTTCGTGCCCTCTTCCACCAGGACTTCCGCGATCCGCTCCGCATCGTTGAACGGCAGGTCGACCTGGCGCAGATCTACATTGCCGTACAGGACGATCGCACCGCTGCCATCGTCCCGGTGCAGGAACCAGTACGCGACCAGTCCCAGCACCAGCAGCCCAACGATCGCGATAGGAACGACTTTCTTGTTCACTGGTAGATCCCGGACTTGCAACCCGGCCCAATTCTATTCAAAATCAAATTTGAATTACAACTTACTTCGACGAGCGGTATGCGGATACCCACATGCCGACCAACCGGAGCGGCCGGCTGTGAAACGCAGCGTGAAAAAAACTCCAGTGCGCGAACATGGCGCACAGACACGACAGCAACTGCTCGAAGTCGCCGGCCGACTGTTCGCCGAGCACGGCTATGCCCGCACGACCAGCAAGGAAATTTGCGAAGTCGCGGGGGCCAACATCGCCGCGGTCAACTATCACTTCGGCAGCAAGGACGGACTGTATGCAGCCGTGCTCGAAGAAGCCCACGCGCGGCTCATGAGCATCGAACTCGTAACGACGGCGACCCAGGGCGATACGGACCCGGGTGAGAAGCTTCGCGTGCTGCTGACGCAGGTGGTCAGTCATATCACCAGGCGTGGCGAGGACACCTGGGCGCTGCGCGTCCTGAGCCGTGAACTCATGGCGCCGACCCAGATGATGGGCCGCCTGATCTCCAATCAGGTCCAGCCGAAATTTAAACTCGTCGCCGGGATGATTGCCGGTACTCTCGGCGTGCCGGCGAATCATCCGGCCGTGAGCCGGTGCATGGTGAGCATCATCGGGCCTTGCGGCTTCCTGCTCATCACCAATCCGGACTGGCAGAAGCAGGTCTTTCCCTCGCTCACCCTCGATCCGCAGGCGCTCGTGGAACACCTGGTGACGTTTGCGCTGGGTGGACTGAAGGCGGTAGCTGCAAGCGCGAAGCGCTCCAGCAGTAAGTAGACGATCCGCTACGTTCGGTCATGCGCTCGAACCATTCGGGTCGATGGCGATACTGATCGGAATGTTTCTGATCGTGGTGGTGAGATCGGCCATCAACACGGAAAACATGATCACCACGGTGCTGGAGCTGCGCTCGGCGAACGTAGAGCTGACCCGGGCTCTGCATCACGAAGCGACGCACGATGCTCTCGTCGACCTGGTGAACTGTCGGGAGTTCCATACACGCCTGCAACGTGTGGCGGCGATGAATTTGCCTTGTTGTTGCCCGGTTGTCCGCGCGATCGAGCGGAGCAAGTCGCCAACAATATCCTGTCGGGAGTGCAGAAACTGGAAGTGCGCTGGGAGGGTAAAACCTTCTATGTGGGAGCGAGCATCGGCGTGGCGTACACCAACGCCGGTGAATACGATACGGCAGCGGTCCTGCGTGCAGCAGACTCAGCCTGCTACACAGCAAAGCGTTCGGGCCGCAACCGGATCGAGGTGTATCACGCCGAGCCCAAGTACGAATCCAGCGGCCGCTTCACTCTGGAAGACTTGCGCACACCGTAGCGCCCGGTCGTCAGCACCAGCGCTCGCGACGCAGGGATCAGCCTGGAAACCGAATAACCGCGGCGCCAGGCTGCCAGCGAGAATACTTGTGCATCACTCGCTCGAATAACTGCGAGTCGACGAACTGTTGCAGCCAGCGAATCAGCCGGGGCCATGGCTGGCCGGCGAACCAGGCCTCATCGGTATTGGCAAACTGGCGAACGAACGGCGCGATGGCCATATCGGCAAGCGACGCACGCGATCCGAACAGAAACTCCTGATCGAGCTGTGCGTCCAACGTTTGCAGGAAGGTCGCCCCTGTAGCTCGATGCATGTCGCGGTCGGCGCCGGCATGACGATCGGGGTACTTGTAACGATCCAGGTTCACCTTGAAATCCTGATCGCACCGTTCGATCAACTCCAGCATTGCGGCCAGGTCTGCGCGCATGGGTGTCAGCCACGCGAAGGGATCGCGGCGACGCAGTGCCCACAGCATGATGTCCAGGCTCTCGTCGATGACGTCGCCGTTGCTGTGGATCAGGATCGGCACCGTGCCTTTGGGCGATGCTTCCAGCAACTCAACAGGCTTGTCACGTAGTACGACTTCGCGCAGTTCGCAGGCTTGCTCGCTTGCCGTCAATGCAAGTCTTGCACGCATCGCGTATGGGCAACGCCGGAACGAATAAAGGATCGGCAAAGCAGTCATCGCAGCACAGCGCTGACTTGTAATAAAAACGATTCTCAATATACCAGTCGCCAATTCAGCCCGCACGGTTCCTGTCCGCTACGGACGGAACCGAGCCAGCCATTTCATTCGACAAGGCTGGAGCGAGCGATGCGCTGGAACTGGAAAGGAACGGCGGCCGTATTGGCCGTCGCGAGATTCGTTCGGCTACGAAAAACTGGAAGTGATTACTACGACCGCAACGAACGCTACCTGGCTGCCTCGAAGGGCGTGAACTACGAGGTCGGCATCAAGGCTCGCGCTGAGCACGAAACTGCCGGGACCGACGGACATCACGCTCGGCCTCAGCGGCAGATGGCAAAGCGACATCTCCAAGGTCGACGAATACACCGGTGTCCTGATCCGCCAGTACAGCTACGTCACGCTCAATGCATTCGCCCGCTGGAACGTGACCGACAGGATGAACGTGCGCCTCAACGGCAACAACCTGTCGGATGAGAAATACATCACCAGCTTGTACCAGGCGACGGCGGCGCGTAGATGCCGGTCACCGAGTACCGGCGTGGTCGTCTGACCCTGACTCCTTTGGTCATTTCGACCTGTCGCTCAGGGGCGTACCGCCGTACGCGCGATGACCAGCGGTTGATCCTCCAGCTCGCGCCGATAGAAGAGCCGTGGACGCTGCAGATTCCGCTTGTCCGGGTCGGAGACTTGCTCTTCGCCGGGAACGAAAGCGATCTGTTGCACCTTGAGACCACGCGCACCTTCACGCATCGTCTCACGCTGAAGGTGCGGCACGCGTTCACTCGCGTAATCGAATAATTCAGCGACCCGTATCTCGCGATCTCTCGGGCGTACATCCGCCAGTCGTTTTCTCAGGCCCTCCTCGACCAGCGCATAAGTCAGAAGCCCGTGACCCAATCGCGACACTTCAAGCGCGGCTTGATGACTCTGCGCGGCCGTCAGGACGTACATTCCTTTTTCATAAGCGACTCAGGAACAGCGCTTCGACTTTCTGATACCGGCGCAGCATTTCCTGTTCGTATTTCCATCCCGACGCGAAGAAGAGCGCATCGGCCGCCGCATACCTGAGATTGAAATTCTCGTTGGCATAGCGGTCGACGCCGATGGCGAGCAGCCAGGAATTTCCCTGGCGCTGGAGGCTCGCAGCGCCGGTAACGGTGAGCGATGCATCCATGCTCTTCACGTTGTCGCGGTTGAAGGCATAGGCTGTGAACCGGTTCGCACCCGCAACGACGGTGGCTCGCGTCTCCAGGCGCACGGAGCGAGCGCCCTTCAACACGTCTCCGTGCCAGACCGAAACGAGCGAGCCGTTGCGAAACAGCCTGACGTCCTGGGCTCCCGCTTCCGCCTTCTGCACATCGATCGCAAGCGTGATCTCACGCGACTTGGTGATGGCGCCGCCGCCGGACGGCGACGTGGCGATGCCTCCGGGCATCGAGATTCTGAGCTGCGCCTGTCGACGATCGCGTACAGCGATGTCGCGTGACGCTGCAGGCCTGCGTCCTTCGAGGAGATCCGCGAGCAACCCCGGGTGAAAGAACTCGTTGAAGAACGCCTCCACGGGAAGCACATCGAAAGTATTCGTGCCAAAGCGCCACATGACGAGACTCCACGCACCGGGCGAGCCGTCGAAGAGACCGTCGGGCGTGATGACGAGCCAGTCGCGCTCGTCGACCGCAATCACTCGTGCGAGCTCCTTGCCCGTCGCAATATCCCAGAGCTTCACCCCGGCATCGAAATCGCCCGATGCAGCGATCCTGCCGTCGGCGCTGACTGCTATCGAGAAGACACCGTACGAGTTGGTCGGCATCGCATGCAGCTCGGCGCCGGTTGCGACGTCGAAGACACGAACCATCGCGTCGCGCCCCCCGCTCACGAGTTTCGAACCATCCGGCGTGAAAGCGACCGCGCGGACTTCCTCCCTGCTTGCCTTGATGACCCGGGCGGGCGTGCCCGTTGCGACATTCCAGAGCCTGATCGTGCCGTCCTCTCCGCCGCTTGCGAGCTTGCCGCTGTCTGCTGAGAACGCGACCGTCTCGATGACGCCGGGATGTGGCAGCGTCGTGCGTATGCGAGCGCTCCCGATATCCCAGAGCGCAACGCCGCCCTTACTGAGCGTGCCTTTGCCGTAGCCTGCCGTCGCGAGCGAACTGCCGTCAGGACTGACTGCGATGGCATTGAACTCGGCGCGTGACGAGCTGAATCTGCCGAGCGCTTTGCCAGTCGATGCATTCCAGAGCACCACCCAGCCGCTGCTTTCGACCGAGATGAGATATTGCCCGTCCGGCGAATAGACGATGCGGTTGCCAAGTTCGCTCGCCGGATTTCCCGCGGTCGATCGCTCGCCGACGGTCACCTTCTCTGCGCCGGTCTCCGCGTCCCAGATCTTCGCTGTCGTGAACGACTCGCCGGACACGATGCTCCGGCTGTCCGGACTGAAGGCGACAGACTCGCTGCTGACCGCAGCTGGCTCGCCCTTCATCGTACTGTGCTCGCTGCCACTGCTGATGTTCCACAGCTTGACGGTGCGATGTGGCCCACGGTTGGAGTACGCCAGCATCTTGCCGTCTGGACTGAAGGCGATTCTCGCTGCCGCTTCCGTTCGGCCACGCAGCGTACGCACTGCGACGCCGGTCGCGGTATCGAGAAGCGTGATATCGCCTTCGGTTCTCACTGCGAGCAGGGAGCCGTCGGCGCTGAAGGTCATGGGCGACTCGCCCTTCAATGTTCGTAGCAGTTCGCCGGTGGCCGGGTTCCAGAGCCGCAGGGTTCCGTCGTTGGCGAGACTCGCGAGTTGTTTGCCGTGCGGGCTGAACATTGCATACTTCACCTGCCCCGCATGCCCGGCCAGGGTACGCACCAATGCTCCGGTCTTCGCATCCCAGAGCCGTATCGTCTTGTCGAGCACTGCTCCGCCTGCGATCAGCGTCGCTGCGGAATCGAGAGCGATCCAACTGACGATGCCCGATCGCACGACGACCGGACGCGGAGCACCCACGTCTGCATCCCACAGCCTGAGCGTCGCATCGTAGCCGCCGGCGAGGAGTGTCTTGCCATCGCCGCTGAAGGCAAGACTGTAGATTTTCATCGGCCGGTTCGGCAGCGACCGAACCAGCTGGCCGGTGCTCGTATCCCACAGTCGCACGACAGTGTCGTCACCACCGGTTGCATAGACCCGCTTGCCCGGGCCGAACGCGGTACCGAAGGTGTTGCTCGGATTCGCAAACCGCAGCGCTCGCAGCTCCTCGCCGGTCGCGATATCCCACGCCTTGAGCGCCGTACCGCTTACTGCCCAGATCGTCTTGCCGTCCGCTCCGAAAGTAGCAACGGAGCGTTCGAATGCACGCAGTGTGCGCAACCCGCGCCCGGTCGAAGTTTCCCAGAGCTGGATGGTCTCGTCGGACCCGCTGCTGGCGATGAGCGTGCCATCGGCACTGAAAGCGATCGAACTCGGGCCGTCAGGATGTCCCGTCTGCAGAACGAGCTGCGGGCGCTGTGCGAAGACTTGCATACACGCGATGAGAAGCAGAGCAGCAGCGGCGACTTTGCCCAGCATGGCGTGGCTCTCCCGTCGGGACGATGGCCGATCCTATCGTATCGGCACGCTGAGCTTCATCCGTGGCGATTCGCCCTCCGTCTACGTCCTCACTTGCTACCGGCCAGACCACTGGCGAATATCACCGAACAGGGGTGAAACGTAAGGGTCCGTGGCAGCTGTATTCGCAGCGCAGAGGCGCAACGCGCCCTCTCCGGCGCCCGCGCACAGATTGACGTCCAGGAATTCGCTCGCCCTGATCTTCGCGAGCAGCTGACACATCTCGCCTCCGCCAACGACGAAGCCGCCGCCGTGGATGTCGAAATAAGCGACTTCCGCCAGCCCGAGAGGCGCAAGCCTATGCCAATCACGCGGTGGACGTGCTGTTGGATGGCCGGTCTTCCTGGGACCAGCACACCACCGCTCGAGTGGAGTCAGGGAAGTCGACTGCTCAGGGCTTCCTTAGGTCGCGCTTGGGCAGCAAGCCGCATGGCGTTGGCACGATTGGGCGCATCGTGCAGCACCCGCTGTATTTCGACCAATGCCTCTTCACGATGGCCGTATCCGAGCAGCATCTCCGCGAGTTGCTCGCGCGCCGGAAGAATCGCACCCGGCGTCACTGGATGCTTCTCCGTCTTCGCTTCGAGCTCGGCGGCCGTGCGTATCAACTTCAACGCGTCGTCCTTCTCGTTCTCGCCATGCGCAAGCCATGCGGCAACGGCGAGGCGCTGAATTTCGACCTGGTCCGCCCAGTAGCTGTTCTTCTGATCGAGCAGCGTCTGGCGAATCGCGGCAAGGCGGACAAGGGCGTCGCGAGCGACGGCTTGGTCACCCGAGCGTGCCCCGCCGATACCGCGTGCGAAGTGAATGTTTGCTTCGGCGTAAGGTGTCTTCGTCCAGTCGACCACTGACGGAACGGTCAGCGCCGCTGCTTCTTTCCAGTGCTTGCGCTCCAATGCAAAGCGCGCGGGCACGGCACCGATTGCGAAGGCTGCGGCGAAATTGGCATTGTCGATCTTTGTCACGTGCGCCGTCTTCTCCGCCAGCTTGCCCGCCTCGTCATCCTTGCCCTCCTGCAGGTACGCATACACGAGATAGTCGATCGCATGCAGCTCGTCGAACGAAACGGCGCCAGGAAGCATACTCTCGACGTAGCGGTGCGCCTTCTCGGCGGAGGCAAGATTCGAGGCGATCGATTCGTCCCACAGGCCGAGACGCGTAAAAATATGCGAAGGCATGTGCAATGCATGCGGCGAACCAGGCGCGAGCTTTGCGTACGTGCGCGCCGCGGGGAGTGCCAGTTCCGCGAGTTCCGGATAGTCAAAACTGTGAATGAGGTAATGCGTAACGCCTGGATGGTCCGGGACTTGCGGCAGCACGCGATTCAGGATCTGCGCTGCCTGCTTCTGCTGCGTATACGTCTTGTCGTTCGGCGAGGCGACGCCAAGGATGGCGAGAGCGTGAAAAATACTGGCTTCGAGATCGGTCGGGTTGTCGCGATCCACGTTAGCCATGGCTTTCTCGTACGCGAGCATGCGTGTGCGATGATCCAGTTTGTCGGCGCCGGTATAGAACGCATTGATGGCATCGATGAAGGCCAGCTCGCGCGGCGTCTTTGCACCGACCTGCCTCGCTTTCTCGGCAGCCTGCTGTCCTACCTTCAGCTCATCGGCCGTGGGTGGCGCCCACAGCGGATGCAGGTTCGACATCGCAACACCCCACCAGCCCATGCCACATTGCGCATCCGCCGCGGCCGCACGGCGGAACGACTTCTCCGCTTCGAGATACCAGAACGAATGAATGAGCGTGACGCCGCGATCGATGTCCTGCTGTGCGGCTGCATTGCAGGAAGTCGCAAGGTGCGCCGTTCCGATGGCGCCGAGATCGGACGCCCCGTGCCGATGCTGCGCATGCGAATCATCGGCTGCAGATGCCAGCGGCGCACAAAGCAGGACCGTCGCGAAGAGAATACGCATGAAAGCTCCCAGATCGATCTATCGATTCAGTGAGGTGACACGAAGCGTGGATTATCGCGCAAATCGGCGGCGAGTCATCGAGGCGATACGCTGCGGCGCAAGAGAAATCACCTGTTCCTTTGGTCTGATGCGGCTCCAACGCGTCCAAATCGCCGCAAGGTCTCGTCCCCCGGTCCGGATGCTCACATCGGCTCGCTGAGATTCGATGACTGGCTGAAAGAATCTGCGTCCCAGCGGCCTGCCGGCAAAGCGACTACGGCGTCGGTAACGGCTCACTAGTACGGATCGAATCTCCGGTTTCGAAGCGGCAAGGAAACCGCTCCGGAGCCGGTAATCGTCCAAACGAACAATGTCGTCAGTCCCCGCATCGGCTAAGTTACGGTTTGCAGCAAGAGGGGGTGACCAATGTTCACGCGAATGCTTATGGGAGCACTGCTCGTGCTCGCCGCTCACTCGGCAGTCCTCGCCAACGCCACCATCCCTACCAAAGACATTGCGGGCGCCAAGGACAATCCGTTGATCCAACGGTACGAGGGGTCGTTCATCGTCAGCTACGAGCGCCAGTCGTTCACCGATTTCAAGGTTCCGCTCTCGCCCCTGGAACCCACCGACCGCCGCGATGGCATGAACAACAAACTCCATCTACCCAAGAAGGAGATGGAACTGGAGGGCGCCAAGACGCGATTGGCTTATCTGGTTCCGGCGGAGCGCTCGCCGCTGGAAGTGTTGCGGAACTACGAGGATGTCGTCAAAGCGGCCGGAGGGCAGATTCTATTCACCTGCAAAGGCGACAGTTGCGGTGGCGACCCCAACCGGTCGAGTTCCGGCGGCGGCGGCGATTCGAGCCTGATGATGTACTTCCTGGTGGAGAAGCAGCTCAAGGATCCGAGCTTTTCCAACGGCGCCTGCGCCCAGGCCGAGAACATCGACGATCAGCGTTTCTTCGCAGCCCGCATTCCGCAAAGCTCCGGCGACGCTTACGTCACCGTGCACACTTACAAAGTCAGCGACCAGGATTATTGCAGGGCATTCAACGACCGGACCGTTGCCCTGGTCCATGTTCTGGAGCCCAAGCCGCGCGAGCAGAAGATGGTCGTGGTCAAGGCCGACGAAATGGCGAGGACGATCGAGTCCACGGGACGCATCGCGCTCTACGGAATTTTCTTCGACACCGACAAGACGGACCTGAAACCGGAGTCGACTCCGACGCTCACGGAGATTGCACAGATGCTGAAAGCCGATCCCAAGCTTGCCATTCTCGTCGTCGGCCATACCGACAAACAGGGTGCCTACGAATACAACATCGACTTGTCACGCCGTCGCGCGGATGCGGTAGTTAAATCGCTCGCTGCCAATCATGGAGTCGATGCAAAACGCCTGCGCGGGGCCGGCGTCGGCATGTTGGCACCAGCCGCAACCAACGACACCGAGGAAGGTCGAGCGAAAAACAGGCGTGTCGAAATCGTCAAGCTGAACTAGACGATTTTTTCCTCCAGCAACTGACAGATCGAGGCTAACGGAGCGTCGGATATTCCAGCGCAACCGCCCCGCGCTCGAGGAGGCTGACATGTTGCAGCTCAGTGTCAGGCCGCACATCGACGTCACCCAGGAGCAGGCGCGCCCGAGCGTAGGCCAGCGTCGTATCCGTGAGGACTACAGCGAGCGATTCGCGTAGTGCCGCAACAGTCGACTCGCTCGTACGTCGTGCCGTAACGAACGGCAGACAGGGACTGGGCGGCGTCCAGCAAAGAATCCGCACACCGGACGTCAACGCAGGATCGATGCGTTGCAAGTGCGCGAAGGTCACGCAGTCGATCGCAGCCAGATCTGCTTCGTTCGCAGAGATCATCGCCACGCTGCGCCTGTGTGAGCCGCTCACCGACACAGACCGGAAGAAACGCTTACCTCCCGCAATTGGCGCCACGGCTGCACGCAGCAGATTCATGCCGCTGTTCGAATCCGTCTCATTGACTACGCAACGTCGATTGCGTAGTCCGGCCAGTCTGTCGGAAGGCTCGTCCGCACGCACGACGATGGCGCTTCGAGAAAACTTCCCGTCGCATCCAGGCGCCGTATAGCACGGGGTCGCCACCAGCGTGAGGCTGTGGGAGAAAGACTTAGCGATGGGGTACTCGCAGCCTTGGCCGAGCAGCAGGGAAGGATCGCGCCATACGTCCCAGTGAGGCCGATCGCGCGTCAGACGACGCGGCACATTTCTGACGCCACGCTCGATGAGACAATCCGCCAGGGCGCTCCACAGCGCATCGTGCGCCGCCCGCAACTCCGGGAAGTCGTACATCGGAAGCGCAGCGATCCAGGGAGAGTCGGTCATCTCACTGGTCGAGATCGCGCTATGTGGCGTGATCGTCATGATGCCCGCTGGTAACCGGATGCTCGGGAGTGATGAATGGCCGAAACAGGTGCTTGCGACACACCTCGCTGTACCCACCCGCGAACACCCTCCCCGTATCCGCAAGCTGCGGCCGCATCTGTCGCCAGGCGCTCGGCAGCTCGTGCCACGGTCGTCCGGGGTGGGCATGGTGGGCAATGTGGAGATTGTTGTTGAGGAACAGCAGCGCCCACAGCGGGTGCGCCTCGACGACATTCGTGCGCGAGTGGGACAGCTCGTCCGCACTATGTTCGGCGAAGGATCGCAAGTGGGTCAGCGACACACTCAAGTAGATGACGAGGACGTACACGTACCACGGCACCTGGGCAATGCCCACCGTCCAGGCGAGCACCGCGCCTGCGCTCACAACGTGACGGCACCACATGAACAAATGCTTGCGGTTGGAACGGATGGCGCTCAGCTCCTGGGTCCAGAATCCGGCAATGGCGATCGCCGGACCGATGGCGATGCGTCCCGCCAGCGTACAGTTTGCAGTCAGGACCGCACGGCGCAGTCGCCCGACCGTCGCCAGATGGCCGGAGCGCCGATAGAACGATTCAGGATCGTGCCCAACCTCGGTGAGGCGTCGTCGAGTATGGCGATGATGCTGGAGGTGCGTCGTACGATAGACGGCGTAGGGAATCCACAGCGAGAGCGGCACTCCACCGATCAGCGCGTTGATGCGCTTCGACGAGGTTGGATGACCGTGAATGGTTTCGTGCTGGAGCGAGCCGTGCCACGCCAGCAGCACGCTGCCCAAGGGCACGGCGAACCACAGCCGCATGGCAGGGAAATGCAGGCTCCAGAGTAGAAATCCACCGTAAATCGCAATCGCGACGCTCAGCGTGAGCGGATCGAATCGTCGCACGGCAACCCTCTATGCATCGGTCGGTACCCGTGCAGGATTGTGGAGCCGCGGCGATATCACGTCAGTCGAGCCCAGGTTATAACGAGGCTACAGCCGCTACCGATAAGTCATCAGCTCAGAACCTGGCGGTGACTCGCAGGCTGCCGAATCAGGAATGCAGTCAGGATGATCGAACGCGCTGCCCTCAGATCATTTAGCACAAGCACGCCAGGTATCGCCCGTACATGCGGATCACCAGGGCGCCGGCCGATCAGGAAAACCCATATGCACCTTGACGGAAAGATCGCCTTCGTCACCGGTGGCGAATCGGCAGCGGCCACATCGTGTCCTTCCCCCGGCGTGGGCGCTCCCAGTCTAGGCGAG
>Ga0065707_10081898_pt1 | contig 30251 bp, 25 predicted proteins | sample SwiRhicommuniRL3_FD_59094 | JGI IMG/M metagenome (GOLD analysis project Ga0065707, IMG submission 59094) | Switchgrass rhizosphere bacterial communities from Rose Lake, Michigan, USA - RL3 v2 (version 2) | ecosystem: Host-associated > Plants > Roots > Rhizosphere > Soil | place: East Lansing...
TCCCCCGTTCCACGGGGGAGGGTTGGGGTGGGGGCATCTTGCTCACTCAACGCCCGCTCGGCAGCCACGACATCGCTGTGCGCATACCGTTTGAAACGCGCGCCGGATAACCGTGCGGCATCGATGAGCGACGCGTGATTCAGGCGATCGAGCATCACAACTTCGCCGCGCTCAGCCAACGTAGTGACAACGGCCAGATTCGCCATGTAACCCGTGGAAAAAAGTAGCGCCCGTTCTCGCCCGGTGAAGTCCGCGAGCTCTTCCTCCAACCTCGCATGCTCGACGCCATGGCCGGTGACGAGATGGGCCGCGCCGCTACCCGCGCCAAGACGCAGTGCCGCCTCGCTCATTGCGCGGGCGATATCGGGATGGCGGGCGAGGCCGAGATAGTCGTTGCTGCAGAAGTCGACGAGCCTTCGCCCCCCGACCGTCACTTCTGCGCGACTGGCCGTTTCGGGAAAGTCTTCAACCGTATTTCGCCGGCGCCTCAGGTGCTGGCTGTCGACCTCTGCAAGCGCCGCTTCAAGCGCTCGCACGTCGTATTTCATCGCTCGAACCGAGTTCCAGTGCAGCGCTGGATAAGGTTTTTTTGCACCCAATCGTTGTAGAATCGGGCGATTCTGTTTCACTGGAGAGGCAATCTGGCTTAAACGCCTCCGTAGCCAGCCCCAGCCGGGCGAACAACTTCTGGTCTCGCTCCACGTCCGGATTACCCGTGGTCAGCAGCTTCTCGCCATAAAAAATGGAATTCGCGCCGGCCATAAAACAGAGCGCCTGCAGCTCATCGCTCATCGCTTCCCGACCCGCCGAGAGACGCACGTGAGCACCCGGCATCATCACGCGGGCGACGGCGATAGTCCTCACGAAATCGAAAGGGTCAATGGGGTCGCGGCCGTGCAGCGGCGTACCCGGCACCTGTACGAGATTGTTGATTGGCACGCTCTCGGGATGCTCCGGCAGGTTCGCGAGCGTGATCAAAAGTTGCGCGCGATCGCGCGGCGTTTCGCCCATGCCAACGATGCCGCCGGCGCACACCTTCATCCCCGCGTTGCGAACCGCAGCGAGGGTATCCAGGCGATCCTGGTAAGTGCGCGTGGTGATGATCTCGCCATAGAACTCGGGCGAGGTATCGAGGTTGTGGTTGTAGTAGTCGAGGCCGGCGTCCTTGAGCTGGCTCGCCTGCGCGGGCGTGACCATGCCGAGCGTGGCGCAGGTTTCGAGACCGAGGGCGCGAACCTCGCGAATCATGTCCGCGATCACCGCGAGATCCTTCGCTTTCGGCGAGCGGTAAGCGGCGCCCATGCAGAAGCGGGTGGCGCCCGCGGCTTTGGCCCGGATGGCAGCGTCGCGTACTTCGGCCACCTGCATCAGAGCTTCGCGCTCGATGCCGGTGTCGTAGCGGACGCTCTGCGGACAATAGGCGCAATCTTCAGGGCAGGCGCCGGTTTTGATGGAAAGCAGGGTGCTCATCTGCACGGTGCTGGGCGCGTGATGCGCGCGGTGGGTTTGCTGCGCCAGGAACAGCAGGTCCACGAACGGCATGGCGAAGAGCGCTTCGACTTCGGGCAGCGCCCAATCGTGGCGAATCGGGCCCGACAAAGATGCTTGCATACGCAAAACTCGTTGTTTGCAGTAGATAGGGCGCTCGCTTCGGGAGCGGGCGTGCGCGAGACTCCCCGGCGGGCGGGATGTTCGGGGGGCGGGGGGATGCTGTCAACCGAGGAAGGGATGCGATGTCGCTATGGGCCCGCCTGCATGCTATGCCTCGCCGAGCGGTTCGTGCGCTGGCGGTGGGCGTGTTGCCGCCAACGTGCTGCCTATGCGGGTTTGCGGGCGCGCGAGCGGGGTTGGATCTTTGCGAAATCTGCATCGGCCTGCTGCCGAGGAACATGGCGCTGCCGTCCGATTACCCGCCGATCTTCAGCCGCGCTGTGGTTCCCTTCGAATACGCTTATCCGGTCGATCACTTCGTCCGTTCGCTGAAATTCCGCGGCGAGCGCAGGTATGCGCGGGTACTCGGCACATTGCTGGCCGATGCGCATCGACGGCTTGGCGGTTCGCTGCCGCAATTGCTCGTTCCGGTGCCGTTGCATCCGTCGCGGTACCGCGCACGGGGGTTCAATCAGGCGGGGCAGATTGCACGCTTCGCCGCCGCGCCACTGGGCGCGCGTGTCGATACGCGCTGTCTTGCCCGTGTAGTCGCCACGCAAGAGCAGAGTGGTTTGCCGCTGGAGGAGCGCCGCCGCAATGTGCGCGGCGCGTTTCGAGTAGCGCATGCGCCCGGCGTTCAACATGTGGCGTTGGTTGATGATGTATTGACTACCGGCAACACCGTGGTGGAAGCCGCGCACGCGCTCGCCGCTGTGGGGGTCTTAAAAATAGAGCTATGGACCGTTTCGCGGGTAATTTTGAGTAACGCCGAAACTGGCTGAATGGCTCCGTGACGGCCTGCTCGCTTACCGCACTAAAGCAAACTGAGCTGCGGGTCTGACGGCTTTGGCGGTGACCGTTCGACATGCTGGTGTTTCAGCAACTGCGCTTCGATATCGCTCAAAAAAGGCGAAGCGTTCAGGGTTTGCAGTCGGCCACGCCATTGGCGTTTGAGTGCGCGCGTGAGAATCAGCCGATCTTCGGCGCGAGTCATGCCGACGTAGAAAAGGCGGCGTTCTTCAGCCAGCGTCGCGGCGTCCGGAACGCGCCAGTAAAGCGGCAGGAGGCTGTCTTCGAGCCCGACGATGAAAACAACAGGGAATTCCAGGCCCTTCGCGGCATGCAGCGTGAGCAGCGAGACGCGATCGGCTTTAGGATCCCAAGTGTCAATGTTCGCAATCGACGCGGAGTTTTCTTCGAGAGCCGCAGAGGGTTCGAAATGCGGATCGTGGCCGTGTTGTTTGAACGGCATGCCGGAACGCTCGAAGGCTTCGCGCAATACGGCAGCCTGGGCATTGGTTCGGTAGAGCACCGCAAAATCGGCGAAACTCAAATTCGCGTCACTCGCGCCGGTGGAACGCCCGCTGTCGATGGAGAAAAAATTGTGGCCGCCGATCAGGCGCTCGATGGTCTGAATGACGAATTCCGCCTCGGCGCGCTCTGTGGGGGCCACGTGGATTGCAATATGCTCGTGCATGTCACGCACCACTTCGGCGATCGCTTCAGTATCGGGTGAGGCAATCACCTGCGATGCCGCGGTGACAATCGTGCCGCTCGAACGATAGTTGCGTTGCAGCGTGATGGCCGCGGCGCCAGGATAGTCCTGTTTGAAGCGTTCAAAGCAGGAAGCGTCCGCGCCACGGAAGCCGTAGATCGCCTGGTTTGGGTCGCCGATTGCGCAAAAATTTGAATGGGGCGGCGGCGCCAGCAGTTTGAGCAGGCGGTATTGCTGCTCGTCCAGGTCCTGAAACTCATCTACCGAAATCCAGCGGAACAGATCGCGATAATGGGCCGCGAGGCCGGGGTCGGCGGACAGCGCATGGACGGTGAGGCCTACGAGATCGTCGAAATCGATCCAGTTTTTGAGCGCCAGCATCTGTTGATAGGCGGACATGGTTTGCGCGATGTCCTCATCCTCCAGTCGCTGCGTACGTTTGGCTTTGGAAATGGCGCGCAGCAGACTTTGCGCCTTGCGCTGCGGCAGTTGCAGTGCTTCGGCAAGAGCCGCGCTGCGCTCTTCTTCGTCCGCTACTTGAAAACCGCGGTGCAATCCCGCGGCTTGCGGATGAGATTGCAAGATCTCCAGACCCAAAGAGTGAAAGGTGTGAACCGCGGCCTGCCCTGCGCCTGCCGGAATCAATTCACCGAGCCGCTCCTGCATTTCAGCCGCCGCACGGCGCGTGAAGGTGATGGCGAGACAATGCCGAGCGGATACGCCGCGCTCCATAATCAAATGAGCGATACGATGCGTGAGCACGCGGGTCTTACCGGAGCCGGGCCCGGCGACGATCAACAGCGGGCCTTCGACAGTTTCAGCTGCGGCGCGCTGGTCCACATCCAGCCCTTTGGGTTCTGGCTGGCGCGACGGCAGCCGGGTCATCGACTCAATCTTATTGGTTTGCGAGACGGCCGCTTTGGCGAGTGCGGCCTGGCGTTCGGGAACGGCCATGTCGAATAACACGCCGCCGCGCGCCCGCCGCTGCAACTCATGCTCTTCAAACAAGCGGATCACGCCATACTCGCCATCGTAGCCGGCATCCCGAATCACTTTGCCAGCGCGCAGGCGCGCGAGGGCTTCGGCCAGCAGTGAGGAGCCATTGCGTGCGATATCCTCCAGAGGCGCGGAGCGCAGAATCCACAGTTCCGGTCCGAGTGAATCGATCAACCGGTCATAGTGACGCGTGACGGCTTTGCTCGCGGGTCCGGTGGATTCAATTTCCGACAGCACTTCGGACAACGGTACGAGGCTCGTCACCTCGCCCGCCGTAACGGGAGGCGCGGCTTCGGCTTCGCTGCGATCCGCGAGCGTTTCAATGCGGTTCAACACCCCTATGGTGAGCGGCTGGCCACATACGGGACAGCGGTTATCGTGCGCCGCAGACTCTTCCGGCGTGAGCCGCACGTTGCATTTGCGATGGCCATCAAGATGATATTTGCCTTCCTCCGGAAAGAACTCCACCGTGCCCACATAGCCGCGCCCGGTTTCAAGAGCTGCGCGGATGGAGAAGTAATCCATGTCGCAATCGAACAGCGTGGTTTCCCGTCCGAGCTTGGACGGCGAGTGGGCGTCGGAATTGGACACCAGCCGGAAGCGATCCAGCTCCGAGAGGCGCCAGTTCATCGCCGGGTCGGACGACAACCCCGTCTCGAGCGCGAACACATGATCGGCAAGATCACGGTAGCACTCATCGACGGAATCGAACCCCGCCTTTGAACCCAGCACCGCGAACCACGGCGTCCAGATGTGGGCTGGGACGAGGTAGGCCTCCGGACTGACTTCCAGCGCAATCTCCAGCAGATCCCGCGAGTCGAGTCCAAGTATCGGCCGCCCGTCCGCCGTAATATTCCCGATGCGCGCAAGCCGCGCGTTGATACGCTCAGCCGTCGCAATATCCGGCGCATAAAGCAAATGATGAATCTTGCGGGTGAGCGGCCCTTTCTTGTAGATCGTGGAAATCTCGACGGACAACATGAAGCGCACCGGCGTGCGGCAGGCGGCGGGCAGCTTGCCTGTGATTTCCTGCTCGGCTTCGTCCCGCAACCGGAACAGCCCCGGCTCGGCCCGCACGAGCTTTTCTTTGAGCTCCGCAATCCACGCCGGGTGCGTGAAATCGCCCGTGCCCACCACGCCGATGCCTTTGCGACGCGCCCACCATGCAAGGTTCTCAAGATCCAGATCGCGGCTCGTGGCGCGCGAATGTTTGGAATGGATGTGTAAGTCGGCGTGGAACGGCATGCGGGGCTTTCGGCAAGGCGGCGAGTCGTGCACGTTTACTGGAGCAGGATGGTTATGGCAAGCGGGACGGTTTCCCGAATACAGGCAATGAGTCTGGCAGCCGGCCCAATCGCATCCACGCTCCGTTATTTGTAGACGTACTCGAGCAAGATGCCGACGAATACCGCCATGCCTACATAGTTGTTATTGAGAAACGCGCGCCAACAAGCCCCAGGCTCACGATTGCGAATCAGCCACTGCTGGTAAAGAAAAAACGCCGCCGCCGCCGCAATCGCCCCCAGATACCAATGCCCGAACTTGAGCTGCCGCCCGATCAGCATCAGCGCAAACAGCATCATCGCCTGCATCACTCCGACCAACAGCTTGTCCATATCGGCGAACAGCACCGCGCTCGACTTCACGCCTATCTTGACGTCGTCGTCCCGATCCACCATTGCGTAGAGCGTGTCGTAGATGCCCGCCCACAGCACCGTAGCCAAAAACAGCACCCAGCCCAGGCGTGGCACCGTACCCAGCTGCGCCGCGAAGGCCATCGGCACCGCCCAGCCAAACGCCAGACCCAGATAAAACTGCGGCAGTGGAAAGAACCGTTTGAAGACCGGATAGGACACCGCCAGCAGCGCTCCGACAAACGCAAGCGAGATGGTCAAGGCGTCGAGGCGCGTCACCAGCCAGAGTGCGGCAGCGGCGAAAACCCCAAATAACAAAAGCGCTTCAATGGGCCCGACGCGCCGCGCGGCAAGCGGGCGGTCCCGCGTGCGGCGCACATGAGGATCGATCTGGCGATCCATAAAATCATTGATGACGCAACCGGCAGAACGCATCGCCACCGTACCCAATACAAAAACGATGAGCACGCGCGGGTTCGGGCGGCCACTGCTCGCAATCCACAGCGCCCAGAGCATCGGCCACATCAAGAGCCAGATCCCGATGGGGCGATCGAGCCGGCTCAAGCGGATGTATTCCTCGATGCGGCGGCCTAACCGATGCGCAAAAGGCGCCTCAGCATGTGTGAGATCGAGCTCCAGATCGAGCGGTGTGGCAGCCATAAGTCAGTCTCTTACTTTCAACCGACGCGACCATAGCGAACGCCTGCGGCGATCCAGCGCGCAGCGAGCGGCGCGATGTTAGCCGGATATTGCTTGAGTATCAGCTCGGCCGCCTCTTGCACTCGGGGCAGCAGGTCGGCATCGCGGATCAAATCGGCCACGCGAAGCTGTGCGAGACCCGTTTGGCGTGTTCCCAGAAGCTCGCCCGGGCCGCGCAGTTGCAGATCGCGGCGCGCGATCTCGAAGCCATCGCTGGTTTCGCGAATCGCCTTCAGGCGCTCGCGCGCGAGCTCGGACAAAGGGCTGCGATAGAGCAGCACGCAAGTGCTTGCTTCGGCCCCGCGTCCTACGCGGCCGCGTAACTGGTGAAGCTGTGCGAGACCCATGCGCTCCGCGTTTTCTATGACCATGAGTGTGGCATTGGGAACGTCCACACCCACCTCAATTACCGTCGTAGCGACCAACAGCTGAATCTTGCCGGCTTTGAACGCGTGCATGGCATGTTCTTTTTTTACCGGCGGCATGCGGCCATGCACGATTCCCACGCGGATTTCCGGTAACGCTTCGGCGAGAGCCGTCGCGGTTTCCTCGGCAGCCTGATAACGCAGCTCATCGGACTCATCGATCAACGGGCAAACCCAATAAACCTGCCTGCCGGCGCGGCAGGCCGCGAGCACGCGCGCGACCACTTCGTCGCGCCGCTGCTCCGGCACCACGACGGTTTGCACCGGCGTGCGGCCCGGCGGCATTTCATCGATGACAGAGATATCGAGATCGGCATAGGCCGTCATGGCGAGCGTTCGCGGAATCGGCGTCGCCGTCATGATCAGCTGATGCGGAAATCGGCCTTGCTTGCGCCCTTTCTCCTGCAGCCGCAAACGCTGCTGCACGCCAAAGCGATGCTGCTCATCCACTACGATCAGCGCCAGCTGCGCAAAATCGATGCCTTCCTGAAACAACGCATGCGTACCGACGACAAGGCGCACTTCGCCCGATGCGATGGCTTCGAGTGCGTTGCGCCGCGCACGCGCGGGTTGCGAGCCGCAAACCAGCGCTACAGGCAAATGCAATGGCCGGAACCAAGCGCTGAAATTTCGCCAATGCTGTTCGGCCAATAGCTCGGTAGGCGCCATTATTGCCGCCTGAAAGCCGGTCCCCGCTGCGCGAGCGGCCGCTGCTGCGGCGACAACTGTTTTGCCGCATCCCACATCGCCCTGCAGCAGCCGCACCATCGCGTGCGCGCCGTGAAGGTCCGCATCGATCTCATTGAATGCGCGCGTTTGCGCATCGGTGAACGGGAAGGGCAAGGTTTGAATGAAGCGGATAGCGAGCTGCTCACGGTCGTCGAGCACATACGCCGGGTCTTGAATTGCGGCGCGCTTGAGCACATGCAGACTCAACTGATGCGCCAGTAACTCCTCAAACGCGAGCCGACGCTGCGCGGGATGCCCGCCGGCAGCAAGTATGTCGAGCCGCGCCTCGCGCGGCGGGCGATGCACGTAAAAGAGCGCCTCCTGCAGCGAAGGCAGACCAAGTGGCGCGAGGATTTCCGGCGGAATCCAATCGCGCACGGCGGACGTTTCGAGCTCGCCCAAAGCCTGGTCGATGAGCGCGCGCAGCCGCGGTTGCGCAACGCCTTCCGTACCGGGATAGATTGGCGTGAGCGCATCTTCGAGCGCCGTAGCCTCATCCAGCACGCGGCGATATTCGGGATGCACGATCTCGAGGCCTAGAGGCCCGCGGCGCACTTCGCCGAAGCAGCGCAGGCGCACACCGCGCGCAAGACCGCTTTGTTGAGCCGTTGAGAAATAGAAAAAGCGCAGAGTCAAAAAGCCGGAGCCATCCGAGATACGCGACAGCAATTGCCGCCGTCTCCTGTAGACAACTTCCGTGAGCTGAACCTGGCCTTCCACAGCCACACGCATGCCTGGCAGCAGCGCACCGACAGGGACGATGCGGGTGCGATCCTCGTAACGCGTGGGCAAGACAAACAACAAGTCCTGTACCTTCGCCACGCCCAGACGCAGCAAGCGTTCCGCCAGCGCCGGACCAACGCCGCGCATCGCCGTGACCGGCCTTTGCTCGGTGCGCGCGGCGGGATTGAGCGGCGCTTCAGCCAAGGTATAGAACGCACTCGATCTCGACGCGTGCGCCCTTGGGCAATTGAGATACTCCCACCGCCGCCCGCGCCGGATAGGGCTCGGAAAAATACTGCGCCATCACTTCGTTGACCTTCGCGAAATGCGCCAGGTCCGTGAGAAACACCGTCATTTTAGCGGCGTGGGCAAGCGTAGCGCCCGCGGCTTGCGCCACCGCTTTCAGATTCTCGAAGGCGCGGCGGATTTCCGCTTCAATGTCCCCCGTCACCAGCTGCATGGTCGCCGGATCCAGCGGGATTTGACCGGAGACATACACGGTATCTCCCACTCGCACGGCCTGCGAATAAGTGCCGATGGCCTGCGGGGCGTGCTTCGTATTAATGATCTGTCGAGTCATAGGTACCTCTATTATTTATCGCGGTCGTCGCGCGCGTGCGCGGCGAGCGTGCGGGTGACGCGCTGGACATCCGCCATGCGGCGGACGATGCGCATGAGGCGCGCGAGATGGTTGCGATCCCGCACTCTCAATTCAAATACGAGCGTCGAGGTGTCGCTCTCGCGCTCGTCCACCGCGACGTGATCGATATTGGTTTCGGTGCTGGCAATGGCCGCGGCCACGGCGGCCAGCACGCCAGTGCGATTGATCACATCTACGCGGATTTCCGAGCTGAAAACGCGGTCCGTCTCCGTTTGCCAGGTGACAGGCAGCCACTTTTCCGGATGCTTGCGGTAGGCCTCCACGTTCACGCAGCTGTCGCGATGGATCACCATACCGCGCCCGGAGGAAAGGAACGCAAAAATCGGGTCGTTGGGAATCGGAAAGCAACAGCGCGCATAGCTCACCAGCAGGCCTTCGGCGCCGGCAATGGCGAGAGGCGCGGACGCGGCACTGCCGTCCTCGGCAGGGCCCGGCAGCAATCTGCGCGCAATCAATGGCGCAAGGCGCTCGCCCAGTCCCACCTTCTCGTAGAGCTCGTCGATATCTTTCATGCCGAGCTCGCCAAGGGCGGCCTGCAACGCTTCCGGGCTCGCCTCGTCGAGCGAAGTATTGAATTCCACCAGCGCTTGGTCGATCAGCCGTTGGCCGAGCGCGATAGCCTCCGTGCGGCGCAGGCTCTTCAAATAATGACGGATGGCGCTGCGCGCCTTGGCGGACACCACAAAGTTGACCCAGGAAGGATTCGGCGTCGCGCCTTTGGCCGTAATGATCTCGACCGTCTGGCCGTTGTGCAGCACGGTGCGCAGAGGAATCAGCCGGCGATCTATCTTCGCCGCAACACAGCGATTGCCGATATCGGTATGCACGGCGTAAGCAAAATCGACCACGGTCGAGCCGCTGGGTAAGCGCAAAATCTCGCCTTTGGGCGTGAAGACATAGACTTTGTCCGGGAACAGGTCGACCTTCACGCTCTCGAGAAATTCTTCCGAGCTGCCGCCTTCCTGCAGCTGCACCAGATTCGAAAGCCATTCGCGCGCCCGCTCCTGCTCCATGGTGTCCACATCGTCGCCGACCTTGTATTTCCAGTGAGCCGCAATGCCGGACTCCGCCACGCGATGCATGTCATCCGTGCGGATTTGCACTTCAATCGGCACCCCGTTCGGCCCAAAGAGCGTGGTATGCAGCGACTGGTAGCCGTTGACGCGCGGAATGGCGATGTAATCCTTGAAGCGATTGGGCATCGGCTTGAAGATGCTGTGGACCACACCGAGCACCCGGTAGCAGGTGTCCGGCTTGTCCACCGCGATGCGCAGGCCGTACACATCCACGATTTCATTGAGCGTGGCGCGCTTGCGGCGCATCTTGCGGTAGATGCTGTAGAGATGCTTCTCGCGCATTTCAACGCGCGCGACGATTGCGCTCTTGAGCAATGCGGCCGTGAGCTGCTGCTCGATCTTCTTGAGAAACTCTTTTTGATTGCCGCGCGCCCGCTTCAGGGCGCGCTCGAGCACGCGATAGCGTTGCGGGTAAAGCGCGCGGAAGCCGAGGTCCTCGAGCTCCAGTTTGATCGTGTAGAGCCCGAGCCGCTCGGCGATGGGCGCGTAAATATCCAGGGTCTCGCGCGCAATGGCGCGCCGCCGCGGCGGCGCCATCGCCTCGATGGTGCGCATGTTGTGCGTGCGGTCGGCGAGCTTCACCAGGATCACGCGCAAGTCCCGCACCATGGCGAGCAGCATTTTGCGGAAGCTTTCCGCCTGCGCCTCCTCGCGGCTTTTGAATTTGATCTGATCTAGCTTGGTGACGCCGTCGACGAGCTCGGCCACATCCGCGCCGAAACGCGCGGCCAGTTGATCCTTCGGCGTCGGCGTGTCCTCGATGACGTCGTGAAGAATGGCTGCGATGATCGTATCCGCATCGAGCCGCAAATCCGCCAGGATTGCCGCTGCCGCAACGGGATGTGCGATGTAGGGTTCGCCTGAAAGACGTTTCTGTCCTTTATGTGCGGAGGCGCCAAATTCCGCCGCGTCGCGGATGCGCTCCACCTGGTCGGGCGGCAGGTAGCCCTGGACGTTATTCAGCAGGTCTTTGAGGCCGGGAGTGCGTCTGCTACCCGGAAGCAAGCCCAGGAGCGAAGACGCATAGTCCATGGGCGAAGCCGGGAGCCGTTAGTCTCCGAGGCCGAACTGCGGCGCGCGAAAGCTCGACTGATTTTCCATGTCGGGCACTGCGGCTTCCTGCTGTTCGGGCTCGCGGAGCATATCGGGCGTGATGTTGCCCGCGGCGATCTCGCGCAGAGCGAGCACGGTGACTTTGTCGTTCTCGAGCGGCAGCGTGGATTCCGCGCCGTTCGCAAGCCGGCGCGCGCGCTGGGAAGCCAGCACCACCAGCTGAAAGAGGTTATCGACGTTGCTCAGGCAGTCTTCGACGGTAATGCGAGCCATGGTGTAAATGCTTCGGAAATAGGCGCAACGGGAGGCGCGAGGGGGTGGGACTATAAGCGAGAGCGGCGTTTCAGGCCAGCAGATCGGCCAACAGGGGCTCGAGGGCCTTGCGGGGGGCGCGCAAATCGTCGGCCTGGCCGTCCACGATGCGGGCGAGGTCGGCTACGGCTTTGTCGAAGTGGTCGTTCACCACGACGTAATCGAATTCGCTCCAGTGGGACATGTCTCCCACGGCGTCGCTCAGGCGGCGGGCGATGACTTCGTCCGAATCGGTGCGTCGGTTACGCAGCCGCTCTTCAAGCGCACGCCTCGAGGGCGGCAGGATAAAAACGCTGGAGCACTCAGGCATGGCGGCCCGCACCTGCCGTGCACCCTGCCAATCGATTTCCAGGATCACATCCCGGCCCTGAGCGAGTTGCGCTTCTACCGGCTCGCGGCCTGTGCCGTAGAAGTTATCGAACACCTGAGCGTGCTCCAGGAATTGTCCGTGCTTCGCGAGGCTACGGAATTCAGGAACAGGAACAAAGTAATACTCCCGCCCGTGCTCCTCGGTGGGCCGCCGTGCGCGCGTGGTGTGCGAGATGGAGAGCCGCAGCTCGGGTTTGAGCTCCAGCAGCGCTTTCACCAGTGAAGTCTTTCCTGCGCCTGAAGGCGCCGCGATGACAAACAGCCGGCCGCGCCGCATGGCCGTCACTCGACGTTCTGGATCTGCTCGCGCATCTGCTCGATGGCGACTTTCATCTCAACCGCCGCGCGCGTGGTTTCCAGGTCCTGCGATTTCGAGGACAGCGTATTCGCCTCCCTGTTCAATTCCTGCATTAGGAAATCGAGCCGCCGGCCGGCCGGCTCGTTCGCGGCGGTGACGCGGCGGATTTCCTCGATGTGGCCCGTGAGGCGATCCAGTTCTTCATCGACATCGAGACGCTGCAGCAGGATGGCCAACTCCTGCTCCAGACGCTCCTGGTCCACTTGCGTTTTGAGCTCGGCGAGACGGTCGTTGAGACGCGAACGGATACGCATCTGCACTTCGGGTAAACGCGCACGCACTTGAGCCACCAGATTCTCGAGGCCGTTACAGCGTTGCTCGATGAGCTCACGCAAGCGCACGCCTTCGCGCGCGCGCGTGGCGATCAGATCCGCGACCGTGTCTGCAAAAACACCTCGCGCGGCGGCGATCAGCTCTTCCCCGGCCGGGCTTTCATCGCGGATCACACCCGGCCAGCGCAGCACATCCAGCAGATTGACCGTATGCCGCTCGGGCAGCGCGCTTGCCAGCTCGCGAACGCGGGCGAGAACACGTTCCAATGCCGCTGCATCGAGATTCAGGGCTATCTCCCCCTCGTGCGCGTGACGATATGTCAATGTGCAGTCCACTTTGCCGCGCTTGAGCTCGCGCAAAAGCGACTGGCGCAGCTCAGATTCCGCCGCGCGCAATTCTTCCGGCAGGCGAAAGCTGCTCTCGAGAAAGCGATGGTTGACGCTGCGCAGCTCGCAAACGAGCGCCCCCCAGGGGCCGGACGCCTCGCGGCGCGCGAATCCAGTCATGCTCGCGATCATTGAGAATTGAATACCGCGGGGTGATATAAATCGCGCCGGAGTTTAACAGAGCGTGAGTGGGTTCTTGCACGTCGAATACGCCGATATCACTCTTCTCGGGGCCCGTGAAGAAAATCAGGACAAAGTCACTGCTGCGGTAGACGAGCATGCGGCGCTGCTGCTCGTGGTCGATGGCATGGGCGGGCACGCCGAAGGCGCGCGCGCCGCGGAAACCACGCAAAAGGTGATTCTCGAAGCGTTCTGGAACACGCCGCATCCGCTGTTCGACCCTTTGGGTTTCCTGCATATGACACTGGGACGCGCCCACGAAGAGGTGGTGCGTATCGGCGGGCGGATCCAGCTCGAACACCGGCCGCGCGCCACTTGCGCGGTTTGCATCGTGCAGCAGCAGTCCGCGTGGTGGGCCCACGTGGGAGACAGCCGCATCTATCACGTGCGCGATGGGGCAGTCGTGCAGCGCACGCGCGATCACAGTCATGTGGAATTGCTGCTGCGAGAGGGACTCATCACCGCGGATCAGGTGCACAATCACCCGATGCGCAATTTTGTCGAATGCTGTCTGGGCGGAGATCCGATTCTGCCGGACATGTCTTTGAGCGCGCGCCAGCCGCTAGCCGCGGGCGATGTGCTGCTGGTCTGCACTGACGGTATGTGGGGCTCGTTGAAAGATGAAGAAATCGCCCGCGAGATCGGCGGGCCCAATGGGCTGCGCAGCGCTCTTGACTCGCTCGGCAAGCACGCCGTCTCGCGCGCCGGCGGCGCAAGCGACAATACTTCCGCCGCCGCATTGAGGTTATTGAAATGAGCGCTCGACCGAGCGGTCGCGCCGCCGATCAGTTGCGAGCCTTGCGTCTCACGCGCGGCTTCACCAAACACGCCGAGGGCTCGGTGCTCATTGAGTTTGGCGATACGCAAGTTCTCTGCACGGCGAGCATTGAAGAGAACGTGCCGCCATTTTTGCGCGGCAAGGCGCAAGGCTGGGTGACAGCGGAATACGGCATGCTGCCGCGTTCCACTCACACGCGCAGCGCGCGTGAAGCCGCGCGTGGCAAACAAAGCGGCCGCACGCAGGAAATTCAGCGGCTCATCGGGCGCTCGCTGCGTGCGGTGACCGATCTCAAAGCGTTGGGCGAACGCACGATCACCATCGATTGCGATGTCCTGCAGGCCGATGGCGGCACGCGCACCGCAGCGATCACGGGCGGCTACGTTGCGCTGGCCGACGCTTGCGAGAAGCTGGTGAAGCGCGGCGCGGCGCGGGCGAATCCACTGCATGGACAGGTGGCGGCCGTTTCAGTGGGCATTTGGGGCGGAATACCCGTGCTCGACCTCGACTATGCGGAAGACTCAAACGCCGAGACGGACATGAACGTCGTAATGAACAACGGCGGCGGCTTCATTGAGATTCAGGGCACGGCCGAAGGCCATGCCTTTCGCCGCCACGAGCTCGATGCACTGCTCGCACTTGCGGTAAAAGGGCTCGAGCAATTGTTTGTGCTGCAAACCAGTGAAACTGGTTCTCGCGAGCGATAACGCGGGCAAGCTGCGCGAGCTTGCGGCGCTGCTCGAGCCCCTGGGTTACGAACTGGTGAGGCAGGCGGCTTTCAATATTGAGTCCGCACCTGAAACGGCCGCCACGTTTGTCGAGAACGCGCTGCTCAAAGCGCGGCATGCCGCACTCCATGCAAAGTTGCCCGCGCTGGCCGATGATTCCGGCATAGAAGTCGATGCGCTCGACGGCCGCCCGGGCGTTCATTCGGCGCGCTACGCCGGCGAGAACGCGACTGACCGCGAGAATCTGGAAAAAATGCTGACCGAGTTGCGGGGCGTTTCTGCCGAGAGGCGCACGGCGCGATATCGATGTGTGATTGCCTTCGTGCGGTATGCCGACGACCGAAGTCCACTGATTGCCTCGGGCAGCTGGGAAGGCAGTATTTTGACCGCGCCACGCGGCTCGCGCGGCTTCGGTTACGACCCTATTTTTTTACCGAGCGGTCACGGACTCACGGCAGCAGAGCTTGAGCCTGCGGAAAAGAATGCCATGAGCCATCGGGCGCAAGCGTTGCGGGCATTGGTTGCGAGGCTTGCAGATGCATAAGTCCGAATCCAGCATTGTAGGTTGGGCTGAGTCCTCGAAGCCCAACAGTGGGCTTCGAGGACTCAGCCCAACCCACGGACTAAGCACGCCACCGCTCGCGCTTTACGTGCACTTTCCCTGGTGCGTGCGCAAATGCCCGTACTGCGATTTCAATTCGCACACGCTGCACGGCGAGTTGCCGCAGGAGCGCTACATCGAAGCGCTGGAACGCGATATCGAAGCGCAGGCAATGCAGGTTCGCGGCCGGCCGCTGGTCAGTATTTTTCTGGGCGGCGGAACGCCGAGCCTGTTTGAGCCGGCAGCTATCGGTCGCGTTCTGGCCGCGGCGCGGCGTGAATTTGCGACGGCCGAGCCATTTGAAGTGACGCTGGAAGCGAATCCGGGAACGATCGAGCGTGGCCGTTTCGCAGAGTATGCCGCGGCGGGCGTCACTCGGGTTTCGCTCGGCGCCCAAAGCTTCGACGCACAAGCATTGCATGCGTTGGGGCGCATCCATTCACCGCGCGACACGCTACGCGCTGCGGAAGAATTGCACGCCGCCGGGCTTGTCAACTTCAATCTCGATTTGATGTATGCATTGCCCGGTCAAACAGTGGCGGGCGCCGTGAATGACGTCGCGCAGGCGCTTGCACTCGAGCCCGCGCATCTGTCGCACTATCAATTGACGATCGAGCCCGGCACTCTGTTCGCGGCTGCGCCGCCCCAGCTGCCCATGGATGACATTGCCGCCGCAATGCTTACCGAGTGCCGCGATAATCTCGGCACCGCAGGCTTCGAACAGTATGAAGTTTCGGCTTACGCGCGCGCAGGCCGCCGCTGCCGGCACAATCTCAATTATTGGAATTTTGGCGATTACCTTGGCGCAGGCGCGGGCGCGCACGGCAAGATAACTCAGGCTTCGCAGGGACTGATTGTGCGTACGGCGCACCTGCGCGAGCCGCGCCGCTATCTGGCCTCGGACCCGTGCGCGCTCGAGCAAAAGCCGGTGGCCGCAGCCGATTTGCCTTTTGAATTCATGCTGAATGCCCTGCGCCTGCCCGAGGGCTTCAAGATGGAAACGTTCGAAGCCCGGACGGGGCTTGGCTGGCAAGACATTTGCGCCGCCATGCAGGGACTTGAGGCCCGCGGGTTGGTTGAATGCACCGGCGCGCGCTACCGTGCCACTTCAAAGGGCTTGCAATTTCTCAACGATGTGTTGTTGGCGTTTCTGCCAGCGCCGCCTTTATGCACAGGCTGAAACAGCCCATCGACAAATGAGCACATTACGTGTGAATTCGGTCAAGTCGCTGAATGACAACGCTGTAACTAATTGTTTTATCAAGTCAAAACTGTCTGGTCAATTTTTAGCCAAGTTAATAAATATGCAATGTATTGCGGAAATCTCACCCCGCGCAGTCCTTGAGTCCACAGACTTATCCACAGCTTCTGTGGATAAAAAAGAGCCTGCCGCCAGGCTTGAGGGCGGCGGCTTCTCCCGGTAGACTCGCGCGCCCTTCGAGGCGGTACCTATGAAACCTGCGACGCACCCGGACTACAAAGAAATCTCGGTCAGCTGCACCTGCGGCAATGTCTTCAAGACAGGCTCGACGCTGGGACAAGATCTTCAGGTCGAGGTGTGCTCGAATTGCCACCCGTTCTATACCGGCAAGCAGAAGATCGTGGATACCGCCGGTCGCGTGGACAAATTCCGCAAGAAATACGGCGCCGCGGCCGCCGCTAAGTAGCTCTTTCGCCCGGTCGGTCGCCTTTCGGCCGGAACTTCTGTTCCGACCCGTCGATCCCATATAAGCTTTTCTCAAGCCGTCCTTTCAGGCCAGCCGGCCTGCGGGAGTTCATCATGATCGCCAAGCTTGCCGTTGCCCTCGCTGCCGCGTTCACATTCGTCGGCTGCGCCAGCAATCCTGCCACCGGTGGCCACAACGTCGTGTTGTCGTCGACCAAGAGCGAAATCGAACAATCACGCCGGCTTTATCTGCAGATCATCCAGGCCTATGGTCTTTATGAAGATCAGGCTGTGCAGGATTACGTGAATGCCGTAGGCCAGAAAGTCGCTAAACACAGCGACCTGGCGGACTGGACCTTCCACTTCACCGTGCTCGATGACGATTCCGTCAATGCCTTCACCACGGGCGGCGGCTATGTCTACGTGCATCGCGGGCTGCTGACATACCTGACGTCCGAAGCAGAGCTCGCCTCCGTACTGGGTCACGAGATCGGCCACGTGACGGCACGGCATCCGGCTCGCCAGCAGACCCGAGGCGTGCTCGCTTCAGTGCTGGCCACCGGCGCAGCCATCATGACGGGTTCCAACGCCGTCGCGCAGCTTGCGAATGTGGGCGCCCAAGCGTGGATGCAGGGCTATGGGCGGGGCAATGAAATGGAAGCGGATCGCTTGGGGATGGAATACGCGACCAAGACGGGCTATCGCCCCGAAGCAATGGGCGAAGTGTTCAAGGTATTCCGCAGCCAGGAAACTTTCGAGCTGCAGCGCGCGAAAGACGAAGGGCGCGAGCCGCAGATCTACCACGGCATATTCTCGTCGCACCCTGCGCCGGATGAGCGCTCGGTGCAGGCCGCCAAAGGCGCGGCGAGCATTACGGATCAGCCCGAGGGTGGTTGGACCGACAACCGGGACGCTTATTTCAAGATGCTCGATGGCATGCCCTACGGCTCGAGTCGTGCGCAGGGCATCGTGCGCGACAACCGGTTCTATCACGCCGATATGGGCATCACGCTTGCCTTTCCGAAAGGCTGGGTCATTGAGAACCAGCGCGACCGGCTCCTTGCGTATACCAAGAGCAAAACCCCGGAGACCAGAGAATCCATCATGCAGGTGCAGTTGAAGTCACGACCGGAGAAGCAATCTCCACGCGAGTTCCTGCTGCAGAATCTGCGCGGCGCCTCCCTGGCCCGCGGAGAGGAAATCGAAGTGAACGGGATGCAGGGCTACACCGTAGTGACACGCAGCGGCTCGCCGCTTGACGGCGGTGAAGGCCCCGTACGCTGGGTAGTGGTGTATCGCGACAAAAGCGCATTCCTCATTGCCGGCGCCAGTCGCTCCGGCACGCGCGGCGTGCCCGCGGACGACGGGCTTTTCATGTCTTCGGCGCAGACGCTGCGCAACCTCAAACCTTCGGAATACCCGCTGGCCCAGCCCTATCGCCTTAAAATAGTGCAGGCCACCGAACACACCAAATTCGAGGACTACGCCAAGAACGTGCCGGTGGAGAAGTACAAGAAAGAAGAGCTCCAGTTGATCAACGGACTTTATCCAAACGGCAAAGTGCACCCGGGGCAGTACATCAAAATAGTGGAATAGCGGTTCCGCCCGGCGCGCTTCGCGCCGTTATTTGTTCGGTGTTCGCCTCTTCCGCGAACGCCGTAAGTCCCGCGCGCAGCGCGTGAGAACACTTGATTCAATGCGCCGACCATGTAACCCTCCGTCGTGCATGACAGATACCAAATTCCAGCTCGTCGATCCCGTCTCGGGTAAAAAATCGGAATTGCCCCTGCGTAGCGGCACGATCGGCCCGGCGGTAATCGATATCGCGCCGCTCAATAAAGACCTCGGCGTCTTCACTTACGATCCGGGCTTCGGCTCCACGGCCGCCACCGAAAGCAAGATCACTTACATCGACGGCGATGCCGGCGTGCTGCTGCATCGCGGTTACCCCATCGAGCAGCTGGCCGAAAAAAGCACCTTTATGGAGGTGGCCTACCTGCTGCTGCACGGCGAGCTGCCGAACCGCAAACAGCTGGATGAGTTCACGGGCAACATCCGTTATCACACGATGATCAACGAGTCGTTGCTGCGCTTCTTCAACGGCTTTCACCACAACGCCCACCCCATGGCGATGGTGTCGGCCGTGGTGTCCTCGATGAGCGCGTTCTATCACGACACGATGGACATCCATAACCCGCGGCACCGGGAGATTTTCTCGCATCGCATCGTCGCAAAGATTCCGACTATTGCGGCCGCTGCGCATAAGCACTCCACCGGCCAGCCGTTCATCTATCCACGCAACGACCTCGATTACTGCAGCAATCTGCTGCACATGTTTTTTGCGGTGCCCTGCGAGCCTTACAGGCTGGACCCGGTCGTCTCCAAGGCTCTCGACCTGTTGTTCGTGTTGCACGCGGACCATGAGCAGAACGCCAGCACTTCAACCGTGCGCCTCGCAGGCAGCACCGGCGCGAACCCTTATGCCGCTATTTCTGCGGGCGTTTCCGCGCTTTGGGGTCCCGCGCACGGCGGTGCGAATGAAGCAGTGCTCGCCATGCTGGAGCAGATCGGCAGCGTCGAGAACATTCCCAAATATCTCGCGATGGCCAAGGACAAATCGAGCCATTTTCGCCTGATGGGCTTCGGGCATCGCGTGTACAAGAACTTCGATCCGCGCGCCAAGATTATCCGCGCCATGTGTCACCAGATACTCGAAAAGCTCGGCCATTCGGACAACCCGCTGTTCGAATTGGCGCTGCGCCTCGAGGAAATCGCGCTCAAGGACGAATACTTCGTCGCGCGCAAGCTCTACCCGAATGTGGATTTTTACTCGGGCATCATCTACAGCGCCATCGGGATTCCGCGCTCGATGTTCACCGTAATGTTTGCTATTGCGCGCACAGTCGGTTGGGTGGCGCATTGGCAGGAGATGATTTCGGATCCGGGCATGCGTATTGGGCGGCCACGCCAGCTGTACACCGGTCCCACCCGCCGCGACTACGTGGATCTGGCCCGTCGCAGCTGATCAACCCTTCAGCAGGACTTCGAGCTCGTCGGCGTTGGCTCTGCGCATCGGTTTGCCATCGACCGGGCTCACGGGCGCCTGACGGATGCCATCCGTCGGAAACACGATGGCTTCGATCGACTGATCGTCGATCTCAAACCGAATGCCCGGGCAGGCAAGCACGCGGTCTGCGTTCATCTTGACGCGCCGCTCCGTCACTTCGTGACGGATACCTTCGTCCATGAGCTTGATGGCGACGGATTCCGCACGGTCGGTAAACAAATGCAGCTGGACGTCCGAGTGCTCTGTCGCCGTGCCACTCAGCACCGCACCCACCAGGCGTGGCTCGAACTGACTCAGCTGCCGCATGGCCTCAAGTGCGATCAGGCGTTGGGCATATAGCGATTCGCCGTGCGCCTCGCCTTCGAACAAGCGCTGATGCTCGGCGAGCGCGGCCTCGATCTCGATGTTTTTCGGCAGCGCCGCATTTTCGGTAACGCCGAGACGCTCGGCAGCCTTGCGCTTGGCGGAGCCAAAATCGCGGATGCCATGTTCAGCCATGACTCGCGCCGCTTCCACTGCGACGGCGCGACGCAGGTTATCGCTGTGCACTCGCTTGCTCATTAGAAGATAGGCTCGCTCGTGGTGTTGTCGTCAGGATTATTACCCGTGGCGCTTTCTTCACCGGGTGTCGCGCCCGCCGGTAGGCGATCCGCCATAAAGAGTTCTGTAATCGCATCCGGGTTCCCTTCGCTGGTCAGAGATCCAGTTCTTGCGGAGATCGGCAGCGCGACAAGCCCTTCGGGCATGGGAACGGTCTGTTGCGGAACCCCATTCAAGGCCTCGCGCATGAAATGCATCCAGATGGGCAGCGCCGTCTTCGCGCCTTCCTCGCTTTCCCCGAGCGAGCGCTCCTGATCGAAACCCACCCACACCGTTGCGACCAGGTTGCGGTTGAACCCGTTGAACCAGGTGTCTTTAGCATCGTTGGTCGTGCCCGTTTTGCCGGCCAGGTCGTCACGACCCAACGCCATGGCGCGGCGGGCGGTGCCTCGGCGGATTACATCCTTCATCATGTCTGTCATCAACCAGGCATTCTCCGCGCTGATGACGCGCTCCGCGCCCTGCCACACGCTTGGAGGCTGCGCGCGCCACACCACGGAGCCGGCTGCATTCTCGATGCGATCGATGAAATAGGGCTGCACGCGGTAGCCGCCGTTGGCAAAGATAGCGTAGCCGGCTGCGATGTCGAGCGGTGTAGCTTGCATCGTGCCAAGCGCGAGCGTGAGATTGGTGGGCAAGGCGTTACGCGCAAATCCAAAACGAGTGAGATAGTCGATGGCCGGGCCTGTTCCCATGGCGCGCAGCAGGCGAATGGAAACGAGATTGCGCGAGCGCACCAGCGCTTCGCGCAAGCGTGTCGGCCCGTGAAACTCCCCGGTCGAATTTTCGGGACGCCAGGCCGTTTCCATGCCTTCGCCTTCGAGCACCACTGGGGCATCGAGCAATACACTCGCAGGCGTAAAGCCATTTTCGAGCGCCGCGGAATACAGGAAGGGCTTGAACCCGGAACCTGGCAGACGCTTGGCCTGAGTGACCCGATTGTACTTGTTGGTGAAGTAGTCGAACCCGCCCACCAGCGCGACGATGGCGCCGTCGTTGGGGTCCACTGCGACCAGGGCGCTCTGTGCTTGCGGTAATTGCGCCAGTTGCGCCGCGCCTTTGCCATCTGCAATCACATAGACGATGTCGCCCGGCGTCAGGATTTCATCGGCCCGTTTTGGCGCCGCGCCGAGAGCGGCGCCATTCTCCGCGCGCCGCGCCCATGAGAGTCCATCCCAGTCGATCTGAGCAACGTCGCTCGAGTTTTTCACAAACACGCGCGCGCTTTTTTCCCCGGCCGCAACGACGATGGCGGGCGCGAGATTGCCTATGGGCGAATATTCGTCGAGGAGCGCGGCAAGCTCTTTCGAATCGGTTGTGCTGACATCGGTATGTCCAATAGGACCGCGAAACCCGTGCCGCCGGTCGTACTCGATAAGGCCGATGCGCAACGCGCGGTTTGCGGCGGTCTGCAAGCGGCTGTCGATTGAGGTGTACACCTTGTAGCCGGCGCTCTCGGCTTTCGCCCCAAAGCGGTTGCGAAGGTCGAGGCGCGCCATTTCGGCGAGGTAAGGCGCTTCCACGTCGTAGAGCGGCGCATGGGCTCGCCCTGAAACCGGTTCGGCGTTCGCGGCCTGCGCGGCGTTTTCGTCGATGAACCCGAGCTCGCGCATGCGACGCAACACATAAGTGCGGCGGCCGGCGGCAAGCTGTGGATTTGCGATAGGGTTGTAATGAGAAGGCGCCTTGGGAATGCCCGCCAGCGTTGCGGCCTCGCCCAAGGTGAGCGCATCGAGCGACTTGCCAAAAAAAGTCTCGGCGGCAGCGGCTACGCCATAGGCGCGCTGCCCGAAGAAAATCACGTTGAGATAAAGACCCAGGATTTCAGGCTTGGTGAATTCGCTTTCCATGCGGTAAGTGACGAACGTTTCGGATAGCTTGCGCCGCAGGGTTTTTTCCTGCGTCAAAAACATGTTACGCGCGGCCTGCATGGTGATCGTGCTGGCCCCCTGCGCACGGTCCCCCGACACGAGGTTGACCAGCACCGCACGCAATACACCCATGTAATCGATGCCGTGATGCTGGAAGAAACGGTCGTCTTCCGCAGCGAGGAAGGCGTTCTTCAGCATCAGGGGAATCTGTTCGTAGGTCACTGGAATGCGGCGCTGCTCGCCTATCTGGGCGATCAATGCGCCGCTGCGCGTGTACACGCGCAGCGGCACCTGTAATTCCACTTTGCGCATCACTTCGACTGAAGGCAGCGAGGGGGCCATGTAGAGATAGCTGCAAGCCATCGCATACACGCCCAGCAACGCAAGCAGAAGCACGCCACCCAGCGCTAATGCGCCGATTCGCAAGGGTTTGAGTTTCATAGTCCCGAATTAACGCTCGATTCGTCGAATGCGTCAAAGTTCGCGACCCTGACAACCCCTAGAGTTCGCCCCCACTGCTTGGAGGCAGCCTTGGGCATGAGCGTTTTCGCGTTCAATTTAACTTTGCGCTGCTATGATAGTAGTCATAATCCACGGGCAGGGTCGACGCTTTCGGCGTAACTTATTGAGGGAAATATAAAAAATGTTCCTCTTCCAGCGTAAGTACCGCGCCCTGCTCGGTCTAGACATAACGACTTCGTCGATCAAACTGATCGAATTGGCGATGGCAGGCGGCCAATACCGGGTGGAAGCTTATTCCGCCGAGCCTACGCCTCAGAACGCCATCAACGAAAAGGCCATTGTCGATGCCGAGGCCGTCGGCGAGGCCATCCGCCGGGCCGTCAAGCGCGCCGGCGCTAAAAGCACCGAAGTCGCCATCGCGATCAGCGGTGACGCCGCCATCACTAAAGTTATCCAGATGCCGCGCAGCCTGCGGGTCAGCGACCTGGAATCGCAGGTTGAACTGCAGGCCGACCAGTACATTCCCTTCCCCATGGACGAAGTCAGCTACGACTTCGAAGTACTCGGCCCATCGGAGAAAGATCCTGAAACCAACGACGTTTTGCTGGTGGCCACGCGCACCGAGAACGTCGAGCAGCGTCAGGCAGCCGTGAAGGCTGCAGGCCTTACCGCGAGAATCGTGGACGTCGAAGCCTTCGCGCTCGAGAACGCCTGCAAGCTCATGACCCATCAGATGCCGGATGGCGGCATCGACCGGGCCATTGCGGTGGTGGACTTCGGCGCCAGCAGCACCACTTTCAGTGTGCTGCGCAATCTGAAGGTGGTTTACACGCGCGATTTCGCCTTCGGCGGGCAGCAGCTCACCGAAGAAATCATGCGTACCTACGGGCTCTCGATGGAAGAGGCCGGCCGCGCCAAAAAGGAAGGCGGCTTACCGGGTAATTTCCAGTCCGAAGTGCTGGACCCTTTTATCGACGACATGACGCAGCAGGTAAGCCGTTCGCTGCAGTTCTATCTGGCTTCCGGCTCCGGCCGCGAGCAGCCCGAGAAAATTCTGATTTGCGGCGGCTGCGCCAATATTCCGGGCGTGGCGGACGTCATTTCGAGCCGCGTCGGCATTTCTGCGGAAAAAGGCGACCCCCTGGGTCAAATGAAACTGTCCTCACGCGCCAAGGCGCAGGCCGTGCAGCGCGATGCCACGGCGCTGCTCACCGCCTGCGGCCTCGCACTGCGGAGTTTCGACTAGCATGCCTCGCATAAACCTACTTCCCTGGCGCGACGAGCAGCGCAAAGAGCGCAAGCTGGCGTTCATGGTGGCGCTGGGCGCCGGCACGGGCGCAGCCGCCATTGCGGCCTTCGGCGCCTATCTCATGTTCGGCTCCATGATCTCGGGCCAGGAAAGGCGCAACGAGAATCTGCGCACCGAAATCAAGGTGCTCGACAAGCAAATCGAGGAAATCAACAATCTCGAGAACGCCAAGCAGAAATTCATCGCGCGCATGGAAATCATCGAGAAGCTGCAGCGTTCTCGCCCCGAGATAGTGCATCTGTTCGATGAGATCGTGCGCACCGTGCCGGAAGGCGTATATCTCACCGGCGTCAAGCAGACGGACAAGCGCTTGAAGTTCGAAGGTGTCGCGCAGTCGAGCACGCGAGTATCGGCCTTCATGCGCAACATCGACGGTTCCGACTGGCTCAAGAATCCCGACCTCGAGCTCATTGAAACCAAGACCGGCCAGGTGGGCGGCTCGAGCTTCACCATGTATGCAGACCAGGTGACCACCGTCGGCGACGACAGCGCGGCGCAACCCAACGCGCGCGTCGCGAGCAGCAGAGGTGCGCAATGAATCTGATGGAAGAACTGCGCTCGCTCGACCCACGCGATCCGGGGCGCTGGCCGCTGCCCATCCGTTTGGGCGCGGCGGCTGTATGGTTCGTGGTGCTTACATTTATTCTTTCGTATGTATTTGTTTGGCAGAGCAAACGGCCTGAACTGCAGCAGCGCGAGTCCGAAGAGCAGCAGCTGCGCAGCGAATTCCAGAGCAAGCATTCGAAGGCGGTCAACCTCGATATGTACAAGCAGCAGTTGAAGGACATCGAGCGCTCTTTCGGCGCGCTGCTGCGCCAACTGCCGGGTAAAACCGAAGTACCGAACCTGCTAGTGGACATTTCACAGGCGGGCCTGGGCGCAGGCCTTGAGGAAAAGCTGTTCCAGCCCGCGCCGGAGCAACAGAAGGATTTTTACGCGGAAAAGCCGATCAAGATCCGCCTCTCCGGCAGCTACCACGAGTTTGGCGAATTCGTGAGCAACATTGCGGCGCTGCCGCGTATCGTCACGCTGCACGACATCGAGATCAAAACGGATTCGAAAGACGCTTACGATCAGCTCACGCTCGATCTGACGGCCAAGACCTATCGCTATCTCGACGAAGAAGAGCTCGCGGCAGCGGAGGCCGAGAAGCGCAAGGAACAGCTGGCCCGTCGGCCTGCTGGGGCGGGTGGTTGAGATGAAACTCAGCAAGAATTCAAAAGCACGCTCTTGTTCCCTCCCCCGTTTCACGGGGGAGGGCCAGGGTGGGGGCATGCTCGCGTGGGCATTCTGCGCGTTGCTCGTGAGCGGCCTTACCGCCTGCTCGAGCGCGGACGACGATCTTGCGCGCTTCATCGACGAGACGAAAAAAGAGCCGGGCGGGCGCGTCGAGCCCTTGCCCGAGGTGAAGCCCTATCAAACCTATGTCTACTCTGTGGCCAGCATGCGCTCCCCCTTTCTGCCGGCGAGCCCCGGCGGCGCAGCGGGCGCCCCCGGAGTGCGTCCGGATCAAAAGCGCAACCGCGAATTTCTCGAACAGTTTTCGCTCGATACTTTGAAGATGGTCGGCACCTTGAAGCTGAACGGCCAGATTTACGGTCTCGTGCAAACGAAAAACGGTCTTGTGCATCGTGTCGTGCCCGGCAATTACCTGGGTACGAGCGACGGCAAGATCATCGACATCACGCCAGCGAAGATCCAGGTCATTGAAATCGTTCCGGACGGCCTCGGCGGGTACATGGAGCGCACAGCTGCGCTCGCCCTCAACGAGTAGTCGCCAGCCATCTAGGGAGTTCTAATAGCAATGAAACGCCATAGCGCGAAGAATCGAATCATGGGCGCGGCCCAGTGGCTTACCCTTGCCTGCGTGCTGGGAACGCTTGCAAGCCAGGCTGCGCACGCCGCCGATGCCAACCGGCTCGAAGCTATCGACGTGCAGACGCTGCCCGGTCAGCAGCTGCAACTGACCATGCGCCTTTCCGGCCCTGCTGCGGAGCCTTTGTCGTTCACTATCGACAACCCAGCCCGTATTTCTTTCGACCTGCCCAACACTACGCTGGCGCTGCCTTCGCGGCGCATCGACGTGCGTGCTTCGGGCCTCGACACCATCCTTGCGGCGGAAGCCAAAGACCGTACGCGGCTGGTGTTGAATCTCGACAAGCTGGTGCCTTATCAAACGCGCGTCGAAGGCAACAATATCGTGGTGATGCTCGGCTCGGCTGCGGGCGAGCAGGTCGCGGCCGCTGCGGCGGAGCGTTCGGCGGAAAGCGCTGCGGCTTCGAGCGCTGCGCCGCGTTCGATTCGCGCCATCGATTTTCGTCGCGGCGCCGATGGGGCCGGTCGCGTCATCGTGAAACTCACCGATCCGCGTACACAGATCAATCTGCGCCAGCTGGGTAACCAGATCGTGGTGGATTTCGCCGGTGCAGAGCTGCCCAAGAACCTGATGCGCCGCTATGACGCGTCGGATTTCGGCACGCCGATCACGGATTTCGATGTCGTTCGCGCCGGTGGCGGCACGCAGGTGGTGATCAACGCTTCGGGCGATTACGAACAGCTTGCCTATCAGACGGACGATCAATATGTGATCGAAGTGCAGCCGGCGCGTAAGGCCGCTGCCGCTCAGGAAGAAAAGCGCGAGTACACGGGCGAGCGGTTGACGCTCAACTTCCAGGACATCGAGGCCCGCGCGGTGCTGCAGTTGCTGGCGGATGCCAGCGGCCAGAATATCGTGGTGAGCGATTCGGTGCAGGGCAATGTCACGCTGCGTCTGCAGAACGTGCCGTGGGATCAGGCGCTCGACATCGTGTTGCGCACCAAGGGTCTCGATATGCGCAAGCGGGATAACGTCATTATCGTGGCGCCGGCGGATGAGCTGGCCGCGCGCGAGAAGGCGGACCTTGCTGCGAAGAAAGATATCCAGGAGCTTGCGCCGTTGCGCTCGGAATTCCTGCAGGTGAATTACGCGAAGGCCAAGGAAATGGCGGACCTCATCAAGGCGCAGGGCGGCTCGATGCTGTCTGCGCGGGGTGCGGTGTCGTTCGACGAGCGCACGAATACGTTGTTGTTGCAGGATACGGCGGATCGCCTTACGGATATACGGCGGCTCGTGCAGACGCTGGACATTCCGGTGAGGCAGGTGTTGATTGAAGCGCGTATTGCGATCGTGAACGATGACTTCACGCGTTCGCTGGGTGTGCGTGCCGGGTATACGGGCATTGCTCGCAATGGGAACAATGGCGCTATCGTCACGTCCGGCAGTGCTGAGGCAACGGATACGGGGCTTGCATCGGCGCTCGATAATCTGCAAAGCAGTGGGTCGCCTTACCCGATTGAAATTCCCGTTGGCACTACAGGGGCTCCGAGCCGCTATAACGTGAACTTGCCTATCGCGAACCCGGCGGGCCGCATCGCGACCATGATCTTGGGTTCCGACTACATCGTGGACCTCGAGCTTTCCGCCGCGCAGGCCGAAGGCCGTGGCGAAGTGGTTTCCTCGCCGCGTTTGATCACGGCGAACCAGAAAGAGGCGAGCATCGAGCAGGGCGTCGAGATTCCTTACCAGGAATCGGCCTCGAGCGGTGCGACGACCATCCAGTTCAAGAAGGCGGTGCTGTCGCTCAAAGTGACGCCGCAGATCACTCCGGACAACCGCATCATTCTTGACCTCAACGTGAAGAAAGACAGCGTGGGCCAGGTGATTGTGGGCGGCGCGGGCAATCAGATTCCGTCAATCGACACGCGCGAGATCACGACGCAGGTGTTGGTGAATGACGGGCAGACCGTTGTACTGGGCGGCATTCTGGAAACCGATCGCCGTCACGATGAAACGAAGGTGCCTTATCTCGGCGACGTGCCGGTGCTGGGCCATCTCTTTAAGACGACTCGCAGAACGAACAACAAAGATGAGCTTTTGATCTTTGTCACTCCGAAGATCGTTCGCGAAGGGGTCAACGTCCACTGACCAGCGAAGACTCGCAACGGTCACCTGACAGAATTTGGATGGATGTAATTATGCGCAAGTTTTTTTCAATGACGATCCTGGCTACCCTGGCGGTTGTAATGGCGGGGTGCGGTGGGAGTGAGGATGCGTTTACCGATCCGGGCGCTAGCGGTACTGCCCCACCGGTCATCGGATCGCTGACAATCACGACTAGTACGCCTACCATTCCGACAGATGGCTCCACTGCAGCGGACCTTAGAGCTTTTGTCCGGGATGCTAACAATGTGGCAATGGAAGGAGTCACAGTCTCGTTCTCAGCATCGGCTGGCTCGCTAACAATCACACAGGCCGCCACAGGCGCCGATGGCATTGCAACGGCCACTTTGGCAGCGCCGCCTGATAATCTGGCGAATCAGGCAATTACGATTACCGCCTCGGTAGGTACTCGGCAAGCTACAGTTTTGGTTAATACCACTGGTACACGTCTATCGATTCAAGGTGCCAATGCGGCCGTGCTTACCCAGCAGAACACCTATACAGTTTCACTGATCGATTCAGGGGACGGCGGAATCGCAGCGCAGAACATCAGTATCACCTCCGCGCAGGGTAATACTTTGAGCGCCTCTACTGTCACCACCAATTCCAGTGGCCAGGCCACGTTTACCGTAACGACGACCCAACCTGGAAACGATACGGTTACCGTGACAGGACTTGGGCTTACAGCCAGTCAGAATGTCGCAGTCAACGCCGATAGCTTCAGTATGACCACACCGGCTGCCGACGGTGCCGAAGTGGCTTTGAACACACCTCAAACGATTACGGTTCGCTGGCTGTCGAGTGGCTCAGCAGTCGTAGGCCAGTCGATAAATTTCGCCGCCACTCGGGGGACACTTAGTGCCGCGAGCGCGACGACAAATGCCAGTGGCGACGCGACTATTACTGTGCAATCGACTTCTGCCGGCGCTGCCACAGTTACGGCAACAGCGGCATCAGCCACTGCGCAACGCACGATTGAGTTCGTAGCAAGTACGGCAGCATCGATCGATGTGCAACCTGGTATTTTTACTCTGGCTCCAAACGAACTGACAACTCTGACGGCCACAGTTCGCGATGCTGTCGGGAATCTAGTGAAGAACAAGCTCGTAAATTTCAACGTGCAAGATACCACTGGTGGCAGCTTGTCAGTGGCTTCGGCGACCACCAATAGCCAAGGCCGTGCACAATCCGTTTATACGGCTGGTACTACAACCAGCGCGACTGATGGTGTGGTCGTGACTGCGCAAGTGGTTCAAGCGGGGCCGCTGATTTCAGACACCGTCGCCCTTACAGTTGCGCGCAAAGAAGTCTTCATCTCAGTGGGTACCGGTAACACCATTACCGAGCCAAATGAGGCACAGTATCAGATCCAATTCGTTGTCCAAGTGACCGACTCAAGCGGTAATGGAGTGGCCGGAGTCCCGCTGGTAGTGAGCATCGTTTCGGAAAGCTACTTGAAGGGTAAGCGTCTCTTCGCCAGTGGTGCCTGGACCAGCTACAATCCGTTGTTCGGACCTTGCGCTGATGAAGATACAAATCACAACGGGGTGTTGGATCCGACGGAGGATTTCAATAGCAGCACGCGCCTCGAGGCTGGAAATATCGCACTGGTTACACCCAGTTCGGTGACAACTGGAACGGACGGTTCCGCGCTCGTCAGCGTGCGTTATCCCCAAGAGCATGCCTACTGGGTCAACGTAAAGCTGGAAGCCAGCGCGTCTGTGCAGGGTACGGAGTTCAAACGTGCATCACACTTTCTGTTACCAGGCGCTGCGACTGATTTCACCACACAGACAACTTCACCCCCCGGCCCCAATAGCCCCTTTGGTATTAATGCCTGTAACCAACCAGATTAATCGTTCGTTGTTTCAATAATCGAGCGGCCGCCTTCGGGCGGCCGCTTCATTTCGGTATGCTTCCGGCCACATGCTTGGCAAACGTAACGTATTCTTGATCGGGCCTATGGGCTCAGGCAAAACCGCCGTCGGTAAACACCTCGCTGGCCTGTTAAGTGCGCCCTTTTACGACAGCGATGCCGAAATCGAGCGACGCACTGGCGTCGATATTCCGCTGATCTTCGAAAAAGAGGGGGAAGCGGGCTTCCGGCAACGTGAGCGCGAAGCTATCGACGCGCTTACGAGCCTCGAGCCGCTAGTGCTAGCTACCGGCGG
>Ga0065707_10081899_pt1 | contig 30231 bp, 29 predicted proteins | sample SwiRhicommuniRL3_FD_59094 | JGI IMG/M metagenome (GOLD analysis project Ga0065707, IMG submission 59094) | Switchgrass rhizosphere bacterial communities from Rose Lake, Michigan, USA - RL3 v2 (version 2) | ecosystem: Host-associated > Plants > Roots > Rhizosphere > Soil | place: East Lansing...
CCAGATCTCCGCGGATTCGGCCTTCCGTAAGTAGATTATGTCACGGCGACGATCTTTGCATCGGGTTCACCGTCCGAGCGGACCGCAGCAATTGAGCCCGACCAAGAACATCGCCGAGCAGCTGCAGCGATCTTTGGCCGCTCTTCCTTAATTCTCCGAGGAGCGGGTGACCATTGAGCATTCAACGGTGAGATCGGCAGTGTCCGTATTTGAGTCAAATATAATTTCTTTCCTTTGCCTCGACACGCGCGCAAGCTATAAACACAATAAAGCGAGTCGTCAGATGAGACCGCACGTATCGCGAAGAATAAGACGCTCCAAAAAAATTCCAAGCAGTCAACGAGGCGATCTGATGTTAACCAAGAACCGTTTTCCTGCCGGGCTGACCGCAGTGTCAACTGCGCTCCTGTTCGGCGGATGCATTCAAGCGGCGCTCGCCGATTCTGCAGTGGCGATCGATGGAGGCGCCGCCAGCGGGCTCTGCACCACGGCCTATCCGGGCACGACCGGGCCGGATCAGCTGTCGCCCTGTCAGTGGGATATGAGTGTGATCCACTCGGGCGCCGCCCACGCAATACCGGCGACGGGCGCCGGCGTGACCGTTGGCATCATCGACGGTGGCGTTGATTTGAATCACCCCGATCTGGCGGGCGGCATCGACGTTGCCCGCTCCTGTTCGTTCATCAACAGCTCGACGCCAACGGCTGACCCGAAGGACGTGGCCAACGGGAATTGCTCGAACAAAGCCGCCGTGCAGGACTTCCAAGGTCACGGTACCCATGTGGCGACGACCATAGGTGCTCGAGCCAACGGATTCGGCATCGTGGGCGTTGCGCCCCAAGCCACGATTGTGGCACTGAAAGCCTGTACCATCGCCGGCTATTGCTTTGCCGATTCCGTGGCGGCAGCGTTGCGCTATGCAGGAGACCAGAGATTAGACGTCGTCAATCTCAGCCTGTTCGCTGATCCATACCTCTATTACTGCGCGAACGCGGCCGGACAGCGGGCGATCCTCAAGCAGCTGCAAGATGCCGCCCGTTACGCGCAGAGTCGCGGCGTGGTCATCGTGGCCGCGGCCGGCAACGAAAGCGATGATTTAGGCCATCCGGTGAGTGACGAGATCAGCCCGGACTGGCCGCCCGACAGCGCTATCGAGCGCGAAGTGCGCAACAACTGCCGCGTCGCGCCGGCCGAGCTTCCGGGAGTCATCACGGTTTCAGCTACGGGTGTGAACACGCTGGCTGCGTATTCGAACGTTGGCTCGCCGGTGGATGTTGCCGCCCCCGGCGGTGATGCTTCGCAGACCACGGTATACGGGCGCGGCCGCATCCTTGCCGGCTGGTCGAGCACTGATGAAACCGGGGAGTGGGAGTTCTACAGCGACGCGAATCGGGCCATTGTGAGCGGAGGCGGTCGGTACGTCTGGATCAGTGGCACGTCGATGGCATCGCCGCACGTCGCAGGTGTCGCGGCGCTGATTCGGCAGATGCACCCGAAACTGCCGCAGGGCGCGGTTGCGGCGAAGATTCGCGCGTCCGCCACCAGCCTTGCGTGTCCAATGAACTGGCCGAGTGATGACCCTCGCCATTGCACGGGTGGTGCCGGCAACACGTCGTTCTTTGGTGCAGGAATGCTCAATGCTGAGGCCGCCAGTCAGTGAACCCGGGCTGGGCGACAGCGGCTTGCGCTCCTTGCGCAACAAGAGCCCCGGCCTCGCGCCGGGGTTTCTGCTTTTGTACGGTACAAACGAAAACGCATCAATCGCCCTGCGTGTTGCGTTTGGAGGCACGTGAATGACGATCAGCGGCAGGGATTCTGAGAAATAGGAACGCCGCGCAACCGTATCTTCAACGCGGTAAGCCGCCGGCAGCTCATTACCCCTACACGAAACAGCTGCTCGAATGGTTCCATCGAAAGCGCCGAATCGTTGCCGAATTTATTTTTTGTTTGCGGCACGACAATCCATCTTGACTTGCGCGCTCCGCGTGCCAAAGAATCGTCGCGAGATTAAGGCAAACCCACCGAAAGGCGGGGACGCAAAGCTACCGGTCTACGGGTGAACAGCCTAGGACAGCGGGGTTGCCAAGGTGTCGCATCTGTCGTTGGGTGCGAATGATTACAGGCCGCACGCGAGTCTCTGTTGGCTCGCGACACACTAGATAATGTGTACGCGGTATGTCGCCTTGCAAGCAAGTGCGCACGCGCAAGCGCACCTCGCGTCCTTCCCGCCGATAGCTGGCCTCGCCTCCGAGAGCTCGATGTTTTATTGGGGAAGGTTCCATGAATGAATGCTCGGTTGCCGCTCCGCACGAGTCAGTCACTTCGGAGTCCGTTGCTAGAAAAGCGCGCGGCCAATCCGGCGCCGACTCGTTCGTCATTGTTGTGGGTGCGTCGGTGACACCATTCACTGTCGTGAAGGCCATCAGCGGTTTCGAGGCCTGCGCTGCAGAGCAGGTGCGCTTTGCGGGCTCGCGTCCGAGAGTGCAATCACAGAACTCCGCTCCGCCGGGCGCCAAAGTCGATCAACTCCGTTCGACGCGCGATCCCGGGATGAAGCCCGTTGCGCCTGCTACTTTCGTCAAACCAACCGACGCGGCTTTGGCGTCGGGCAACCATAGGGACGCGGATGCAAACGGTGCGGCAAGCATCGCGAAAGCGGTGATCTCGCCCGCGAGACCGGTCGTACTTCATCCCGTGGCACAGCAAGCTGCCCCCGTCGTCGGGCGTTCCGTGCAACCGCCGAAGCCCGCCGCGGCCGGGTCAGCGCAACAACGCGTCAAGAAACCCAAATCGCTGCGCGAAGAGCTGCTCGAGGAGGCGCGCCGGATCCAAATGTCCAAGACGGGAGGACATCGAATCTCCAAGCCTGCCGGCTCCTGGCTTTCCCGGCTGGTCGGCCGATCCAAAAGCTGAGCCCAGCGCCGAAGGAGAACCCCGCATGCTTCGGACGATCGCCAACCTGTCGAACATCCTGGTGGTCGAGGACGAACTCGTCACGGGTATGTTCATACGGGAGGCCCTTCAAGCAGCGGGCTTCCGCGTAGAATTGACGGCGAGCGCAGAGGAAGCACGGCGGCGATTTGAGACGGTCACTGCAGATTTTGACGCTGCAATTATCGATGTGGGGCTACCAGGCGCTCGCGGCGATGAACTCGTCCAGGAAATCCGCGAGCGCCGTCCCGACCTGCCGATCATCATCGCAACCGGATTGACAGAGACCGTACTCATCGAACGCCTTGCCAGCGACCCGAAGCTGCTGACTATCGACAAACCGTACGATAGCCACGTGCTGGTTGCGGCACTCGCCGTTTTTGACGTACGACCGATTGAGAGACCAATCCGTAGTCACTCAGGTAGCCCGAACGCGTAGAGCGCTTGCGCAGTATTTCCGCCGGACGTAGCACTCAAACAGTTTCAAAGTCCGGCTATCGGAGGTTGCACGGATTGTGGAGCGCACGCGCTCGCGATTTGTCGATCTTCGCTACGAACTCGCGCTCGCTTGCGTCGCTTGCGGCGCTGGGCAGCACCAGGACGCCGCTAGAATAGCGGGGTTTGCGGACGCCTTGCGGAAGAAGCTCGACGCCAATTTCCGGTTCAAGAACGTTTTCGACGAGAGGCCGCGATAATAGAAGGACTCGATGCTAGAGGTGGTGCAGATGACCAACGGTTTGCAGGGCTGCAAACATGAGCCACATGCCCGACAGCATCAGCAGGGAGCCGCTCATCAGTCGAGGCCAGCGTTGTGCCAGCAGGCGATGCAACGCCGACGCCAGCAGCGTGCCCGAGAGCATGGAAGGCAGCGTGCCGATACCGAAGGCGAGCATGATTGCGCCGCCACGCAGGGCATCGCCGCTCAGTGCGGCGAACAACAGCATGGAGTAGGCGAGACCACATGGAAGCCAGCCCCACAGCAGTCCCATGGCGGCAGCACGCGATGTGTCGCTGAGCGTCGATGTATGTCTGATCAGTGGCTGCAGATGCCGCCAGAACTGTGCGCCAAGGTGTTCGAGGCTGCGCAACGCATTCCATGAAAACAGCACTCTCAACGCAACGAGCACCAGCAGCACGCCACTGGCTACGCGAATCGGTACGATCAAATTAGATAGATCCAGCACCCGCTGCAGCGTTTCGCCGAACAGGCCAACCAGCAGTCCTGAAAGCGTGTAGCCGCTCAGTCGTCCCGCTTGATACGTGAGTGCGACACGTAGAGTGCCTGCCGGATTGATTGCCGTCGCACGTGCACGCATGCCGAGGGCGCTCGCGATGCCGCCGCACATGGTCAAGCAATGTGCGCTGCCGGCGAGCCCGGCAAGCAGTGCAGCCGGGGCTGACATGGTGGCGGTTGCGTCAATCATGAATGCTCATCGATCGGTTCAGATCGTCCGTTCTCCTGCAGCACATCCCAACCCGGCGATTCCAGGTCGTCGAACTGGCCGCTGCTCACGGCCCAGAAAAAGCCCCAGCCGGCGAACACGACCAGGCCGAGACTCAGCGGTACGAGCAGGAAAAGAATACTCATGACAACGCGGCTCCACGAGGCAGTTCACCGGTGCGGGTTACAACGGGTAGGCACTCGGCACGCGAACGGGTGGACTGACGCGGCACATGTCGGGGCAGCAGTCGCATCGCGTTCAGCATCACCGCAAGCGAGCTGACCGACATGCCTACTGCGGCGAGCCAGGGCGGCACGAGTCCGAGTGCGGCCAGGGGCAGCGATCCGACGTTATAGAGCGCCGCCCAAATGAGATTCTGGCGTGCGATCCGTCCCATGCGCCGGGCGATCATGATCGCCTTGGGCAGCGCGTCGAGGTCTTCGCCGATGAGCACCAGGCCTGCGCTCGCTTGTGCCAGCGCCGCACCACGGCCCATGGCAATGGAGACATTGGCCGCGCCAAGCACGGGCGCGTCGTTGACCCCATCACCAACCATCGCCACGTGATGATCGGCTCGCTGCAACGACAGGACGTGTGCCAGTTTCTGCTCGGGCGATTGACGCGCGTGAAATTCAGCAACGCCACAGTAGACGGCAGTAGCGACCACCGGCGATTCGCCGTCGCCGCTCAATATCTCCGATTCGATGCCCAGTCTGCGAAGCTGTGCGATCGCGCTGGCCGCATTCTCGCGCGGCGTATCGCAGAGAAGGATCAGTGCGAGTTCATGGTGTTCGTCGCCCAGGCAAACCAACGTGCCGGTCTGCGCTTCAGCGAATGTCGCACTCGTGGAAGCGCCGCGCAGCTGCGCTACGAACTCAGGCGTGCCAATGCGATAGCGGTGAGAATCGACGATGCCTTCGACGCCTCGGCCGGCGAACACCTGGATGGCTGTGGCCACGTACGGACGATCCACCATCCGAAACGCTCGCGACAGCGGATGCTCCGACGCCAGCTCTAATGCCGCAGCAATCTCCAGGCAGCGCGCTGATGATAGGTTCGAAACTGCGGTGCACCGTTCAATGCGAACGTCGCCGCGGGTCAGTGTGCCGGTCTTGTCGAACACGATTCGATCGATGCGTGCCAGCGCCTCGAGTGCGTCCGGATGAGTGACCAGCACTCCCAAGTGTGCCAGATGCGCCGTGGCGGCGGCCAATGCCGACGGTGCGGCAATCGCGAAGGCGCATGGGCATGCAACGACGAGGACTGCAACCGTCGCCGTGAATGCTCGTGTCGGATCGAGCACCCACCAAGCGATACACGTGAGTGCCGCACCGCCAAGTACCACTCGCAGGAATTTCGCGGCAGCCGCGTCCGCATTGCGCATCATGGCCGGCTTCAGTGCCTGGCCGCGCTGCATGAGTGCGACGATGTGCGACAGGATCGTCGCATTGCCGCTCGTGCGGACCATCATGTGGAGAGGTCCATCGATGTTCAGTGTGCCGGCAGCGAGCTGATCGCCGGCGCGCTTGGCCACCGGCAGAGATTCGCCGGTCAGCATCGATTCATCGACATGAGCATCGGAGTCGACCAGTATTCCATCGGCCGGAATGACTTCACCGGCTTTCACGAGCAACCGATCGTCGCGCTGCAGCTCCGCCAACGGCACATCCTCAATCTCGCCGTCGACCGATCGATGCGCATAAGCCGGTAGCTGGCGAGCGAGCGCATCGCTCAATGCGGCTGTGCGCTGACGAATAGTCATCTGTACGAAGCGTGCGAGCGTGAGAAAGAACAGGAACATGGTGACCGAATCGAAATACACCGCGGCCTGGCCGTCCGCATGCAGCGTGTTCCATACGCTTGCAATGTAGGCGAGCAACAAGGCGATGCTGACCGGCACATCCATGCCAATGGAGCGGTGCCGGATGCTGGTCCAGGCGCTGAGGAAGATCGGAGCGCCGACATAGACGAGCAGGGGCGTCGTGACCAGCAGACTGACGATGTGAAAGAAGTGCACGATGCCGGGATCCATCACTTCACCAGCGATCTGTGCGGCGTAGATCGATGTAGCGAACATCATCACCTGCATCATGCCGAAGGCCGCAGCGGCCAGGCGTTTCAATGCACCGCGTCGTTCGTTCTGCGCGCTCAGATCGATGCTCGCGGGCGTCAGCGGATGAGGACGATAGCCAAGCGCCGCGATGGTTCGCAGGACAGCCACCAATGTCGTTCGATCGCCGGACCATTCCACGTGGGCACGGGCAGTGGCGGCATTGATGCTGACCTCGTGGACGTCGGGAAGTTGCCGGAGTGAGCGATCGATCAGCCAGCAGCACGCGGCGCACCGCAGCCCCTCGACCGCCAACGTCGCTTGGTATCCACCGGCCGTCTGACGAATGAAACCACGCGCCACTGCGTCGTTGCGATACGCATCCCATGCGTCGGGTGAACTCAGGGTCGCCTCCGGCCGAACCGTGACACCGTCGCGATAGCGGTAAAAGTCGCCGAGACCGCTGCTGGCAATCAGTTCGGCCACGCAGCGGCAGCCTTCGCAGCAGACAGGCTGACGCTCCTCATTGATCGTGGCGAAGATCTGCGTGCGGCCAAGCTGCTCGCCGCAATGGAAGCAGCTGCCGGCCGGCGCAGCCATCCCGTTCACCTGCCCACCGGTGCGATGAATCGCGCTTTCGTCGTGGTGTGGATCGCCCCGTCGAGCGAATTCGCGACGATGATCACATCTCGGCCGCCACTCACGCTGCCTGCTTGCACGCGAATTCTGGCAACCACGCTGACCACCTCGCCGCCACCGACGGCGTACTCGGATCGATCGGCATCGATTATCGCGCCGGGTAAGTTCTCGACCGTGAAATGCAGCCTGTGCGCGCGCGTGTCTTTGTTGATCAGGCGTAGCGTATAGACATTCTCCACTGAGCCATCGGCGGTCTCGCGGAACAGCGAATTGCGGTCACGCAGAACATCGACCTGTACGAGGCGGCGTTGTGCCACCGCCGTTGCAAAACCTGCGACCAGGACGAGCAACAGGATTGCGTAGATCACGGTTCGCGGTCGGACTACGCGGGTCGGTTCCTTGTCCATCGCATGCTGCGTCGAATAGCGGATCAGGCCGCGCGGATACTGCATCTTGTCCATGACGGCGTCGCATGCATCGATGCACGCCGCACAGGCGATGCATTCCAACTGCAGGCCCTTGCGGATATCGATGCCCGTCGGACAGACCTGCACGCACAGTGTGCAGTCGGTGCAATCACCGAGACCCTTGGAGCGAGGATCGACAGTGCGACTGCGAGAACCACGTGGCTCGCCGCGCTCTTCGTCGTAGGAGATGATCAACGTATCGTTGTCGAACATCGCTCCCTGAAAGCGAGCATAGGGGCACATGTACTTGCACACCTGCTCTCGCATGAAGCCTGCGTTGCCATAGGTCGCAAAGCCGTAGAACGCGCACCAGAAAATCGCCCAGCCACCGGCGGCGCCGGAGACAAGATCGCTGCTGAGTGAATGAATGGGGGTGAAGTAGCCAACGAAGGTATAGCCGGTGAAGGCGGAGAAGCCGATCCACAACGCTTGCTTCGCAGACTTGCGTAGCACCTTGTTGGCAGTCCACGACGCCTGATCGAGTTTCATCTGCTGTTGCCGGGTGCCCTCCGTCCAGCGTTCCATCCAGACGAAGACTTGTGTCCATGCAGTCTGCGGACAGGCATAGCCGCACCACAATCGTCCGGCGAGCGCCGTGAAGAAGAATAGTGACAGTGCGCAGATGATCAGCAGCCAGGTCAGCAGGAAGAAATCCTGCGGAAAGAAAGTGAGCCCGAGGACGTAGAATTTCCGGGCTGGCAAGTCGAACAGCAATGCCTGCCGCCCCTCCCATTGGACCCACGGCATGCCGTAAAAGAAGCCAAGGAGTGCGAATACCGACAGCACTCGCAGCCGGTTGTAACGGCCGGTGACTTCGCGGGGATAGACCTTAGCGTGTGCCGCGTACAGCTTGCCGTCGTCGCTACCTGCGACCGCGTTCATGTTGGCCCGCCGTGCGTGTCGCGTGTATCGATCATCCATGCGGTGATGAAGCCCGAGATGGCGCAGATCGCCCAGAAGAAAAAGAAGCCGAGGGTATAGCCGGCGTGGCGATTGACGAGCCATCGATATGGCGCGCGGTCATCGCCCATGGCCGTCGGGTCGAACAGCGCAAAGAACACCAGGGCAGCAAAACACGCCGCCAGAAACGATGCCCACAGCAGGATGCCGAGATCCTCGCGAAAGCGGACCCAGCGGGTGAGATGCGGTTCAGCGTGGTGCGGCATGGGCGGTACCACCGGTGGTCGGTGCGCTCTGCGTCGTCTGAGTGTTCGCAACCATGGCCGGTTGCGTCTGCGACAGACTCAGCACATACGCGGTCAGCAGACGAACTTTCGTCTCACCGAGCCGGATCTCGTGCGCGGGCATTTCATTGTTGCGGCCATTGGTGATGGTCGCGCGGATCGAGTTGAAGTCCCCGCCGTGCAGCCAGATCTTGTCGGTCAGGTTTGGCGCACCGAGCAGCGCATTGCCGCGAGCGTCAGCTCCGTGGCAAGCGGCACAAATGGTGTCGAAGCGGACTTTGCCGGCGCGAATCCAATCGTCCGGCGCCTGGCCCCCGCTCAGGCTGAATACATAGGAGGCTGCTTCGTTGACGCCCATCTCCCCGAGCACGCTGCCGAGCGGCGGCATCACGCCGTGGCGTCCGTTTGCGATGGTCTCGTGAATGGTCTCCTCACTTCCGCCCCACAGCCAGTCCTGGTCCGTGAGATTCGGAAAGCCCTTGGCCCCGCGAGCATCCGAGCCGTGGCAGGCAGCGCAGTTGGCAGCGAATAGATTGGCTGCCGTAGACATGGCCTGTGGATTCAATGACAAGTCATGCAATGGAGCGTCCTTGAGCGCCGCCATTCGCGCTTCGAACTGCTCACGCTGCAGGGCAAGTTCGAATTCCTGCTCGCTCACCGAACTCCACTGGCGCATGCCCGCATAGTTCCCAAGGCCTGGGTACAGCACCAGATAGACGCCTGCGAAGAGGATGGTGATGATGAACAGACCCAGCCACCAGCGGGGCAGGGGATTGTTCAACTCGGTGAGATCGCCGTCCCACACATGGCCGGTCGTGTCCACGCCTTGCGGTGCGGAGGTCGAGGCTTGTTCGGGAGCAGATGACGATCGCGACCGTGCCGTCCACCACATCAGCCAAAGACAGGCGACGATATTGACGATCGTGAACAGGATGATGAAGACACTGGCAGGCTGGGTCAGCATGTCGATTCACTCCGGCGCATGTCGGCTTCACCATCGAGCAGCGGCAGTTGGGCCGCCGCGTCGAACTCGGCGCGTCGCTGCTTGCTCCATGCCCAGATCCACAGGCAGATGAATGCGCCGAACAGGATCACGGTCAGAAGCGAGCGTATGTAGATCACGGTCATCGTCCGTCTCCCGAGGCAACCTTGTTAGTGGCCCCCTTCGCATCACGGGGTGCCGCGGCATCCGCTGGCGGCTCGCCGAGAAATTTCAGTCCCTGCAGATAGGCGATCATTGCCTCCATCTCCGTGTGCCCCGTGACGGCGGCCGGCGCGTTGGCGATGTCTTCTGCGGTGTAGGGCACACCGATCCGATGTAGTGCAGTCATCTTTGCGACTGTGCCCTGCGGATCGATCGGCGTTTCTGCAAGCCAGGGGAAGCCGGGCATGTTCGATTCGGGAACGACATCGCGCGGATTCATCAGATGCACGCGCTGCCAGTCGTCCGTATAGCGGCCGCCGACACGCGCCAGGTCCGGGCCGGTACGCTTGGAGCCGAACTGGAACGGGTGGTCGTAGACAGCCTCGCCCGCGATGGAGTGGTGGCCATAGCGCTGCGTCTCGGCGGCGAGCGTTCTGATCATCTGCGAATGGCAGTTATAGCAGCCCTCGCGAACATAGACATCGCGGCCCTCCAACGCGAGCGCCGCATAGGGCTTGACGCCCGGTGAGGGTTCGACGACGGAGCGCTGGGCATACAGCGGCACGATCTCGACCAGCCCGCCGATGCTGATCACGATTGCGATCAACGCGCCCATGAGGCCAAATTTTCTCTCGATCAGTTCGTGTGACATGACGTGCAACCGTTCAGTGAGTCGGGTTCGGGGCAGGGACCATGACCGGCACGTCGACCGGCTGCGTGTGACGCACCGTACGCCAGACGTTGTACGCCATGATCAGCATGCCGCTCAGGAACATGCAGCCGCCGAGCAGGCGCACCGCGTAGTACGGATAGGTCGCCTGCAACGACTCGACGAACGTATAAGTGAGCGTGCCGTCGGCATTGGTGGCACGCCACATCAGGCCCTGCATGACGCCGGCAATCCACATCGAGGTGACGTACAGCACGATGCCGACGGTTGCGATCCAGAAGTGCGCGTCCATGAGTTTCACGCTGTACATCTGCGCCCTGCCGAAGAGTTTCGGAATCATCTGGTACATCGAGGCGACAGAGATGAAGGCGACCCAGCCCAGGGCGCCGGAGTGCACGTGGCCGATGGTCCAGTCGGTGTAGTGCGAGAGCGCGTTGACCGTCTTGATGGACATCATCGGCCCCTCGAACGTCGACATGCCGTAGAAGGACAGCGACACGACGAGGAACTTGAGGATCGGATCGGTACGCAGCTTGTGCCACGAACCCGACATGGTCATGAAGCCGTTGAGCATGCCTCCCCACGACGGCGCGAGCAGGATCAGCGAGAACACCATGCCGATCGATTGCACCCAGTCGGGGAGCGAGGTGTAGTGCAGGTGATGCGGGCCGGCCCACATGTAGATCGAGATCAGTGCCCAGAAATGCACGATCGACAGGCGGTAGGAGTAGATGGGCTTACCGACCTGCTTGGGCACCACGTAGTACATCATCCCGAGGAAGCCGGCGGTAAGGAAGAAACCCACGGCATTGTGGCCGTACCACCATTGCACCATCGCATCCACCACGCCCGCGTAAACGATGTACGACTTCGTCGGCGAGACCGGGATGGCGATGTTGTTGACGATGTGCAGAACCGCGATGGTGATGATGTAAGCGGCGAAGAACCAATTGGCCACGTAGATGTGCTGCACGCGCCGCTTGACGATGGTGCCGAAGAACACGATGGCATAGACGACCCAGACGACGGCGATCAGCAGATCGATCGGCCACTCGAGTTCGGCGTATTCCTTGCTCTGCGTGATGCCGAGCGGCAAGGTGATTGCCGCAGCGACGATGACGGCCTGCCAGCCCCAGAAAGTGAAAGCGGCAAGCCGGTCACTGAAGAGTCGCACGTGGCAGGTTCGCTGCACGATGTAGTACGACGTCGTGAACAACGCGGAACCGCCGAACGCGAAGATCACCGCGTTCGTGTGCAGCGGCCGCAGCCGGCTGTAGGTTAGGTACGGTATGTCGAAGTTGAGCTGCGGCCACAGTAGTTGCGCGGCGATGATCACTCCGACCGTCATGCCGACGATGCCCCATACCACCGTCATGATCGCGAACTGTCGCACGACCTTGTCGTTGTAATGAGTGACCATGGGCGTGGTCGCGGGAAGAACGCTTGCTTCGGACATCGCAGCCTCGATCCATCTGAAACGGTGTCGCGACCTTACGTGTTCGTCGTTCTCCGAGAACTACGGAAACCCCGAGAGACTCTGCGCAGTACCACTGAGACAGTCCCGTCGTTTGGGCCGTCTCCCAGGATTTACGGTTGCGCCGTACTGCCGCGCTCAGGGACGGCCTGACGGGGCAAGGGGTCAATTCCGTAGAGACTACGCGGACCCCCGCATGGAGCGTCGATGAGCGAGTGGAAACACTATGCACTCCACGAATGCATGGACCCAGCTTGAATCATGACATCCGACATCGATACCGACGAGACCGGTCAGCTCGAACGCATGGATGCCTACTGGCGTGCCGCGAACTACCTTGCAGTCGGCCAGATCTATCTGCGCGACAATCCGCTGTTGCGACGGCCACTCGCGCCCGGTGACATCAAGTCCATGCTGCTCGGGCATTGGGGCACCACTCCCGGACAGAACTTCATCTATGTGCACCTGAACCGCGTCATCAGGAAATACGATCTCGATATGATCTTCCTTTCGGGCCCTGGGCATGGCGGGCCGGCGGTGGTCTCCAATACGTATCTCGAAGGCACCTACAGCGAGGTCTACCCGGAGATCAGCCGGGACGAACGCGGTTTGCAGAAGCTGTTCCTGCAGTTCTCCTTTCCGGGTGGCATACCGAGCCACGCGTCGCCCGAGTGTCCTGGTTCGATTCACGAGGGCGGCGAACTCGGCTATTCGCTGAGCCACGCATTCGGCGCGGTCTTCGACAATCCCGACCTCATCGCTGCCTGCGTGGTGGGCGATGGCGAGGCGGAGACCGGTGCACTGGCGACGGCGTGGCACTCCAACAAATTTCTCGATCCGATCAACGACGGCGCAGTGCTGCCCGTTCTGCACCTGAACGGCTACAAGATCGCGAATCCAACAGTGTTCGCACGCATGGAGCGCGAGGAACTGGAGCAGTTCTTTCGTGGCTGCGGCTGGACGCCATATTTCGTGTCGGGCAGCGATCCGGCCGCCATGCACGAAGCGATGGCGGCGACACTGGATCAGGTCGTCGCACAGATCCGGCGAATCCAGTCCGATGCGCGACTACGCGGCAGCGGCAGTCGGGCGCGTTGGCCCATGATCGTTCTGGAGTCGCCCAAGGGCTGGACCGGGCCGAAGGCAATCGATGGCGTGCCCAACGAAGGCACGTTCCGCTCGCACCAGGTGCCGATCACCGATCCGGCGACCAATCCCGAACATCTCGCCTTGCTGGAAGCCTGGCTGCGCAGCTATCGGCCTGAAGAACTGTTCGATGCGCAGGGCCGTCTCAGGCCACAGCTCGCTGCTCTCGCGCCCGAAGGTGAACGCCGCATGGGAGCGAATCCTCATGCGAATGGCGGAATCTTGCTGCACGACCTGCGGTTGCCCGACTTCCGTGAATACGCAGCGGCAGTTCCGGTCCCCGGGGTACGAGGCATCGGCGATACGCGCGTCCTCGGGCCTTTCCTGCGCGACGTGGTGATGTTGAATCGCGATGCTCGCAACTTCCGCATTTTTGGTCCTGATGAGACGCTATCGAATGGCCTGGGCGCCGTGTTCAACGCCACCGACCGGCAGTGGAACGCCGCCCGGCTTGCCGGCGACGAATATCTGCGGCCCACGGGGCGCGTATTGGAAATGCTCAGCGAACATCAGTGCGAGGGCTGGCTGGAAGGCTATCTGCTGACCGGTCGTCACGGACTGTTCAATTGCTATGAAGCCTTCATTCATATCGTTGCTTCGATGTTCAACCAGCATGCGAAATGGCTGAAGGTCACGCGCCAGCTGCCGTGGCGGCGACCCATTGCGTCGCTCAACTACCTGCTCACCTCGCATGTCTGGCGACAGGATCACAACGGCTTCTCGCACCAGGACCCGGGTTTCATCGACCATGTGGTCAACAAGAAGGCGGAAGTGGTACGCGTCTACCTGCCGCCGGATGCGAACTGCCTGCTGTCCGTAGCCGACCATTGCTTGCGCAGCCGCAACTACGTCAACGTGATCGTTGCGGGAAAGCACCCGGCGCCGCAATGGCTGCCGATGGATGCAGCCGCAGCGCATTGCGCGAAAGGCATCGGTGTCTGGCAGTGGGCGAGCAACGATGAGGGCGTGGAGCCGGATGTCGTCATGGCGTGCTGCGGCGACGTACCGACGCTCGAAACGCTGGCGGCAGTTTCCATTCTGCGCAGGCACCTGCCGGACCTGAAGATCCGAGTGGTCAACGTGGTCGACCTGATGAAACTGCAGCCGCAGTCCGAACATCCGCACGGCCTGAGCGATCTCGAATTCGACCAGCTCTTCACTCGCGATCGGCCGGTGATCTTCGCATTCCATGCCTATCCATGGCTGATCCATCGGCTGACCTACCGCCGTACCAACCACGCGAACATTCACGTGCGTGGGTACAAGGAGGAGGGCACCATCACCACGCCATTCGACATGACGGTGCTCAATGACCTCGACCGTTTCCACCTGATCATGGACATCATCGATCGCGTACCCGCAGCGGCCAGCACGGGCCTGTGGCTCAAGGAGCGCATGAAGGACAAGCTGATCGAACACCGGCGCTACATCTGCGTCCACGGCGAGGACTTGCCGGAAGTGCGGGACTGGCGATGGGAAGCGCCGGCGCGTCGGCCGTAATCAATCCACCGCGTCGTCGCCGTTCAGCGTGAGATGCATCTTGACCAGGTGGGCGACCGAGCGGGCGCCCATTTTTTCCATGACGTTGGCGCGATGGATTTCGACGGTGCGTTCGCTCAGGCCCAGATCGATGGCGACGACCTTGTTTGCCTTGCCGTCCACGATGAGCGCGAACACCTCGCGTTCGCGTGCGGTCAGCGATTCCTGACGACGGCGCAGATCCGCGTGCTTCTCGATGGAAGCACGGTTCTCGGCATCCTGCTTCAGCGCATTGTTGATGCGGTCGAGCAGGTCCTGGTCGCGAAACGGCTTGGTCAGGAAATCGAATGCGCCGTCCTTCATCGCCTGCACCGCCATGGGAATGTCGCCGTGACCGGTGATGAAGATCACCGGCAGGATGGCGCCGGCGCGGTTCAGCTGCTGCTGGATTTCGAGGCCGCTCATCTCCGGCATGCGAATGTCGAGCACCAGGCAGCCATGCTGATTGGAATCGTACTTGGCCACAAACTCGCTCGGTCGGGCAAACACGATGGGGTGATAGCCGACGGTTCGCAGCAGCAGTGCGATCGCCTGACGCATGCTGTCGTCGTCGTCGACGACGTAGATCGTGGGTTTGCGGGTCTTCTGAGGGGTGGCAGTCGCTTCGTTCATGACGTTCATCGTTCCTGATCTAAAGTCGGCGGTCATGCCGGCTCGCTGGCCGGCAGTCGGAACCAGAACCGGGTGCCCCGGGGAGTGAGATTCTCAAAGCCGATGGTTCCTTCGTGGGCCTCGACGATGGCGCGAGCCGACGCCAATCCCAGGCCGGTGCCACGAGGCTTGGTGGTATGGAACGGGTGAAATACCTGCGCCCGCTGGTCGGCTGCGATGCCGGGTCCGGCGTCGATCACCGACACCTCCACGCCATAGCGATCACCGTTCACCACAATGCGGACCTGCTTCGAATCCGCTCGATCTTCGCCCGAGCTGGCTTCAAATGCATTCTGCGCCAGCGTGAACAGGACATGCTGGATGCGCAGGCGGTCGATCTCCACCAGAGGCACCGGTGCGTCAACCTGCGTAGTCAGCACGATGCCAAGCGGCGCCGCCAGCACGTCGAGTATCGAACTCAGCTCGATGACCACTTCATCGATGGAACACCGTGTCTTCGACAGGCTGTCAGGCGTGAAGAGGCGGCGGATGCGGCGGATGCCTTCGGCGGCGGCCAGTGCCTCCTTGCTGATCAGCTGCAGCACCTCGACAGCGTTCTGGGGCGACATGTCGGGACGCTGGAGAATGCGCTCGCCCGCCTGGGCGAAGGTCACGATGGCACCAAGCGGCTGATTGAGTTCATGGGCGATGCCGCTGGCCATCTCTTCGAGGACGGACGCTCTCGAGATCGCCATCACCTGTTCGAGCAACGAGGGTTGCTCGACGGATGGCGAACGTTCCTGCTGTTTCGTTACATCGTCCAACGTCGGCCTCTCGATCGTAGCCAATTTCCCCGTACATGAACTCCAGTTGACCTGAAGGCAGCCGCAGCGTGCCCCATCGCCGCAGAGTTCACACCTGCGACAACCCCGCAGCTACCCGTGCTCATCCCTTAGAGACGGTCGAGATCGTACCCGCCCGGTCCCGCAGGGGGCGCAAGCTACCCGCCATGATAGGCTTTTGGGCGATCTCCGTCGCCTGCGATCGGGATATGACTGAGTGGCAGTGAACAGCGCCTGAGGACCTCGCTCAGAAGGCATAGCCGATCGACATGCCCAGTGCGTAGGGATTGATGTCTACATTGCCAAGGGAGGCCGTGTTGAGGCGTGCCTCACTGGAGATGCTCATCCAACGAGCGTCGACATTCAGGAACAGGCGAGGCGTGAGTTGGATGTCCATTCCCAGCTGTGCGGCCGGGCCGATGGAGGACTTCAGGTTGAGATCCTGCCCCGCCAGTGCGCCCCTGGTCTTCTCATCGAAGAACATGGTGTAGTTCAGGCCCGCGCCGATATAGGGATTCACGCGGCCCTGCGGATTGAAGCGATACTGCATGCTGACTGTCGGCGGTAGCTGCTTCGTCTCGGCCACGTCACCCGCGCCCTCGAGACGGATGTCGTGCGTGAACGGCAACGCCGCGAGAATGTCGAGGCTCCATTGAGGCGAGAACGTATAGATGGCATCGAACGTGACGCCGCTAGCGTCCTGCGCGTTGAGGCCATTGCTGTTGCTCGACTTGGTTTGCAAGGAATGCCAACCGACCTTGCCTGACCAGGTGCCCGGTTCCGCGGCCAGTGCTGCATTCGACATCCCGGCCGCCAGAATCATTACCGTTGCTGCCAGAGTTTTCATGTCTATTTCCCATCCGCTGTGTGCTGTGGATGAGGTATTTATATTCGCGTGGCGCACGCGGCGCCTTGCGGATCTCCCCTCAGTGTCTCAGTCCTTTCCTCGATCGGTGGTTCCGCTGTCTTGCTAAGCGGTTGTCCTGGTTTCGCGCTGGCAAGCGGACACGATAGTCTGATCGACATGCCTCTCGACCAACTGCTGTCGCGGCTCGCGCTCGCCTTCGGCATTGGCTTGCTGATCGGCCTGGAACGCGGGTGGCACACTCGCGAAGTGCGGCCCGGTGGGCGAACTGCCGGCGTGCGTACCTTTACGATTTCCGGGCTGCTCGGCGGCATCACGGCGGCACTCACTCACACCTCAGATGTGCTCCTTTCTGTCGCCGGGGCAGTGCTGCGCTATCAGCACTGCTGCTGACACGCGGATGGAAGGAATCTCATGGCGCTACCCCGATTCGGTTCAACAATCCCTTTGGGTTGGTGTGGCTCGCACTGCATCTCGTAGGTTGAGTGCTCGATGCGCTATATGGCTTTGGAGAATCCCGTGTTCCCCGGTAGCTGCAGGTACGCATCGAAGATCATCGCAATATTTCTTACCAGGAACCGCCCCCGAGCGCTGACAACCAGACGGCCGTCGGTGTCATCCAGCAAGCCATCGGCACGAAATTCCGCCAGCCGTGCCAGTTCGGTCGCGAAATAGTCATCGAAGGCAATGCAGTGGTCGCGCTCGATGGCTGCACGATCGATGAGTCCCTGGCACATCAACTGCTGGATCACCTCGCGGCGGACGCGGTCATCGCTGTTGAGGCGAATTCCACGCGCGACAGCAAGCTGATTGCGCTCGATGCGCTCGTAGTACTCGGCGAGCCACTTCGTGTTCTGCGCATAGGTATCGCCCACGTTGCCGATCGAGCTGACGCCGAGGCCGACCAGGTCGTGGTCCGGTTGTGTTGAATAGCCCTGAAAGTTTCGGCGCAGGGTGGCGCTCGACAAGGCACGAGCCAACGAGTCCTCGGGCAGAGCGAAGTGGTCCATGCCAACATAGACATATCCCGCCGTGGTCAGACGCTCCACCGTCAGCCCCAGCAATTCCAGTCGCTGTGCAGCGGTCGGTAGCTCTGCGGGGTCGATCTGCCGCTGAGGTTTGAACGTGGCCGGCATGTGCGCATAGCCGTAGACCGCGATGCGACTGGGTCGGATGCCGATGACTGTGTCGAGTGTGCGCGGGAAACTCTGCGGCGTCTGACGAGGCAGGCCATATATCAGATCGAAACTGATGGCAGAAATGCCGTGGCGGCGCACCGTGTCGACGACTCGCTGCGTCTGTTCGAGCGACTGCACACGGTTGACAGCAAGTTGAACCTGCTCATCGAAATCCTGCACACCCAGGCTGAAGCGATTGAAACCAAGGCCGACCAGGCCCGCCACCGTCGCGGCATCGACGGTGCGCGGATCAACTTCGATGGAGTACTCGCGCTGTGCAGACGGCGCGACCGAGAACTCAAGCGCGATCCGCTGCAGAACGCTGCCCAACTGCGCGAGCGACAAGAACGTGGGCGTGCCGCCCCCGAAGTGCACTTGCCGGACGAGACGTGCCTGGTGAAACAGCGCCCCTTGCAGCTCGATCTCACGCTCCAGTGCCGCCACATAACGAGCTGCAGCTACGGTGCTGCGAGTGATGACCCTGTTGCAGCCACAATAGAAGCAGGGGCTGGTGCAGAACGGCACGTGGACGTAGATCGACAACGGCCCCATGCGCTGATTGCTCAACAGCGCGGCACTTCGATACGCGCTTGCATCGAATCCTGGATGAAACTGCGGTGCGGTCGGATACGAGGTATAGCGCGGGCCGCTGCGGTCATACCGTCGAATCAGGTCGGCATCGAATTCCGAGGTCGCGGTCATGGTGATGAGTGCAGCTGAGACAATGTGCGGAGCCTGCCTGTTTTGTATAAGAGGAGAAATAAGGCCAAGTCGCGCGCTCTAAGGGTTGTCCGCGAGTACCGCGAAAGAGTTTGGCCGTCGCGCCGGTGATCCAGGCGATCAGCTGCTACTACGCCAATAATGTCCACTGCACGCGGGCGAGCGTCTCTACGCGGTTGCCCCGAGCGTGTAGCCAGGATCCACGAGGCAGAATCAGTCGGTAATCGCAATACTGCGGACGTCGAAGGCCACTGGACGCGACTCGTGCAAAAGCGACTGTTCATCTGGATCGTTATGCCGGCGCTGCCACTGGAGGCGTCGGCAACAGATATCGTGTCTCGGTCATGAATTCCGTAGTGCTTACGGTTTTCCCCGCATGGCTCGGGAAATCCGAAACGTAAATACTGAAGCCTGTTTCTTCGAGTTTCGTCTGCTGAACCGCAGGAGCAGGAGACTGCTCATGAATTGCATGAATACAGAGTTACCCACGCGAGCACCGAACCAAGATGCGGGGCCGCTTATTGCTGCACAGTTCCCGGCCAACCGCGTGGCGGAGATATCTCACTGCGACGACGAGATCGTGGGCAGGGCAAAAGCACAGATTGCAGCACGCGATGCCGAACGCCGGTCGATGATCGCGGATGCAGCGCATTACCGCGCGCAGAGGGCATGGCTTCGTAGTGGGGCCAGAATTCGAAGACTCGCCGATCGCGGCGACAGAGAATGCCCTTGTCTTGTTGCTCCCGAGATTCTATACGGCGGCATCTGTCGCGTCGGGGGGCATGCCATGACAGTAGGCCGGTACTGCAAACGGGCTGTCATCTCGATCAGCGCCAATGTGAAGGTCGCTGCGGCTGCGCGACGGATGCTCGATGAGCATGTCCGCTTTCTGGTCGTCTACGAGGAAGCCGACGACATGCGAAGGCCGGTTGGGGTACTTACCGACCGCGATATCGTTCTGCAGATGGCAGTGCGCGAGGCAATCTCCAACGCCGTGACGGTCGCAGACGTGATGACACGCCAACCGATGGTTGCGAATGAAGAGGACGACGTGTGCGAACTCATGCAGGCAATGAGGCTGTCGGGAATCCATCGCGTGCCGGTCGTCGATGCGCGAGGGGCGTTGAGCGGTATCCTTGCCTTGGACGATGTGATTACGGAATTGCGCTGCGACGTCTCTGGTTCGATCAAGAACGAACAGAGCCGTCAGTGGCATGCGCGCGGGCGCAGTTTGGTCGCTTGCCCGTTGCCCTGACGCGTGATGAACGTCATGTTTGGGGGACTTCCGGCAGTACGCTACCGAAGTAAACAAGCCCGGCGCCCCAGCTCATTATCGGCGTCCTGCTGTCGATGGCGCGTATCAGCGGCGAAACCGCACTTCTGCTGTTCACTGCATTGAACACCAGTTCTGGAGCAGCGATCCAGGCCGTCCGATGGCCAACCTGCCCATTGTCATCTTTCAGTTTGCCATGAGTCCCTACCGCAACTGGCAGTCCCTGGCATGGGCGGGAGCCCTGCTGATTACGATGTTCATTCTCTTGTTGAGCATCATCGCGCGCAGCGTCAATGCGGCTTTCGGCAAGCATGGGGGACGGATTGAATAGTGAGTGACGAGTGGGGCAGCAACGGGACCGGGTTAGCTGGTCGGCCGCTCTCTCCGCCAGGCTCACGCCAGATCCTCACAACCTCCCATCCACCTCGCTCGCCCCGAACACATACTTGATATCGAAAATCACGTGCTCTGCCTTGGCCAGCGAGCGCACTGCCTGCGCACCCATTTCCTTGAACTGCCGATGAGCGACGGCGAGCACAACCGCGTCATAGGTATTCGCGACCAACTCGCGGACGGGTTCGATCCCGTATTCATGCTGCGCGTCGGCGGCATCGACCCAGGGGTCGTAGACGTCGACCCGGGCACCGTACTTTTCCAGTTCCGCAATCACGTTGGCGACTTTCGAGTTGCGCAGGTCCGGGCAGTTTTCCTTGAAGGCCAGCCCCAGCACCAGGATGCGAGCGCCGTTGACGTGAATGCGTTTGCGGATCATCAGCTGTGCTACGCGTTCGGCGACGTAGATCGACATGTTGTCGTTGAGCCGGCGGCCGGCGAGGATCATCTCGGGGTGGTAGCCGATTTCCTGCGCCTTGTGCGTGAGGTAGTAGGGATCCACACCGATGCAATGGCCGCCGACGAGGCCGGGGCGGAATGGCAGGAAGTTCCACTTGGTGCCGGCGGCCTGCAGTACTTCCTCGGTATCGATGCCGAGCCGGCTGAAGATCAGGGCGAGTTCGTTGATCAATGCAATGTTGACGTCACGCTGGGTATTTTCGATCACCTTGGCGGCTTCAGCGACGCGGATGCTGCTCGCCTTGTGCGTGCCGGCGGTCACTATCGATGCATAGACGGAGTCGACGAAGTCGGCGACCGCGGGGGAGGAGCCCGACGTGATTTTCCTGATGGTCGGCAGGCGATGCTGCTTGTCTCCGGGGTTGATGCGTTCCGGGCTGTAGCCACAATGGAAGTCGCGTCGATAGACGAGGCCGGAGATGGATTCCAGAATCGGTACGGCCACCTCTTCCGTGCAACCGGGATAGACCGTCGATTCATAGACGACGACGTCGTTGGGCTTGAGCACCTGGCCGATCAGCCTGCTCGCGCCTTCGAGCGGACGCAGGTCGGGTCTGTTGTATTTGTCGATCGGCGTTGGAACGGTAACAATATAGAAATTGCAGGATCGCAGTTCCTCGATCGACGTGGTGAAGTGCAGATGCCGTGCGGACTGCAGTTCCTCCGCATCGACTTCGAGCGTGCTGTCCTTGCCTGCCAGGAGCTCGGCTATGCGGGCTGCCTTGATGTCGAAACCCGTGGTGGGAAAGCGCTTGCCGAATTCGACTGCGAGCGGCAGGCCAACGTAGCCAAGTCCGATCACGGCGATTTGCCGGAGGCGAAACTGCGATTCAGGCATTGAGGCTGTCCAGTTCTGTTGCAGCGGCATGAGGCCAAGGTAGCAGCAACCAGCGAACCGATCACGCTCACGGCGAGAAGTTTATTTTTTATGTCAACAGTCGCAGGAGTGACTCACTGCGTCAGCCAGGTTGCATCGTACGTCGAACCTGCCCACCAGTTAATCTTGCGCGGTGGCTGGACGTCTGCGCGACGACCGACAAAAAACGCCGCCGAGCGCCGCAGCTCACGGTAGGTTTCGCTCGCAGTACGGCTGTCCTGTCCGAGCTGCTTCTTGGCATAGACGGCGAATGCGAACAGCCCCATGACGTCGGGCGTGTGCTCGCCGTCGCTTTCGCTGGGGGTTTCCCGGTCGTAGTAACTGCGATTCTCCCCGCACAGGTAGTAGGGCATGAGGTAGCCCTTCAGGTTCGGATGGTTCGCCGAGCCATCGTAGAGGCAGTTCGCGAGCAGGAAATCTGCATACGCTGCGATCATCTGCAAGGTGCTGCGATCCCCCGTGAGCCGGTAATAGGTCTTCACCTGCTCGAAGAACAGCGCCGACATCCAGGGTGAGGTCATGCGCTTGGGGCCGTAAGGCGGTTCGAACGCTTCCTGGTGCTGCGCCAGCGTGTGCAGCGGTGCGCCCGTTTCTGCTGACATCGCAGTCCATTGCTGGATCATGTCGCGTGCGCGGGCCATGGCCTCCGGTTTTCCCGTGAGCTCGTACCAGCCCAAGGCGGCGGCCAGGGAATACGCGATGTGGCGTTCGGTCCAGAAGTGCTGCGAAGAGGAATAGTGCACCGCCATTTCGCCGAGCCACAGGTCGTAGATCGCCGCCGCTTTGGGTCGGAATCGCTGGTCGCCTGTCGCGTGTTCGTACCAGACCGCGCCATCGATGTAAGAATACTTGGCGTCGCCGGATTTGAGTGCGAACCGGCCTCGTGCGTCGATTTGAGCGTAATAGCGTTCGACGAGATCGAACGCATGCTTGCGCAGTGCCGCATCGCCGCTCCATCGGGACAGCTTGTAGAAAACCGTGGGGCGATCGAACAGCCATGGCTCGTTGCTGCTGAGATCGGCAGCGATGGCGCCGCGCGCCAGCCGGAAGAGAGCGGCGTCGAACTCGTCCCGTGGATTGGCGGGGAGGAACGGATTGATGTCGAGCGCTTCCCCAGTGGCGGCTGTCGGCGGCGAAGGCGAAAGCGAAGCGGCCACGATGCTGCATGTGGCGAGGCTACTGAAAACGAACGCCATGCAGGCGGATCGACGTCGGATGTCAGATGTCATGCGTTTGTTATACCCGATTGCGCAGTCTTGTTGCGCAGTCCGGGTGTCGACGCGAAAACGTTCGGGCGGATACATTCACAAAGATTATGGTCACTGATCTATGTTGAGTTCTTGCCGGATAGTCTACGATCCAGCACCGTGATCTTCGCGACGTTCTTCTGGCTGGCAATCGCGCTGGTGCTCCACACTTACGTGCTATATCCGCTCATCGCAGTGCGGATCGGCCGTCGCGGCGCCGGTGCGTCGACTCCGTTGATTGCCAGTGAGAACGCGCCTGCGGTAGCAATCGTCGTCGCCGCACACAATGAAGAACGTGACATCGCGCGACGTATCGAGAATCTGCTGGCTCTGGACTACCCCTCGGATCGGCTGCATATCCATATCGGCTCGGATGGCAGCTCCGATCGGACTGTGCCGATTGCGCGAGCCCATTCTGGGGATCGTGTGCACGTGCATGCATTCGCTTATCGACGCGGCAAGGCGAGCGTGCTCAATGATCTGCTCGCGCACCTCGATTCCAGCATCGACATTGTCGTTTTCACGGACGCGAATACGAGCTTCGCCCCCAGAGCAATGCGTTCGCTGGTGCGCCACTTCGCAGACACCGACATCGGGGCGGTCAGCGGCGAATTGAAGTTGCAGCCGCCGTCCACGGGAGACAGTCGGGACGGTGATTACTGGCGCCTCGAGACCGCTCTGAAAATGGGCGAGTCGCGGATCGGCGGATTGCTAGGCGCCAATGGCGGTATCTATGCGATACGACGCTTGCTATATGCGCCATTGCCGCCGGATACCATCGTCGATGATTTCACCATCGTGATGAACGTATCGGCGCGCGGCTGGCGAACGGTGTTCGATCCGGAGGCCGTTGCCTACGAAGAGGCCCCTGCCGACATCGATGCAGAGTTCCGGCGGCGCATTCGCATCGGCGCCGGCAACTACCAGGCGTTCTTCCGCTACCCGGAGTACTGGACTCGCGCGAGCAACGTTCGCCGCTTCACTTATATCTCTCACAAGGTGCTGCGCTGGTTCACGCCGCACCTGTTGATCGTCGCTCTGCTGAGCAGCGCCTGTCTGCTAGATGAGCCGTTCTATCGTGCCGCCTTCGCGATGCAACTGGCCGGTTACCTCATGCTGGGCTCGGCGCTGGGTTTGCGTTCGCGCATCGACCTGCCAAGCGCGCTGAATGCTCCGCTGTTCGTGTTCGCCCTCAACGTAGCCTTCCTGGTCGGATTCTGGCGCTTCGCCAGCAGCAATGTCTCGGGTGACTGGCAAAGGACGGACCGGGCATGACCGCTGCATTCCCTGAACTGGCAGCTACGGGCATCGTCTATTTCGGCAACGAGTGGTTCGCTGAGAATCGCACCAGCAGCCATCACATTGCCAGGCGGCTGCCTCTGCATTGCCCGGTGCTCTATGTGGATTCGCCTGGACTGCGTGCACCGCGTGCAAGCGGACGCGACTTGCGTCGGTTGTACCGCAAGCTAACGCAGGCAGTGGCGTTGCCGACGCAGGTGTCTCAACAGCTCTGGCACTGCACCGTGCCGCAGATTCCTTTCCGACGCGTGCCGGGGGTCGCAGCATTCAACCGCTGGTTCGGGCGTTGGGCGGTGCGACGGGCCATGCGGGCGATCGGCATGCATCGAGCCATCTCCTGGTTCGTCGTGCCGCATCCGGGTTTCCTCGCCGGCCAGCTCGATGAAGACTTCATCGTCTACTATTGCATCGATGATTATGCGGCGCATCCTGGCGTGGATCCCCTCGCCACCGCAACTGCCGATGCAGCGCTTGCCCGGCGGGCCGACCAGGTATTCGTCGCTCCTCCAGCGCTGCTGCAATCCAAGCTCGAACAGAATCCGCGGACGGTCTTCTCGCCACACGGAGTGGATTTCGACCTGTTCAGTCAGGCCGCCGATGCGGCGACCCGCATTCCGCCAGCCGCTGCGTCCCTGATCAGTCCATTGATCGGCTTCTTCGGCCTGATGGGCGACTGGATCGATGTCGAGTTGCTCGAACACCTCGGTCGAGCACGACCGCAATGGACCTTCCTGATCGTCGGGCATGTCGCAACCGATGCCAGGCGCATCGCCGGCCTGCCCAATTTCGTCTTCGTCGGTCCACAACCGTATGAATCGCTGCCGGGCTGGGCTCGTGCGTTCGACGTGGCCGTGATTCCCTATCGCATGAATCAACAGGTCAAGAATGCCAATCCTCTCAAGCTGCGCGAGTATCTTGCCACCGGCAAACCGGTAGTCTCGGTGCCTTGTCCGGAAGTCGAGCGTTTTTCCGACTACGTGCGTCTCGCGGCGACTCCCGATGGCTTTCTCGCGGCTGTCGAGGAAGCATTGCAGGAGCGTGATCCGCAACGCGCACTGGCGCGAATGGCTTCGGTGCGATCGATGAGTTGGGATGCGCGCGTGACGGAGACGTTGCGCATCGTCAGCGACGGGCTGGCTCGCAAGAGGGCCCGCAAGTGAGGATAGCCATCGTCACGTCGCAGTTTCCTGTCGCTGGCGATCCCACCCGCGGCCGTCCGCTGTTACAGACGATCGAAGCCCTCGCACGGTTAGGCCAGGTCCAGGGCGACATTCAGATCAAAGTGTTCGTGCCCAACGCGCGGTATCCGCAGTTGTTGCAGCCTCGCAGTTATAACTATCTGCCGGTGAGCGAGGGCGCGGAATTCAGGGAGGGCCTGCAGGTGGAGTATCTCACCTATCCGACATTGCCCTGGGTCGGCCGACTGACGAATGGCCATGCGGTGGCACGGGCGCTCGGGCAACCGTTGACCGAGTTCGCCCCGGACATCGTGCTGACGTACTGGCTCTATCCGGATGCATTCGGCGCAGCGCAAGTTGCAGCGAGGATCGGTGTTCCTTGCATCAGTGGAGCAAGGGGCTCCGACCTGCGTGCTCGCGATCGCGTAAGCCTGGCTCTGGCACGTAGTGCACTTGCGAAGTCGGCGCACGTGCTGACGGTCAGCGAAGATTTGAAGCGCATCGCCGTGCGATCCTTCGGTGTGAGCGGCGATTGTGCGACTGCCATTGCCAATGGCTGCAACGTAGCACTATTCCGTCGTGGCGATCGATTGGCAGCGAGGCGGGCGCTTGGCCTGCCCGCCGCAGATCGACTCGTTTTATATGTAGGCAGGCTGGTCGCCGCCAAGGGTCTGCGCGAGCTGTTGCGGGCATGGGCGAACATCGCACAGGATGATTCGAGACTGCGGCTGGCCTTCGTGGGCGATGGCGTGCTGCACTCGGAACTTGCGAGCGCTGCCAGTGCTGCTGGCATGGCAAACCGCGTCGTGTTGCCTGGCTCGGCCAGTCCGGAACAGGTCGCGCGCTGGATGCAAGCCTGCGATGTCTTTTGCCTGCCGAGTCACTCCGAGGGTTATCCGAACGTCCTGGTCGAAGCGCTCGCGTGCGGCCGTCCCATCGTCGGCACCGCAGTCGGCGGCATCCTCGAAATCGTCGATGACGACAATGGCCTGCTCACGCCCGTTGGTGATGTCGCGCGCCTGTCGGAAGCTTTGCGAAGTGCATTGAACAAGCGATGGGACGAAGCCGCTCTGAGCCGCCGCTTTGCGCGCAGTTGGGACGATGTCGCCGCGGAGACTCTCGAAGTGTGTCACGCCGTCATCGGCCGATCGCTGCGACGAGTGGCATCATGAACGCGATCTGGAGCCGAATCGCCCCAGGCAAATCCACTCCACTATGCGCCTCATCTTCACTCCCACGTTCCTGCTCGTCAGCGGCCTGCTCGTTCTTGCGGTGCTTGCGACCTATCGACGGGACCGCATCGTCGCGAGCATCGCCTGGGTAGTGTTCGTCGCCGCCTACTCGATGACCGCCGGCATGGTTGTCGGGGCGTTCATGCGATCCTGGCAGATCCCACCAGCGCCGGAGTGTCACCAGCCGCATCCTGGTCATACGTTTGTCGTACTGACAGGGGGAGCCAGCAGTCTTGCACGACAATCGTCAGACGTGGCACTGCTCTCTCAGGCGACGTTTCGCCGCGTCGTCGCTGCCATCGATCTTGCCTCGCAGTCTGCTGACAGCCAGCTCCTGATTTCCGGCGGACATCCTGCGGGCGTCGTCGCGGAAGCCCGCATCGCCCAGGAATTGGTGCTCCGCCTGGGATGGCCTGCCGAGCGTTTGTCGATCGAAGAGGTGAGCGTCGATACCTATACCAGCGCCGTCGAAGTGGCGGCCGCATTGCGCAAGGCCGAGGCGCGTTCGCCGGTGATCCTGGTGACCTCCGCGAACCATATGCGCCGGGCAATGTTCGCTTATCGCAGCGTGGGCATCGATGTAATCGCCTGTTCGACCGATGCAGCGGACTTCGAGCGATCAGCCATCAGCCTGCTGCCGCAGGCTCCGGCGCTGCAGAAGGCTTCCGAGGGCTGGCGGGAGGTCGTCGGTTTGCTCGTATATAGATTGCGCGTGGCGATGCGACCGGCAGCGGGCGTGAGTTGAGTCGATTGTCAGCAGCGAGTTCGAGAATCGGCAGCGCAGCGCGCGTTCACCATAATCCAATTAAATCGGCCGCGATGCTCTAACTCGCAAGCAACATCTGACATACTCGAAGTGCAGAAGTAGACAATCAATCCGAAGTAGACAATCAAAACGTGTCGCTAATGATCCAACAACAGCGACAGACGTGAGTTTGCGTTCCTGGGAACCGTAGTCGCATGCGATTCCGTCTCGCTGGACAATACGTGCAAGGCTCGATCATTGCCCTGGTAGCGATCGAGCTGTGTGCGCTGGCGTTGGCTTTCTATCTCTCGGTCCATTTTCGTTTCCGCAACGATCCTGGGTTCCTGGAGAACAAGGTCGGCGTGCTGGAATTGCGCATGCTGGCTTTCGCCATCGCCATTCTTCTCGGCCTGATGGCCTTCGGACTCTACAGTCCCCGACAGAGAGCGCGAGCGTTCGGCATCCTGGTGCGACTGATCGCATCGATCTGTCTCGGCACCGCCATTGCCGCGGTCATTTTCTATTTCGCGCCGAACGTCTGGGTGGGGCGCGGCGTGCTGGCGTTGGCAGCGCTGCTGTCGCTGTTCATGCTGATCGCAACGCGCGTGCTGTTCTCCCGCGTCGTGGATGAAAGAATCTTCAAACGCCGTGTACTCGTCTACGGCGCCGGCAATCGTGCGCTGCCTATTTCACGCTTGCGTCGTCGCACGGACCGGCGGGGATTCATCATCGTGGGATTCGTGCCCGTGCCTGGCGAGGCGTCGCTCGTCGATGCGGGGCGCTGCCTGTCTGCCGGGGGGAGCCTGGCGGAGCTCAGCCAGAAGTACGAGATCGACGAGATCGTGGTTGCGGTGGACGACCGGCGCCGCCATTTCCCGTGCGATGAGCTGATCGATTGCCGTTTCGCGGGCGTCAGCATCAGTGAGCCGCTCACGTTCCTCGAGCGTGAGACCGGGCGTATCGTCGTCGACGAGCTGACTCCCGGCTGGATGATCTTCGGCGAAGGCTTCAGGCGCACCTCATGGCGAATCTGGTCGGCGCGTGTGCTCGACATTGTCGCAAGCGTGGGAATCATCGTCCTGACGTTGCCGCTGATCGTGGCCGCCGTGCTTGCCATAAAAATAGAGGATGGCTGGAACGCCAAGGTCATCTATCGCCAGATGCGAGTCGGCCATCGGGGCAAGCTGTTCGCCTTGCTGAAGTTTCGCAGCATGCGCGTGGATGCCGAGGCCGACGGCCGGGCTCGTTGGGCGCAATCGAAAGATCCGCGTGCCACCCGCGTCGGGGCAATCATCCGTAGGCTGCGCATCGATGAGCTGCCGCAGATTGTGAACGTGCTGTATGGCGATATGAGTTTCGTCGGCCCGCGGCCGGAACGTCCCCAGTTCGTCGCGGAGCTGGCCAAAAAGATTCCCTACTACTCCCAACGCCATTGCGTCAAACCGGGCATCACCGGCTGGGCGCAACTGTGCTACCCGTACGGCGCATCGGACACGGACGCCCGGCGCAAGCTGGACTACGATTTGTATTACATCAAGAACAGTAATCTGCTGTTCGACCTGGCCATCATGCTGCAGACGGCCGAGGTCGTATTGCTGGGCCAAGGCACGGCCGATCGCGTGCGACGACTGACGCCCGCCGGCGACGTGCAGGCCCATGTGAAAGAACGATAGTCGGACAGTCACAGGTCCCCGCTCCCGATACGCTGGCAGCCCCAGCGCCCCCCGACCGCGAATTCGCCAGCATGAGCGTCGTGCATCACGTTGGTATTCCCTTATGGAACAAACGTCCTCGACCGTAAATTATTGCCGCGCCGTGCAGGGATCGGCTGGGTGATGGCGGCACCATACGATTCCAGCGCAGGGGCGGGTCAGACACATGTCAGGCCCCCGCCATGGTGATCCTGGCGTATCCGGATAGGCTGATGCCCAGGGAGTTGCTTGTTACCGAGGGTCGGGAGACTGAGACTGACATGCAGGAAACCGAGACTGACATGCCCACCATCGCATTGGAGCAAAGAGGCATCTCGCGCCGCCGAGATGCGAACGCTCCACAGCGCCTCTCCGTCCCCGTTGCGGCTCGCATCATCCTGGTGTTGAGCATCGCTGCATGGCTAGGGATCTTCGTGCTGCTTCATTGACATCGCTGCCCATCGTCGCGATGAAATAGACATTATGTTCTAGTCTTTGCTGATATGCAGTTGCCGTGGAGCTAATCTAGCCGAAACCCTTCACGGCCGTTTTCCATGTCGGATCACAAGAACGATATCCGCCGGGTCCGCTCCACGACACTCCGCGCCTTCAGGCCATCCTCACTCGCATGAGGAGCTGAGCCCGTGAATGTCGAGCAGCCTTTGACCGCTGCGGCATGGGGCCGGATGCTTCGCGAGTGGAACGATACTGCAGTGGGCTTCCGACCCGAGTCCACCGTGCACGCCTTGTTCCGCGAAGTCGCGGCTGCACACCCGGATCGCATCGCGCTGGCCTGGGATCGAGGCGAGCTCAGCTATGCCGAGCTGGATAGTCGCTCCGATGTCCTTGCCGGTCGACTGCTGGCCGCCGGCCTGGTCGTCGATTCCCCGGTGGCCCTGTGCCTGCCTCGCTGCGCGGAAGCCGTCATTGCCGCACTGGCCGTGCTCAAGGCGGG
>Ga0065707_10081901_pt1 | contig 30120 bp, 24 predicted proteins | sample SwiRhicommuniRL3_FD_59094 | JGI IMG/M metagenome (GOLD analysis project Ga0065707, IMG submission 59094) | Switchgrass rhizosphere bacterial communities from Rose Lake, Michigan, USA - RL3 v2 (version 2) | ecosystem: Host-associated > Plants > Roots > Rhizosphere > Soil | place: East Lansing...
CTGATCCGCGGCCGCCAGCCGCGCGAGCGGGCAGCGATTTCCTTCCCCGGAGCGACCCGTAATGTCAGGTGTGATTCTCGCGGTAGACGATTCCGCTTCGATGCGGCAGATGGTGCGCTTTACGCTCGAAGGCGCTGGCTACAAAGTGATCCAGGCCAACGATGGCGTGGAAGCACTGGAGTTGGCCAAGACGAGCGGCGCCGATCTCGTGTTGACGGACGTCAACATGCCGCGCATGGACGGGCTGACCCTGGTACGCGAACTGAGGGCGCTCGACAGCTACAAGTACGTGCCCATGCTGGTGCTGACGACCGAGTCCGGACAGGACACCAAGATGCGCGGCAAGCAGGCCGGCGCGACTGGCTGGATCGTCAAACCGTTCAATCCCGAACAATTGCTCGCAACGATTGCCCGCGTCCTGCAGTAACGCAGCATCGTTGAGAGGAATCAAACGCATGTCTGCGAGCACCGCGGAATCCACCAAGGGAGCATCGCCCGCAGCTGCGGCTGCCGGCTTCACTCCCGAACTCCAGATGGCGAACATGCTGGGGCTGTGCGAAGCGCAGATGGAATCTGCCATTCACGACTCCGACAAGGCGGTCGATGCACTCATCCAGGCGTTTACCTGCCTCGTCGACACTTCACGCTCGGTGAACGCACTGACTGCGCAGTTGCCCGCCGAAATCAAGGAAACCGTGGGCGCCGGGCTCAGCCAGCAGGTCGAAGCCATCAGCAAGCAGATGGCATCCGCCGTCGTCGCGTTTCAGTTCTATGACAAGCTGAGCCAGCGCCTCGGCCACGTGCGCTACAGCCTGTCCACGCTCGCACTGTTCGTCTGCGATCGCGCCCAGACGACCAGCCCGGATCAGTGGCGCCGCCTGCTGAATACGCTGCGCCGCCTGTATCGGACCGAAGAAGAACGCCAGATCTTCCAGTCGGTGATGGAAGGCATCGCGGAGGAAGGCCCCGTCACCATCGCCGCTCTTCAGGAAGGACCTGCCGGCGTGCAGGTCGGCGAAATCGAACTCTTCTGATTGCAGTCCTAACGCCCTGCTGATCGCCGGGCGCGAGCTGCTGTATACCGCGCCCCGCTGGTATCTATCACGATCCCTTCCTGCCGTTGACTTGTTTACAGTCGCGTCGCTGCCGCCGCCTGGTTTGACAAAAATCGCGTGGCGTCGAGCATTTTCCGCGACCTGTGTCGCGAAGCGGACCGGATCCTCGGAAAACGGCCGCGCGAGTGTGACCTGCCTCACAATGGGTTTGATGCAAACGCCTATTGTGACGGCCGACACCAACTGGCGGCACATGCAGGCCACGCGCAGGACGGTAGCAGCGGCTTCAAGGTGCCAATGCAGGCAACGTATCAGGGAGATGATCATGGTGATTGAATCGCGAACGATGATCGGTGCAGCCGGAGCACTCGCTATCGTGGGCGCCGGGCTGTGGGTGACCTTGTCGGCGACCACTCCGCCGCCGGCGCACAGCGGCACGGTAGAAATCCAACAGGTGCAGGAACGCTCCTGGGCAGTCGAGATCAAGGACCTCGGCGATGAAACCGTAACGACCGTGGCAAGCCGCAAGTGATCCGGTCACTGTCCGCCGCCGTCGTAATCAACAACCCCCTTCCATAGCTCGCCGCGCAGCGGCTTCCCCGACGGGTGAGGGAAGCGCGTCGCGGCGTTTTCATTTCTCGAACGGTCGCTCCGCCCCCGCCTACGGTACCCTTAGCAGCTGCGCTTGCGTCGCCGCGAGCAAATGACAGGCATCCGGCTACACGAACCGAGGGCGGTCGGCGTTTCATGAGCACCATCTACCTGGTCCGCCACGGACAGGCTTCGTTCGGCACCGACAACTACGATCGACTGTCGGAGAACGGCAAGGAACAAGCCCGCCTGCTCGGTGAATTCTTCGCCGCCTGCGGCGAGCCCATCGACCGGATCTACTCGGGCCAGCTGCAACGCCAGCGGGAAACGGCCGAGATTCTCGGCCAGGCGGTGGGAATCGGCGCGAGAGCCATCCAGCTCGAGCCGGCCTTCGACGAGTACGACAGCGACGTCATCCTGCGGACGTTCGCCGCCTCGCTCGACCCCAGGCAACTGGAGGAGGCGGACTGGCCCGCCGCCCGCCAGGATCGCCGCAAATTCCAGTTCTTCCTCGAACGCGCCGCGCGAGCCTGGGTGGAGGCACGCATCGAAGCGGAGGAAATGCTGCCCTGGAAGGGATTTCATGGACGGATCGTGGCCGCGCTCGACAACGTCATGCGTACCGAAGGGCGGTCCAGGACATTGATCGTCAGCACCTCCGGCGGCGTCATCGGTACGGCGGTAGCGCATGTGCTCGGCCTGTCGAATCACATGGGCATCGAACTGAACTGGGCGGTCCACAACGCGTCCGTGACCCGGCTGATATACAACGCCGACAAGGTATCGCTATCCATGTTCAACGCCCTGCCGCACCTGGACCGGCCGGACCGCAGGGCGCTCATCACCTATCGGTGAAGCCCGGCGCCGGGGACATTTGTCGCGGCAGCGACGAATGCCCCCCATCTTTATCCGAGAATTTCCGCTTCGGCAGCGAAACGGACCCAGGATGAAGAATGCAGACACAGCACGCTGCCGCGAGCAGTGTCCCCTGCCCCGGCAGAAAATCCTTGCCAATCACCGCAAGAGACGCTTTGATCGGGAGTTGCGGCTACGCAATGGCATTGCACACAATCGCGATTCACCGAAAATCAGCGGCAACAGGCAGCAAGACCGAATGTCCGTTCGACCCGATCTTTCCCGACACATGTCCTCGGTGCTGGACTATCGACAGCGTCTAGCGGCACTGCAGAGCGCCTGGGATACCCTGTCCCTGCTGTCCCACCTGAGCGGCGATGGGACCGACATGGGCGAAACGCGGCAGGCGTTCGAATCGCTGACGACGGAGCTGATGCGCAATCTTGGCATCGAGACGCAGCGCAAAGCCCTGCTGGGACTGAAGGCGAAAGGCCAGATCGCCATCGACATCATGGTGCGCAACCTCTACGAGCGCACCGCGGACATCGGTTTTCTCAGTACGGATGGCGACATCCGCGCCTACCTCGCGGCTCGCGCGGGATTGCGGGACGAAGGGTCCGACACGGAACTACGCAAGCTCAACGAGGCATTGCGCTCGCGCTTTCGCGAATACGTCGCCAAGTATTCCGTCTATCACGACGTCATCCTGCTGGCGCCCAATGGCGATATCCTGCTGCGGCTCGACGACAAGGTCCCCGGCCAGCGCAGCGACGATCCCTTGATCGCGACCACGCTCACTACCCGCGAAGGCTATGTCGAAACCTTCCGCCGCAGCGACCTGCTGCCCCGGCAGTCCCGCGGCCTGATCTATTCCTATCGCGTCATCGACGGCGGCCGGGCGGTGGGCGTCCTGTGCCTGTGCTTCCGCTTCGAAGACGAAGTGGGGCGGATTTTCGCCAAGCTGCAGGAAGAAGGCGACTGGACGCTGTTCGCCCTGCTCGACCAGAAGGGCGAAGTCATTGCGAGCAGCGACCGCTGGCAGTTGCCCATCGGCGCACCGCTCGCCCTGTCATTGCAGGAAGACGGCGGTGTCGTGCGTTTCGCGGGGCGCGAATATCTCGCCATCACCCGTAAAACGCAGGGCTACCAGGGCTACATGGGTCCGGGCTGGTACGGCCAGGCGATGATCCCGGTCGAACACGCGTTCGATCACAAGTCGGTCGAAGTGCACGCACGCATTCCCGAGCAGATGCTCGCCCAGCTGCGTGACAGTGCCGTCATCTTCTCCGACGAGCTGCGCCGCATTCCCCGCCAGGCCGATGAGATCCAGCGCGAGCTCAATCGGGCGGTGTGGAACAGCAACGTGCGGCTGGGACAACGCACCGCCGACAACAGCGATTTCGCCAAGGTGCTGCTGTGGGAGATCGGCAATGCCGGCCGGCGCACCCAGGAAACCTTCGACCTGTCCATTCTCGAACTGCAGGAGACGGTGATCTCCTCCATTTTCGACGATGCCGAACTGCTGGCCGCGCTGGCCGTGGATGTGCTCGACCGCAATCTCTACGAACGCGCCAACGACTGCCGCTGGTGGGCACTGGAGCGAACCTTCGCCCAGGCGTTGCAGGGAGAAGCCGCCGCCCGCGACCAGGTGGGCGCGATCCTCAAGCACATCAACAGCCTCTACACCGTCTATCACAACATCGTCCTGTTCGATGCCCAACGGCGCATCCTCGCCGCATCCAATCCCGATCCGGCGGGCCGTGCCGGCACGCCCATCAACGAAGAGTGGGCGGCCAAGACGCTCAACCTGCGTGGCTCGCACGAATACGCGATCTCGGATTTCAAGGCATCGCCGCTGTACAAGAACAAGCACACGCTGACTTTCGGTGCCGCCGTGCGCCCGGGCGGACGGATTCTCGGCGGCATCGGCATCGTCTTCGATGCCCAGCCGCAACTCGTGGCGATGTTGCTAGATGCGTTGCCTCGCTCCGAATCGGGCGCGCCCGCGCCAGGCGCCATCGGATTGTTCGTCGATCAGGACATGCGCGTGATCGCGGCAACTTCGCAATACCAGCCGGGAGACACCATCGCGCTGCCGCGTGAGCTGCTGCGTCAATCGACACAGGCAGGGACACGCATCGTCGAACTCAACAAGATCAGCTATGCCCTCGGCGCTCAACGCACGGCGGGCTATCGCGAATATCGCGGACTCGATGCATTTGCGTTGATCCTGGTGCCGTTGGGAGAAGCAGCCCGCATCGCCGCGGTCGAATCCCGTTTCAAGCGCAGCGCGACGCAACGGCAAGGCGCCCATAACGAAGAGAAAGTCGACATCGCCACGTTCCGCTGCGTCGACCAGCGCCTCGGCCTGCTGCGCCACGAAGTGGTGGAAGCCGTGGACGGCAATCGCCTGCGAACCGTTCCGGGCAGTCCGCCCTGGCATTCCGGCCTGCTGATGTATCGCGATGCGCCGGTGCCGGTGATCGATCTGGCGCGGCTGCTGGAAAAAACCACGGTGGCTACGACCGGCGATGTCGTCGTCGCACGCGTGCCGGCGACCGGTCAACTGGTGGGCATTCTCATCAACGAACTCGGCGACATTCCGGAAGTGGCGGCGAGTCGTATCCTGCCGTTCACCGAACGTGCGCAACGCGACGCCCCGGCGGTCATCGATCGCGCCGTGCGCCCCGAATCGCCGGAAGAGCCGGTGTTATTTATTGTGAACATCGAACAGCTGGTTCTGCATACTCGAGTGAGCTGAATCGACGCCGGGCAGGCAGCGGCAGCGCCATGCCGCAGCGAACTCGTGTGAAAAATAACAGCTCGCTGTATACATGCGCCGCAGCGGGATGGTTACGGCTGTAACTATTTGGCGTACACCGTGCCGCAGGTCAGTTTTCGAGCTTGCGGGCCGATGGTATGTTCGCTTATGGCCGAACAACCTGCCGCTCCTTCTGCACAGCCGGTCGCCTTGCGTGGCGACTATTCACGGGCCGCCAGCGACTACACCGTGGACCAGGAATGGGACGCTTACCTTCCTGAAGATCACGAGGTGTGGCGCACGCTGTACGCTCGCCAGATCCAACTGCTCGAACACTACGCTGCGCCCGAGTTCATTGCCGGCGCGAAGACATTGAATGCCTCGCCCGATGCGATTCCCCGCATCGATGCGACTAACGAAGTCCTGGGACGCCTGACCGGCTGGTCCATCGTCGTCGTGCCCGGCTTGATTCCGGAACAGCATTTCTTTGCCCACCTGGCCGCGAAGCGCTTTCCGGTCACGCGCTGGATTCGCCGACGCGACGAACTCGATTATCTCGCCGAGCCGGATATCTTCCACGACTTCTTCGGCCACGTTCCGCTGCTCACCAATCCCATTTTTGCGAAGTTCATGCAGGCCTACGGCGAAGCCGGCCCGAAAGCCATCGCTGCCGGCTCCCTGCACATGCTCGCCCGCCTCTACTGGTACATGGTGGAATTCGGCCTCATCAAGACCAAGCGTGGCCTGCGCGTGTACGGCTCCGGTATTCTCTCCTCCAAGAGCGAAACCGTTTACAGCCTGGAGGATCCGCATCCGCACCGCATCGCCTTCGATCTCGAACGCGTGATGCTCACCAACTATCTCATCGACGACTTCCAGCAAACCTATTTCGTCATCGACGACTTCGAGCAACTGTTTCACGCCGGCTACGACACGGACTTCGCGCCGATCTATAAACAGTACCGCGACGTTCCCGGTATCGCGCCCAGTGCCGTGCTACCCACCGATCGGTTGATCTTCGATTCTTCATCCGGCGGCGTCGCAGACCGAGGATGAAGAATGGGGACATTCGTCGCTGCCGCGACGAATGTCCCCGGAATTAACCCCCCTCCGGAATTGAACCAATTTCCCTGCGTTCGACGCTCACCGAGCGTCGAACTCACTACCACTTCAACAAGGGGAAGGGATATGACACGCAATTACCTGTTGATGACTGCCGTGGCTTTGTCGCTTGCCGGCAGCGCCATTGCGCACGATCGACATCACCGCGACGGCGATCTGAAAGTCTTCGCCGTGCTGCGCCCCACGCACGAGGTCCCCGCTTTGTCGTCGCCGGCCTCCGGATCCTTCACCGCGACGATCGATGAGGAGGCGCAGACCCTCACGTATGAGTTGACTTATCAAAACCTCGAAGCGGCGCCGCTGCAGGCCCACATTCACCTGGGTCAGCGGGGAGTCAATGGAGGTGTCAGTGTGTTCCTCTGCGGCAACGCGCCGAACGTCCCACCAGCCACGGCTCCAACGCCACCGGCCTGCCCAGAAGCACCCGCAACAGTGACCGGTACCTTGAGCGCCGCCGACGTCATCGGCCCCGCCGCCCAAGGCATCGCGGCCACCGAATTCGCGGAACTGGTCTCCGCCCTGCGCTCCGGCGTGACCTACGCAAACGTCCACAGCGTGAAGTATCCGGGCGGTGAGGTCCGCGGCCAGGTGCAAGTCATCGACCGCCGATGGTAGCGGTGTTGGTTGAAGTTTCTCCTTCCGCCGGGAACACTGCTCGCAGCAGCGAGCTGTGTCCCCAATCTGCATCCGAGGACTTCCAGGAAGATCGGGGATGACCAACGGGAATGGTCTGGACCACACGCACCCTGCGCTGCGCTACAGGAGCATGTCCCCAAGACGATCGCGCCAGGAATCTATTCCGTCTCGCCGCTTTTGCCACGCGCGCGGCAGCGGGATATCAGGTCCAGTTCCGGCCGATAGACTGCGTTGCGCATGTCACCGGCGCCCAGCATGGTGTGATACAGATTGTCGTGTGATGCAGGTTGCAGAGCACGAGCACCAAGGCAACTGCTATCCAGCTGCTTGCGTGCCGCAAATCCCTGTGACGTCCAGATCAGGAACGGGATTTCCTTCTGCTGCCGCGGCGCGAAGCTGTAAGGCAATCCGTGCAGGTAGACGCCCTGCTCGCCCAGCGATTCGCCATGATCGGAAAGATAGATCAGCAGGCTGTCGACGTGATCCCCTGCCGCTTTGAGCATGCCGATCTGCCGCGCCAGGACATGATCGGTATAGGCAATCGAATTGTCGTACGCGTTGACGATCTGCTGCGGCGAACACTTGTTGAGCTCGTTGGTATGGCAGGCGGGCTTGAAACGCTCGAACGCCGGCGGATAGCGCTCCGAGTACGCCGGACCGTGACTGCCGATCTGATGGAATACGATCAGCGTGTCCCGGTCGATGTCGTTGAGCCGCGCCGCCAGGTCGGTGAGCATGATTTCATCGAAGCAATAGCCGTGGGGGCACAGCGCAGCGTCGCTGCGATCGGCATAGCTGATCTGTTTCACCCGGGTGCAGACGCCTTTGCAGCCGGCGTTGTTGTCACGCCATTCGATATCGAATCCCGCTTGCGCGAACGCATCGAGCAGGTTCGTGTAGCGCTTGGCCTCATCGATGGAGAAGCGCTCGCGGCCGAAGTGCGAGAACATGCAGGGGACGGAATAGGCAGTGGCCGTGCCGCATGACGTAGCGTGACTGAAGAACGTCAGGCCCGACGCGAGCTTCAGTTCCGCATTGGTGTCGCGACCGTAGCCCGCGAGTTGAAAATCGGCGGCACGCGCCGTCTCGCCCACGACCAGGAAAATCACCAGCGGCTTCTTCTGCACCGAGCCGGTCCGCTCGATCGGGCCGCCTGCATTGAGCAGCGGCTGGTTCGAGTTGTGCGAACCGCTGGCGATCAGGCCGATCGCACTCGAAGCCGCGGCAGCCGGAGTGATCTCGTAGCGCAGCGGTTTATGTTCCCGCAGGAACACCGCGTAGTGAGCCGAAGCGGCGAACACAGCGACAGCCGATACGACAGCGGCACACGCGACGAACTTCAGCCGTTGCCACATCTGCTGCGACCATTTAGTCCGCGGCAACTCGACGCGCCAGATCAAGACTGCCGGAAGCACTCCAAGCAGCAGCAAGTGCGCCAGGAAATCGAGGTTGACCAGCCCGGTCACTTCCGCAGGATCGGTCTCCAGCACGTTGCGCATCATGTCCTTGTTCATCAGCGCCCCGTAGGCACTGATGAAATAGGCCGACGACGCAGCGACGATGAACATAGCACTCGCCATGGCCCGCATCAGCCAGCGCGTCGGCATGAGCAGCAGCAACAACGCCTGGGCGCCGAGCAACACGATAGCGAGCGAGGCGAAGAAGGCCGCCGTTCCCAGCGTGGGATGCCACATCGCCGCCGCGGTCGATTCCCAGAAACGGACGTTGTACAGCGCGAGCCAGATAGCGGAAACCGACAGGGCGAAGACCACGTCCGACGAGCAACGCACCCGTGTCTCGCTGAACAACGCCCTGGCCTTGAGCGCCAGCCATGCGTGCAGCCCGCTCCCCGGCGGTCGCGGCCTTACTATCGATTGTTGCGTCATGCAGCGTAGGACGACTGCCGCCGCACCAACCAATCGGCGCGAACAGCAGTCATACCCCGCTTTATATGCAGGGCCGTCATGTAAGGGCCCTTACGTGTAAGGGAAGAGCTGATCTGCGTCTGTAGTGCAGCACTGCATCCGTGAGACCGCCGAAGGCACGCCGAATTTCGTGAATTCCGCTTAAACTCCCGGCTCCGCACCTCATTCGAAGGAAGCACTGCCGTGCCGCTGAATGTCAGAGCCGCCGTGGTCCACGCCCCGAATGAACCGTTTGTCATCGAGACGCTGCAGCTCGACGGTCCGCGGCAAGGCGAAGTCCTGGTCCAGGTGAAGTCCACCGGCCTGTGTCACTCGGACCTGAATGCCTACGAAGGCAAAACACCCTGGGCGTTTCCGGCGCTGCTCGGGCACGAAGCCGCCGGCGTCGTGGTGGAATGCGGCCCCGGTGTGACGCAGTTCGAGCCTGGGGATCACGTGATCCCGTTCCTGATTCCGTTCTGCGGCAAGTGCCGGTACTGCCAGTCGCCCAAGACCAACCTGTGCGTCGAAGGCTTCATTCGCCTGCGTCCGCGCGAGAGCCATTTCTCGCTCAACGGCAAGCCGGTCTCGCAGCTGTGGGGACTGGGAACGTTCGCCGATTACACGGTGTTGCCCGTCGACACGATCGTCAAAGTGCGCGACGACGCTCCGTTCGATTCGATCTGCTACATCGGCTGCGGTGCGACCACCGGTTTGGGCGCCGCATTGTTCGCTGCCAAGATCGAAGCCGGCGCGTCCGTGGTGGTGTTCGGTCTCGGCGGCATCGGCTTGAATGTCGTCCAGGGCGCCCGCCTTGCAGGCGCCAGGCAGATCATCGGTATCGACACCAATCCCGCCAAGGAAGCCATCGCCCGCCAGCTCGGCGCCACCGATTTCGTCGATCCCAAGGCGGTGGAGAAACTCGTCAGCCAGTTGATGAGACTCACTGGCGGCGGCGCCGACTACAGTTTCGAATGCATCGGCGCACCGGCCGTGATGCGGCAGGCGCTCGAATGCACCAACCCTGCGTGGGGTGTCAGCTATGCCATCGGCGTCGCACCTCATGGCGCGGAGATCTCGACGATTCCAGGCACGCTGTTCATGGGCCGCAAATGGACGGGCTGCTACATGGGCGGCGCTCGCCTGTCACGGCTGCCGGAGATCGTCGATTGGTATGTAGACAAAAAAATCGACCTGGATTCGCTGATCACTCATAAACTGCCGCTCGAGCGTATCGGCGAGGGTTTCGAGATGATGAAGAGCGGTGAATCGATTCGGTCCGTGGTGCTGCTATGACTATTGCGTTCTGGTGCGTACTCATCGCCGGGCTGATGCCGATCGCCGCGACGTTGACGGCCAAGAGCCGCAAGGACTTCGACAATGCCAATCCCCGGGAGTGGCTCGCGAAACTCGACGGCTTTCGCGCACGCGCCAATGCGGCTCAACTCAATAGCTTCGAAGCTCTGCCGCTGTTCGCTGCGGCGGTGATCATCGCTCATCTGCGGGGCGCATCGCAGGGAACGATCGATCTGCTCGCGATGGGATTCATTGCGGCGCGAGTCGTGTTCATTGCGTTGTATCTCGCGAACCTGCCCTCGCTGCGCAGCCTTGCCTGGGGTGTCGCCATGCTGTGCACTATTGCTATGTTCTTCGTCCCGTGAGCGCTCCCCGCCACGCCGCAACCGTGTTGCTGCTACGTGAGGACACGAGTGAGAACGGCGGCCAGATCCAGGTGCTGATGACGCGACGCCATGCCGATCTCAAGTTCATGGGTGGCATGTGGGTGTTTCCGGGCGGCGTGCTCAGCGATTCGGATGGCAGCGATGCGGCGCTCGCCGCACTTCCCGAAGGATGCCACTCACCCTCCTGCGAGCGCTTGCAGACTCCGCAAGGAGTACGTCTCAGCCGCCGCGAATGCCTGGCGATGACGATCGCTGCATGCCGGGAAACGTTCGAGGAAACGGGCGTCCTGCTGGTGCGCAAGCAGGACGGATCCGCCTGCGACCCGGCGACGATCGCACGATTGCAATCCGAGCGCCGGGCCGTTACGAGCGGTGCCCTGTCGTTCGCCGACATGCTGGCGCGCGAAGGATTGCAACTGGACATCGCCCGCCTCATCTATTGGGCGCACTGGATCACGCCTTCTGCCGGCCCAAGGCGCTTCGATACGCGCTTCTTTGCGATTGCAGCGCCACCGGGGCAGAGCGCCGCGCCTGATCTCTCCGAAGCATCCGAGCTGCTCTGGATGAGCCCGGCAGCGCTGCTCGAAAAGTCGCGCGGCGGCACGATGCCCATCGCCAGGCCGACGGTGTTCAATCTGGTAGATCTCGATGCCGCCATCTGCAGGCACGCAACACTGGATGCTTTGTTCGCGGCGGAAGCGGAGCGCACCGTCCTGCCCATCATGCCGAAATTGATCGCCGATAGAACGGCGCCGGTGTTGTTGATGCCGTGGGATGCCAGCTATGAGGCAGCACCCGGCGAAGGCGTGCCCTTGCTCGGCAAGTGCCCTGATGCGTTTCGTGTGCTGCCGTCGCGCACTCCTAGAGATTAGCTATTCGACTTGGAGAATGATCTTGCCCTTGTGCTCGCTGCTTTCCATGAGCAGGTGCGCCGCGGCTGCCTGGTCGAAGGGAAACACGCTGTCGATGACCGGCTTGATCTTGCGCTCCGCGATCAATGGCCAGACGTGCTCGAGCAATTTCGCTTTGACCTGCCGCTTGAACTCGGTATCGCGCGTACGCAAGGTCGATCCTGTCAGCACGAGCCGCTGCTGCATCACTCGCATGAGGTCGATCTCCGCCTTGTTGCCTCCTGACGTGGCGATCGTCACCAGCCGGCCTTCCGCGCACAGCGATTGCAGGTTGCGGGCGGTATAGCTGCCGCCGACCATGTCGAGAATGACGTTGACGCCCTTGCGTTGTGTCAGCGCCGCGAGCTGGGCAACGAAGTCCTGCGTCTTGTAGTTGATCGCACGAGTCGCACCGAGCCCTTCGCAGAAGCGGCATTTGTCGTCCGATCCCGCGGTGGTGTAGACGACGCTTTCCAGCGCCGCGGTCAGCTGGATCGCCGACACGCCGATGCCGCTCGATCCGCCATGAACCAGAAAGGTCTCGCCCCGCTGCAGCCGGCCGAAGCCGAACACGTTGCTCCACACCGTGAAATACGCTTCCGGCAGGCTGGCTGCCTGCACCATGTCGAGATTGCCAGGCACCGGCAACACCTGGCCATCGCTCACCGCAACGTATTGCGAGTAGCCGCCGCCTTGCAGCAGCGCACACACTTTGTCACCGACATTGAAATCACGGACACCCTGTCCGATCGATGCGATGGTTCCCGCGACTTCGAGGCCTGGATTGGCTGGTGCGCCCGCAGGCGATGGATAGTAGCCGCGACGCTGCAAGACATCGGCTCGGTTGACGCCGGCGGCGGCAACCTTGATCAACACTTCGCCGGCGCCGGCAACCGGCATGGGCGCATCTGCGACTTGCAGGACCTCGGCAGCGCCGGGTTGAGTGACGGCAATGATTTTCATGAGGGCATCTCCACGACCGGGGACGTTGGTCGCGTCAGCGACGAATGCCCCACTCTTCATCCGGATGAAGAGTGGGGACAGGGCACCGAAGGTGCCCCTCCCCTGCAGCGCCGTCAATTCTTCTTCACGCCCTCGCCCTTCATGCCTTCCAGGGCGCCGAGATCGATGCCGTGCACCACCTTCTTGAGATCGTCGATGCTGTCGCCCGAGCCCTTGGCCGATACCGTGAAGCGGTCGGCGATGACGATGGTGTATTCGCCGCTGCTGCCGTGCCATTCCTCGTGGATCAGGTTGCCGTCGTTCCGATAGGTTTTCTCGTAGCCGCTGTCGCTCTGCTTCTCTCCTTCCAGGCCGGCCCAGGCAGCGAGGCCGAGCAGGCCCTTGGCGGTGCCGGTATCGGTGATCTGCAGCTCCACCGACTTGCCTGAATCGTTGGCGAACGTCCCGCTCGCCTCCGAGATCTGCATGCCCATGGCGTTGTTGCGTTCGGCCGAGAACCTGGTGCGAGGCAGGCCGCCGAGCGATTCGGGAATGAACGGCTTGAGACGATCTGGCGGCAGCGACTCCACCACGTCCCCGCCGCCGAGAGCCGCACCCATCATGCTCTTGAACGCATCCGCCTGCTGATCCTTGTCGCCGGACTTCTGCGCCGTTTCCAGCTGCTTGGTCGCCTTCTCCACGCCCTTGCTCCATTCCTGCATCTTGCCGAGCGGGCTGTCCTTGTCGAAAGTGACGTCGCTGTCGTTACGCGAGGTCGAAAAGGCACCGCCGCTCATCGCTGCGCCCATGCCGGTGATGCCACCGACGACCATGCCGACCACGAGGCCGAGAACGATGGCGACGATGATGGCGACGGCCGTGTAGCCGGCCGCCTTTTGCGGCGGACACCTCATCGTGTACTGCACACCCAGGTACAACAGGTAGATGCTGTAGATGCCGCCGGCGAGCGCGATCAGCAAACCGAGGTACGGCACGATCTGCCCGAAGCCCGCCACCCAGCTCGCCGTATAGGCATACGCCACGGTCTTGAATGCCTGCACCTGGTTTTTCTGCGCATCGAAGCTCGTCGCGAGGGCATCGACGATGAGCGCCATCACGTACAAGGTCGCCAGCGACAGCACATAGGTAACGATCGCCCCACTCAGGCCGGCGCCGATACCGATGCGAATCGTGCCGGCGAACGGCACGCTGATACCGATGAGGCTGGTCTTGATGAAGCTGCACACCGCGGGAATGGCGGCGAGGATGACGACGTAGTTCTTGTAGATATCGGCGATGGTTGCCGGTTCGGTATCGATGACCGGCCATTCGGTCTTCGGCGTCATGAGAATCGCCTTGACGCGGGCGATGATCTTGTTGAGGTCCACGATGGGGCTCCCGATTATGTTTTGTAAGTCAAGCAGCTGCAGAGGGCGACCGGGATTCTACGCCGAGGATCGGGGGCGTGGGGCTGGCCCTTAAGAGCCATTTTCAGGATCCAGCCCGGGGACATTGCTCGCGGCAGCGAGCTGTGTCCCCGGACCCGTGACTTACAACGATGTCCTTAGAAACCTGGGCTCCATCCAGGCGTCGTGCAGCAGCGGTACGACCGTTCTCACTGCAATCTCCTGGGCTTCGCAGACGCCACGCTCGGCGCAAACAGCGACGAGATGCTGTTCCGTCGGCTTGAATTGCCAGAAGCGCCAGCGTGCGGGATCGTCACCCAGTTCCGGATGGATGGCGATGCCGACGGCACGCTCGTGGGGATAGTGAAAGCTGAAGCGATCGAGCGGCAGCGACAGTCCCATGCCGCGCGCCTTGATATAGGACTCCTTGAACGTCCAGTACTCGAAGAATCTATCCTGCTGCCGATGAGCCGGCACCGAAGCAAGCGCCGACACTTCTTCGGGCGCAAAGAATCGATCTGCTATCTCGATCGACACCGATCGCGATCGAACATGTTCGACATCGACTCCCAGCGTGCCTGCGCGCGTCACGCCCAGGACGATCAATCCTTGCGTGTGGGAGAGATTGAATGACAGACCGGCTTGCTGCGGCAGCACGTTGGCGATCTCCGGCCTGCCATAGTCGTTGGTCGCGAAGCGCCACTCCCGATGGGCAACCGCCACGTAGCGTGACAGCACCGTGCGAACCAGCGCACGCGTCACCAGGTATCGATGCCGGTCGCGAGCAAAATGAAATCTACGTTCCTGCTCCCGCTCCGGCGCACTCATCATGGCGCGATACCTGGCGAGCAACGCATCGCCGCCGATCTCGTCCTGATACGCCAGCCACAGGTGAATCTCACCGGCGGCCAGCGACAGCAAGCCAGCGCAGTCCGCAGCCGCAAGCGATTGTGAATCGGGTCGCTCCATCGACACTCGCTGAGGATCGAGGCACCTTGGACGGGGATTGCCGTACTGTGTATTCCGTATGGAGTCCGACGTCAATGGGTTGACGTCAAGGGGCTAAGGAACTACAGCGCTCGCAACGTCGGACGCAATCTAGCAATCATCATCACCGCGACGCACGCCGCCAGCATTGCCATGCCGATATAGCCGCTCAGCGTGGAGAAGCCGAGAGTTTCCGCCGTCCGGCCTACTTGGTGAGTGATGTATTGGCCCAGGCCGAGCGTCGCCAGCCAGATGCCCATCATCAGGCTCTTCGAGCGTGCGGGAGCGAGACGATGGATGGCGTTATAGCTCGACGGCCAGAAGATCAGTTCGCCGACGGTGATCATCAACACGCAACCCACCGGCCATAGCAACGAAACATTGCCGGACGCAGGCTCGCGAAATCCCAATGCCATCAGCAGATGAGCACTGCCCATGAGGGCGAACGCCGCCGCGAATTGTGCAGTGAAGCCAGGCGCCGTGAATCCAGCCGCAGGCTCGCCGTTTCCCGTCAGTCGACGCCACAGTCTTCCCGACGCAGGAGTGAACAGCACGACGACGATCGCGTTCACGGACAGCAGCCACGACGGCGGCACCGTGAGCGTACCGATCGTACGATCCACGGCATGCTCCATTTCCAGCAGCCACAGGCCCTGGAACTGCACCCAGCCCACGGTGATGACAACCAGGAAGGCGCACAGGATGGCCACATCCATGGTTGCATGTATCAGCGATTCGCCGTCGCTGCCGGCGTCGACGCAGTGGACCGGCGCCGGACGCGATGGACTCGGCGGCCAGATCGCGAAGATGGCAAACGAGATCGCCATGCCAGCCGCCGCCAGGGCGAAGCCACTCCACCATCCGATATTTTCCGCGAGCGCTCCGACGACCAGCGACGCGGCCAACGCCCCGAGCATGATGGCCTGGTAGTAATAGCGAAACGCACGATCGCGCGCCGCATCGTCGCCTTCGATCAGGCTGCCCAGCAGCGTCACCAGCGACGACTTGAAGAAACCATTGCCGAGCGCCACGGCGGCGAGGCCCGCATACAGCATCATGGTGGGCGTGGTGGCGACATTGTTGGTACCGGGCGCTGCACCGCTCGGTGTGCCGGGCGACGCATGGAGTATTGCTGCCGCAGCGATGGCGACATTGCCTGCAACCAGCAGACAACTACCGATCAATACCGCCCGCCGTGTTCCCAGCCACTGGTCCGCAACATAGCCGCCGACCATGGGCAGGATGAAGGCAATGGCGGCGAAAATCGACAGCAGATCGAGAGCGCGCGAATCGCTCCAGCCGAAGCCGCCGTGTTCCATCGGACCGGTCAGGAACAACACCAGGATGGCCAGGATGCCGTAATAGGAAAAGCGTTCCCAGAACTCCAGCACGATCAGGCGCCAGGCGCTGGCGGGAAGGGCTGGAGCAGCGGGAACGGCAGCAGGCGATGCGGTCATGAGTGGTTCGAATCAACTGGGATATGGCAAATGGCAACTGCGCAAATCATATAGCGCAGAGCAACATACCTGTGCCAAAGCATGCAAGACGCCATAATTCTGCTGCGAGACGACCTCACTGGCGCATGAGCCTTGCGTGCCGGCGGTTGTATGCAACGATCTGCGCATGACGATTGAAATGGATCACCTGTTCGTATTCTCGACGGTGAAAGCGCCTGAGGCGGACGAACTCATCGCCGCAGGATTCACGGAAGGCTCGGCAACTATCCATGCCGGACAAGGCACCGCATGCCGGCGCTTTTTTTTCGCGAACTGCATGCTCGAGTTCCTGTACGTCACCGATATCGCGGTCACACGCAGCGGCATCGCCGAACCCACCGGACTGGCGGAGCGCTGGCTCAAACAGAACGCGGGCGCTGCACCGTTCGGCCTGTGTTTCCGGCCGCTGCAGGGTGACGACGAACCGGCGCCGTTCCCTTCGTGGACCTACGGTCCGAAATATCTTCCCGATGGCACGCCGGCCTACGAGATCTCCAAGCGCTGCCGTCTCATCGCCGAACCGTTCGCTTTCTTCACGCCGAAATTCCTGCGCCAGGATCGCTATCCGGCCGATCGGGCCCAGCCGCTGGTTCACCGCAACGGCGCCAAAGCAGTGTCGCACGTCCACCTGGAGAGTCCGCTCGCGACGCTGCCCGACCTGCAATCGCCGTTGATGCCTGCGAACCTGGTCCTGCATCACACGAAGCGACATCGCATGCAGGTGGAGTTCGACAACGCGCGGCAGGGCCGCACCCTGGACCTCTCGACGTTGCCGCTGACCTTGGCATGGTGACGACTCGAGTCGCGGACTCGCACGCGGACGCCGACCTGGCGCGACTGCAGATGCTGGTGGATTCGAGCCCGTTGCATCGCATCTTCGAACTGTCCATCACTTCGGCGAGTCGCTCGGAACAGCGCGTCAGCATGCGGATGCCGTTCACCACTGCCGCGTCACGCGACGACAGCAGCAAGCAGTTTCATGGGGGAGCCATAGCGAGCCTGATCGATATCGCCGGTGACTTCGCGTTGATCGCCGTCCTGGGCCACGGGGTGCCGACGATCAACTTCCGCGTGGATTTCCTGCGGGCCGCGAAGTCGCCGTGGCTCACGGCAACGGCACGGGTGCAACGTGCCGGCAAGAGCGTCGGCATCGTCGACGTCAGCGTCGCCGATGCCGACGACAATGTCGTCGCACTCGGCCGGGGCTGCTACAGCACACGCGCCGGTTGAGCCGACCGCTGCGGCTGAATTGTTTACGGATGAGTCGATTACTTCGACACCTTCTTCAGGCGCGCTTTCAGGTCGGTTGAACTCAGCCATTCGCCGCGTAGCACCACGCCGTCGATCTTTCGCACATTGCTTATATCGTCCAGCGGATTGGCGCCGAGCAATACCATGTCTGCCGGCTTGCCCGCCTCGATGGTGCCGGCGCTCGCGATCGATCCAGGGCGATTGCCAAGGCCATTGAAATAGCGGGCCGGCACGGTCGTGGCCGCACTCAGTGCATAGAAGTTGTTCGAGCTGGCGGCAGCGATCAACTCCAGCTCGCGATGCAATGCATCGCCCGCAATCGCGCCCAACGCCGGTGTATCCGTGCCAGCCAGGATCGGTGCGCCGTCCTCCATCATGTAACGCAGCAGGCGTTGCTGCACTGGCAGGCTGTCGCGCATCGCTTTCAATGCTTCGCTGGAAAAGAGCTTCACCGCCGAATCGTTCATGACCGCAGCACGCGTGGCAGCCGGCAAATCAGCGAGCACCGGCCGCTTCGCCAGCTTGGCGCGAGCTTCGCCATCGACCGCCAGTTCCATCAGGTTCAACGTCGGCGTGTTGTAGATTCCTGCGTCCGCAGTCGCCTGAGCCAGCCGCTGCAGATCGGCATCCTTGAGCGACTGCCACCAGGCAAAGCGATTGCTTGCGCTCGATGAGCCAGGCGCCATCGCTGGATTGAAATCGTAACCGCGGAAATGTTCGATCGAATACTGGCCGACGCTGAGCGCACCCCAGATACCGATCGAGAACGGCACGTGGCCGACGAGCTTCATGCCGGCTTCGCGTGCGGCGATCGCGAGTGCGAAATAGACATCGCGGCTCAGCGCATTGTAGACCTTGACGGTGTCGTACCCCTGGGCCTTGAAGGACTGCACCAGCGCGCGCGCCTCGGTGGGATCGGTAATCTTGGTCGCAAATGGCCACACCGGCGGATCGCCGTCGACGATGGGCGTCGTGGTCATCGTGCGCGGCCCGAGGATCCTGCCCGCCTCGATCTGCTTGATGAGTTCGAGATGGAACGCACTGCCGCTCATGTTCCGCACGCAAGTGACGCCCGAGCGTACATAGACGATGAGTTCGCCTTGCGTGCGCTCGATCGCCGGAGCAATCGCATCGCCTTGCAGGGTTCGCACCGACTCATCGCCAAGATGCACGTGCATGTCGCACATGCCGGGGATGAGGTACTTGCCGCGGCCATCGACGCTCGTTGCATCGGACGGCAGCGATCCGCCAGCGTCCAGCGAGACGATCAAGCCATCGCGCACGACGACGTTGCGGTCACGCAGGACTTCCGGAGAAGTCATGGCGATCACGTTGACGTTGCGGATTACTACCGGCCTCGCGGACGGCTGGGCCGCCTGGGCCCGGAGCGTAACCGCACAACTAGCGGCGATGACCCACAGCGCAGCGACGAAACAGCGGATCATGCAGTTCTTCCTCGACTCGGCAGCGCCGGCTCAAAAAACGCCAATGCGAAGCGCTCATTCAAAACGATAAGCCGCTTCGAGGCCGACGGTCCGCGGTGTCGGCGCCGACTGTTGCGGAATGCGTAACAGCACGTTCGGATCCAGCACATCGTCACGGTCGAATACGTTGTGCACGTAGAGGGTCAGGTCATACGCAGCGGCGCCGAAGCCTACGGATAGATTCGTCAGCGACGTCGATCCCTGCTCCCGTCCGGGATTCGCAATGGTCGCCGTGCCTCCGGTGAGGACATTCACGCGGATCGTGTCTTCGAACGCCATGAGCTGCGAGCTGCGATACTGATGATCGGCCCGCGCACGCAGCGAGTAGTCGCCCGATAGCGGCAGCGTGTACTGCACATACCCGTTCAACACCGTATTGGGTACGCCGAGAATGTCGTCATCCACTTGCGCCGTCACGCCAGGCACGGTCTTGGTCACTTTCGTATCGGCCAACGCGGCGCTGATTCCCACCTGTAGACTGTCGGTCAGCAGCGCATTGACTTCCAGCTCCAGGCCGCGGCTCTCCGCTTCGCCGACGTTGCCGATGAACGGAAAGCCGCAGCTCAACGACACGCTCTGCTGGATCTTGGACCAGTCGATGTAATACACCGCGCCGTTGACAGTGAGGCGCCGGTTGGCGAACTGGTTCTTCGAACCGATCTCGTAGTTCCACAGCGAATCCGAATCGTAGGTGGTAGGTGCCGCGCTCAAGCCCAAGCGGGCAAGATCGGCGGCACATTGCGAAGTCGGCACGGGCGTGTTGGGTCCGCCCGGACGAAAGCCCTTGCTGGCTGTCGCATACACCATGTGATCGTCGGCCACTGTGTACGACAGCGTGACCTTCGGATTGACGCCGTCTTCATCGGACTTGATCGTCACCGGCGCGATCGTGCCGCCGGCCAGCAAGCCGAAGCTCGAGTTGACGGTGGTGTTCTTGTTCTTGAAGTAACGCGCACCGACGGTCAACGCCAGCTGGTCCGTTAATGCATAGGTCGCTTCGCCGAACACCGCGTATTCCTTGATGCTGCCGCGGCCGTCGGTACCGAACACGACGTCACCGGCGACCAGCGGCGCGGTCGCCGCAGGAACCAGGGCAGAAACGCCGAAGCTGTTGATACGCGGATCGCGATCGGTGTCGGTGTCGGAGCCGTAGACACCGATCAGCCATTGCAGCTTCGACTCCTTGTCGTTCGACGCCAGGCGGAATTCCTGGCTCCAGGTCTCGCCGGCATTCGCCTGGACGCGGTTGCTGGGAATGTTGGCGAAGAAGGCGCCTGTGCCGGTCGGCCCGAGCAGCGAGCGCAGGTAGAACGAGTAGTCGCCGGTCAACGAGACATCGCGTTTGAAATAACCGGTCAAGGAGGTGAAGGTCGTCGCACCGAGATCGGCGTTGACGGACAGGCCGCCCACCGTCAGCTCCTCATCCACGGGTTGCGCCAACAGGCCGGACGTCTTGAAGCGTCCGAGATTGGCCCAGTACTGGCCGATGTCGCCGTACTCGCTCTTGCTGTAGTTGATCGACGCGATGATTTCCACGGCATCGCTCGGCTTGAACAGCAACGCAGCCTTGCCCAGCGTCACCTTCAGGTCGTTGATGTCGTCGTCCGCGACTTGATTGCCCGTAGGCAGCTGCTGCAGCGTCAGTGTCGTGGCATCGGTACGGCGATACAGGTCGGCCCAAGAACCGCCGGCAACACGATCGATATAACCGCCTTCGAGGCGATAGCCGCCACCCACTCGCAAGGCGACGCGAGCTTCCACCAGCGGAATATTCAATACCGCGTCGCCTTCGTAGCCCATGTCGCCATGCGCGACCGCATTGACACCGGCATGCACCTTGCCGCTGAACCTGGTCGCATCGGGCTTGGTCGAGACCAGCTTGATCGCGCCGCCCATCGAACTCGCGCCGTACAGCGTGCCTTGCGGTCCCTTGAGTACTTCGACCCGCTCCACATCCAGCAGTCGCGGCTCCGACATACCTTGCAGCAGGCCGATATTGCCGGTCATGGGAATATCGTCGATATACAAACCGACCGTCGGCTGGCCGCCGATGGGGCTGATACCGCGCAACACGACGATGGCGCGGCCCGGCAGCGTGCTGGTGAACGACACACCTGGGATCGTATGGGCGATGTCCTGGATATCCTGGATCTGCTGATTCGCCAGCGTGTCGGCATCGAGTGCATTCACTGCGATGGGCGTTTGCTGGATCGTGGTGTCGCGCTTGGTGGCGGTGACGATGATCTCCTCCAGCCCGGCACCGCGTCCTGCACTTTGGGCATGCACGGAGCCGGCGGCGCCAGTGGCAAGAGCGAATGCGGTGGCGAGATGAACAGGCTTACGCATGAATCCTCGGAGTCTGAAGCGGATCTGTGGCGGGTGACACACAACGCGGCGAACGCTGCATCGCTGTCGAATCTAACAATGACACCGTTCGGGAAAGACTGACATCAGACGCGATACTTATGCGGCAGGCCGCATATCGGCCAGCCGTATCTCAGCGCCGAAGTTTAGCAGCCACCGCGAGTGCCTGCTCCGTCAAAACGCGCTTGTCTATTTTGTGGCTGCCGCCGACCGGCAACGAGTCGACGAACACGATGGCGCGTGGATGACTGTAAGCGGGGCCTTCGCGGAGCGTGAATTGCCGCAGTTCATCCGGTGTCGCGTTCGCTCCCGGCGCAGCAACCACGAAGGCAATGGGAATCTGGCCCTTGATCTCATCCGGTACGGCCAGCACCGCCGCCTGCATGACCGCCGGATGGCGTTCCAGTAATTGCTCGATCTCGCCGGGATAGACGTTTTCGCCGCCGCATACAAACATGTCGTCGACGCGACTGACGAAGTACAGGAAACCGTTCGCGTCGCGGCGCAGTATGTCGCCTGTCCTGAACCAGCCGTCATGCAGCTTCTCCGCGGTGGCCTGCGGCAGGTTCAGATAGCCTTTGAAGAGCGCCGGCGTGCGAATTTCCAGAGCGCCTGCGTCGGCAGTCGCACCATCGACGAGTCGCCACTCGACATCGGACAATGGATGTCCCAGGGACAGCGGCGGCCGTTCGATGCCTTGCGGATGGGGACCGAACACGTACGGCCCGGCTTCGGTCGACCCGTAGCTGTTGCGGATCGTCGCCTGCGGAAAAATCGCCCGGACTCGATCGATGAGCGCTTCGGTCAACGGCGCCGAACCGATCGTGATCGTATGCGGCGACGTCAGGTCGAGTGTCGTGAGCAGGTCGCGTTCGCGAGCCAGCAACGCAAACATCGGCGGAATGCCGCTCAGGATGGTACAGCGATACCTGGCAACGGCTTGCAGGTACTCACGCGCGTCGAAGCGTGGCATCAGTACATTCAACCATCTGTTCGCAAGCGCAACCGTCGTGAAGAACAAACCGTTCATGTGGTAGGTCGGCGCCACCACCAATGTGCGTTCCTGCTGCTGGCCCTGCGCATTCACGTAGCGACGCAGCGCCCAGACCTGCCCATCGTGCGACAACGGCACGCCCTTGGGGCGTCCGGTCGAACCGGAGGTGTAGAGGATCTCGGCGGTCTCGCCGTCGCGCGGCCGAACGGCGTCGAAGTCGCCGGCAAACAGCAGCGATGCGAACGAGCCCTCGTCCGACTCGTCGATATCGAACACTGCATATTTCGCGGCGACGAGGTGGCGACGCGCTCTGTCCACGATCGCGGCCTCGGCCTGGCAATCCTCCAGGACGTAGGCCACCGACTGCGCCGGCAGCTTGAAATTGATCGGCACCGCGACCAGGCCAGCCCGCATGATGCCGAGGTAGGCGAGCGTGAATTCCACGCAGTTTTCGGCAAGGATCGCGATGCGTGCGCCGCGTCTATAACCACGAGCCCGTAGTCCGCGTGCCACCGCATTCGCCGCTTCGTGCAGCTGGCGGAACGTCCATTCCTGACCGCCCGACCGTAGATCGATCAACGCGACGCGGTCGAATGACGCGTCGGGCGTAATGAGATCGCCGAGGTTCTCGGCTGCAAGGACCCTCATCGCGTGCTCACGGCTCGAGCAGGACTTTGCCGAAGACCTGCCGGTCCTCGAGCAGGCGCTCGGCCTCCGCTGCCTGTTCCAGCGGCAACACCTTATCGATGACCGGCGCCAGGCGTCCCTGGTTCACCAGTTGCAGGAGGGCCTCGAGATCGCCGGTGGTCCAGCCGTTCGAGCCGATCATGGTGTGCTCGAACGTCCACAGGAAGCGCGCATCGGTGGCTACGCTGTAACCGGCAGTCGCACCGCAGGTCAGGATGCGGCCGTTGAGTCCGACGCACCGTTGCGTATCGGCCCAGGTATCTCCGCCGGTGAAATTCACTGCTACCGTAACGCCGCCGCCGCCAGTGGCTCTCGGCTTGCCGTAGATCCTGCGCACGGCGTCGACGAAGCTGCCTTGCGAATAGTTGACTACGTGATCAGCTCGAAGCTCGCGCAGCCGCTCTAGTTTCTCTTCCGAACTCGCGCAGGCGATCACTTCGGCGCCCAGGAGTTTCGCGATCTGTACACAGGCGACGCCGACACCGCCGCTCGCACCGAGCACCAATACACGATCGCCGGCGGTCACCTGCCCTCGCACGATCATCATGCGATAGGCCGTGCCATATGCCAGCGGCAATGCTGCCGCACTCTCGAGCGAAACACCGTCGGGCACGCGAATCAGCTGGGTCGCGGGCGCGGCCAGATATTCGGCGCGTCCACCGTCGGCAATTTCACCGATCATTCCGAAGCGCTTGCCATCGCGGTAGACGGGATCGAGCAGCACGCGGTCGCCGAGCCGCCATTGCGTTACGCCCTCGCCCAGCGCCGAGATTTCGCCAGCGACGTCGGAGCCGACGATCACAGGCAACGCAATGCGGATGCCCGGCATGCCGCGCCGAGTGAATATGTCGTGAAAATTGAGCGCCGCGGCGGCGACACGCAGCACGACTTCGCCTGCGCCAGCCCTGGGCTCGGGATGATCGCTACGGAACTGGAGTTGCTCTCGACCGCCGTGGGCGATTGTCAGTACGGCACGCATGGAAAGGCAGGTGGATGACGCCGCTCAGCGGATTGGATACGGTCATGCTGGCATAGGTATCGGCCGTCACGGAGCGCACCGGGCGTGAGAAATCGCTTCGAAGCATAATGCGGTCGTCTATGATGATTGCCGCAGACGTACCGAACCCTCAAGCCATCCTCAGCATGCCCAAGGCCGCCGCCGCCAAACCTGCCCGGCTCACCGACACCGGACCGATTCGACCGGACGCTCCGCCGCGGCAGGACGCTGCCGGGCTGGTGATGATCGATGCAGCCGTCATCGAAATGCACGTAGACGAAGTTACGCGTGCCCTGCATCGATTGACGAATGCGGCCGCAGCGGCGGACTCGCATCCCGATCGACTCGCGCTGGTTCCACGCATTCCCAAGGCTTCGCGTCGGACTGCGACGGTGGGAATGCGATTCCTGCTACCGGCGGCCGAAGGCAGCGGCTATTGGGACTTCTTCAGCGCGTCCGAGCATCTGCTGATCTCGATCACGGATACCGTTTACCGACACGATCGCTGGGTGCCGGTCGACGACAGCCGGCACTTCAAACTGCGCTTCATGCTGTCGGGACGATTGCTGACACGCAATCGCGCAACCCTGCTGGAAGGCGGTCAGGCAGCGGCGCACGTCAGCCCTCGCAACAACGAAGCCGGCGGCGGCTACTTCGTCGAAGGCGGAGCGCAGACACGCATGGTCGTCCTGCATGGACGCCGGGAATTGCTTACGGATCTGCTGGGACTTGGCGCGGCCGATACTCCGCCGCCGCTCGATCGCATGCTGGGTCCGCCGGGCGAAGAGTTCTCCCAGTCGCTGTCGTTCTCGCCGAAGATACTGCGGGCCGTTCGCGACATGATCGATTCGCGTCACGAACTACCTGCGCAGCTGCGCACATCCTATATCGAATCCAAGGCCATCGAAGTGCTGAGCCTGGTCATCGCCGAACTGACCAATCGCAGTCATTCCAAGCGCCTGGAAATCCGCATCAGTCCGCGCGAACTGAATTGCATCTACGAAACGCGCGACTATCTCGCCCAGCATTTCGTCGCGCCGCCGACGATTTCCAAACTCGCGCGCATGGTCGGCATCAACCAGACCAAGCTCAAGGCCGGCTTCAAGCAGGCGCTCGGCATGACGATCTACCACTACATCATCAAGCTGCGGATGGAACACGCGGCGACGCTGTTGATGAGCGAAGAACACAGTATTTCGTCGGTGGCGTACCTGGTGGGCTATGACTATCCGGCGAACTTCACCATCGCCTTCAAGAAACACTTCGGCGTGCTGCCGCGAGCGTGGAAGGATCGGCGCAACCGGCAGTCTCAGGTACCAACGAAGGAGTGAGGGAAGGAGATCTCGCACGGAGCAATTTCTATTTCCAGTTCTGCCCGGTGTTCTCCGTGTTCTCCGTGCGCGATTGCTCCAGAAGCCGACGGATGATTATTTCAATCCGGCTTTGCTCAGCCCGAGCATTTCATCGAACGAGCCCGGCATGGTGCGGAAGCCTACGTTGAGGCGGTTCCAGCCGTTGATCATCATGATGACGAAGCTCAGGTCGGAGATTTCCCGTTCCGACAGCTGCTCGCGCACCTGCTCGTAGACATCGTCCGGAACGCCGTGCTCCGGCAGACGGGTAAGGACTTCCGTCCACGCGAGCGCGGCTCGTTCACGTGCGTTGAACAAGGTCGATTCGCGCCAGACTGCGACGTGATGCACACGCAATTCCCGTTCGCCGTGGAGCTTGGCTTCCTTCACGTGCATGTCCAGGCAGAAGCCGCAGCCATTCATTTGCGATGCGCGGATGTCGACGAGATCGCGCAGCTTCTCTTCGATGCTGCTGTTGCGCAGGGCCATGCCGAAGTCCAGGAACTTCTGGAACGCCTCGCCGGAGTGCTGCATGGGATTGAGTCGCTGGGTCATGATCGTATCCTCCCGATAGTGTGGGTCCTATCCTGAAGACGATACACGCCCCCCTCCTGTGACATCGACTAGGCGGTCTGGGCCCTGCGCGCGTTGAAAATATTCATGCCGAATCCGGACAAGGCAATGAGCAGCACGATCAGCTGCGCCGTCAGAGTTTCTGCAGTGGGAAACACGCCGAGTACGTCGATTCGCGGTCCCGCCACCGGATGCACGCCCGCCCAGCCCGCTTCCTGCAAGCCTGCGACGCCCTTACCGATGAGGACCACTGCCAGCACCGCAACCGCAATCGAGGTGATCGAAAAGAACTTGCCGATGGGCATGCGGGCGCTGGTACGCAGCAATATCCACGCGATCAATCCAAGCAGCGCCACAGCCGTAGCGAAGCCTCCGAGCAAAGCGGCGCCATTGCCATCGGTCGCGAGCGCGCTATAGAACAACACGGTCTCGAATGCCTCGCGATACACGGCAATGAACGACAGGGCGAACAGCGCCCAGGCAGAACGGCGGGTCAATGCAGCGGAGAGCTGATGAGTCAGGTAAGACTGCCAGCGCCCGGCACTGCTCTTCTGGTGCATCCACAATCCGACGCTCAACAGCACGACCGCGGCGAGCACGGAGCCGACGCCTTCAGTCACTTCGCGACTCGCACCGCTGATGGCAACCAGGTACGTAGCGACCGCCCACGTGAGCAGCCCCGCCAGCAAGGCGCCGATCCATCCTGCATGCACCTGGCGCAACGCCTGCGTACGTTTGGCTTTCTTCAGGAAGGCGATCATGCCGATGACGATCAACAGCGCTTCGACGCCTTCGCGCAGCAGGATCGTCATCGCACCGATGAACGTAGTCGTTGCGTCGGTGCGTACGCCGGCAAGCTCCGCATCGATCTGCGAAAACAGCCGATTCAATTGCGACGCAACCGATTCGGCACGATCGACGCGGCCGTCGGAGATAGCGGCGCGATACTCGCCCATCGAACGCTCCACCGCGGCGAGCAGCGACTTGTTGCGTGCACCGACGATGGGTTCGATGGGCTCGAATCCATCCAGATACGCCGACAGCGCCAGCCGCGTCGCATCGGCGCGATCGCCTGCATGCATCGCATCGAGACTCTCTTGCAATTTCTGGCGGGCGAGTGCCAGTCCCTCGGGCTTGCCGGCATTGACCGCATCGGGATGCGATCGTAGATAAGCAGTGATGTCGCGTGCAGCGTCCTTCGGCACTCCTTCCGCCGCAGCCTGTTCGGTAATCGTCGTGACGGCGGCGAGATCGCGATAGCGATCCTTCATCGCTGCATCGTTACGCCATAGCTCCCCGCCTCGCTTGCGCATGGCGTCGTCGTACGACAGCGTGCCCACGAAGAAAGCCAGCGCCCAGCGATCGCCATCGGGCAACGCAGCGAAGTTGGGCATGGACGTGCCTTCGACGCCCTGCGAGACGACTTGATACAACGCCATCAAGCTGCGCGACCGCGCCCGATCCGGATCGGTGAAGGCGATGGGCTTGGGATCCAGGTTGGCCGCGAGCGGGCCATCGCCGGCGCCTGCGGCTCCATGGCATTGAGCGCAGTTCTCTGCGTACAGGGCAGCGCCACGCGCCGGATCCGGAATCGACTTGGGCGCGACCTGAATGGGATAAGCGCCGAGCAGAATATCGTTGGCGCGATGGGCAAGACGCGCGACGGTAGCGCCATCCGCCTTGTCCGCTACTGCCTTGCCGAGGTCGGCAACCGCCCTGGTCAGCGCATCCTTCGCGGCGTTCGCAGGCAAGAACTGCACTTGCTGGGCGGCGCTATCGGCGAACTCCTGCATCTCAGCGTATTCGCTGGCGCTGATGACCTTACCGTCGGCGACCGCGCCGCCATAGTCGACCGCTACATAGTCGAGGAGCTGCCACAGTTGTCTGGCATCGGGCTGCCGGGCATCAGGTTCTGCAGACCATGCCAGCGCCGTCCAACAGGACAACACCGCAACCGTCAGGAGTGTCAGGCGTTTCATCACCCAGCCGTATAATGAGAACTGTTCGCATCATACCCGCGGGCGAAGGGAGTGCGGGGGTACGGACAATTAAATCGGAGCTACCTTTCCCGGAACACTCATTTCCCGGGGACACTCGTCGCGGCAGCGACGTGTGTCCCGCCCAGGCTAGGCACTCGGCGCCTTCTTCTTCGGCAGGTACAGATCCGTCAGCGTGCCGTCGAACGCTTCCGCCGCGAAGGCGATGGTCTCCGACAAGGTCGGATGCGGATGGATGGTGAGGCCGATGTCGGTCGCATCGCTGCCCATTTCGATGGCCAGGGCTGCTTCGGAGATCAGGTCGCCGGCATTCGGGCCGACGATGCCGGCGCCGACGATGCGGTGAGTCTGCTTGTCGAACAGCAGCTTGGTGATGCCCTCGTCGCGACCGAGCGCGAGCGAGCGGCCGCTTGCCGCCCAGGGGAACGAGGCCTTCTCGTACTCGATGCCCTTGGCCTTGGCGTCGGTCTCGGTCAAGCCGACCCACGCGATCTCGGGATCGGTATAGGCCACTGACGGAATCACCCGCGCATCGAAGGACCGCTTCTCGCCGTGAGCCACTTCGGCGGCGAGCTTGCCTTCGTGCGAAGCCTTGTGAGCCAGCATGGGCTGGCCGGCGATATCGCCGATCGCGAAGATGTGAGGAATATTGGTGCGCATCTGGCGGTCCACCGGGACGAAGCCACGATCGTTGACCAGCACGCCCGCCGCCTCGGCGCCGATGCGCTTGCCGTTCGGACTGCGCCCCACGGCGATCAATACCTTGTCATAGACCTGCGGCTCGGGCGCCTTCTCGCCTTCGAACGTCACTTTCACGCCGTCCTGTTGCGGCTCCACCTTGGCGACCTTGGTCTTCACCAGGATGCGTTCGTAGCGTGCGGTAATACGCTTCTCGAACGGCCGGACCAGGTCGCGATCGCAGCCGGGCATCAGCCCGTCCGTCAATTCGACGACGCTGACCTTCACGCCGAGCGCGTCGTACACAGTCGCCATCTCGAGGCCGATGATGCCGCCGCCCACGACGAGCAGGTTCTTCGGCAAGTCTAATTCCAGCGCGCCAGTCGAATCGATGATGCGTGGATCGTCGGGAACGCCAGGCAGGCGCACGGACTCCGAGCCAGCCGCGATGATGCAATGAGCGAACGAGACTTTGCGTGCAGGGCCGCTGGCCGTCGCACCGGGAACTGCCGTACCGGAACCTAGTTTGAACTCGACCGGGGTGACTTCGAGTTCGTGCGCCGAGACGAATTTGCCTTCGCCGCGAATCACTTCAACCTTGCGTTGCCGGGCGAGCGTCGCGAGGCCGCCGGTGAGACGCGTCACGACCTTGTTCTTCCACGCATTCAGCTTCGTCGCATCGATCTGCGGCTCACCGAAGCTGATGCCGGCAGCGCCCATCTCATGCGCTTCGGTGATGACCTTCGCGGCGTGCAGTAGCGCCTTCGATGGAATGCAGCCGACGTTGAGACACACACCGCCCAACTGCGGCCAGCGTTCGATGATGGCCGTCTTCAAACCGAGATCGGCGGCGCGAAACGCGGCGGAATAGCCACCGGGACCGGCGCCCAGCACGACCATGTCGAAATCGTAGTTGCTGGATTCCTTCGCAGCGGTCGCAGGTGCGGCCGCGGGTTTTTCCGAAGCAGAAAGTGGCGAAGCAGCTTGCTGCTCCGCAATCGACGGCTCTCTGCGGACGATGGTGTCGACGAACGGCACGTCTTCTTTCGCCGCTTCGACCGGTTTTTCAGCGGGTTTCTCAGCCGGCTTCTCGGCCGAACTGCCAGCCGCACCGGCTTCCAGCGTAATTACCAGGCTGCCCTTCGAGACACGGTCGCCTTTCTTCACGGCCACCGATTTGACGACGCCGGCGCCGGGCGACGGCACATCCATGGTCGCTTTCTCGGTTTCGATCGTGATCAGCGACGTCTCCGCAGCGACGGTGTCGCCGGGCTTGACCAGTACGTCGATGACTTCGACGTTCTTGAAGTCGCCGATATCGGGAACGGTAATCTCTTGGGACATATCGTTGGCCTTGGACTCTCTGACTTCCTCCCCCGGTCTCCGGGGGAGGATTGAGGTGGGGGCGTCCGGAAG
>Ga0065707_10081903_pt1 | contig 30096 bp, 36 predicted proteins | sample SwiRhicommuniRL3_FD_59094 | JGI IMG/M metagenome (GOLD analysis project Ga0065707, IMG submission 59094) | Switchgrass rhizosphere bacterial communities from Rose Lake, Michigan, USA - RL3 v2 (version 2) | ecosystem: Host-associated > Plants > Roots > Rhizosphere > Soil | place: East Lansing...
CTGTGCTCATGGTTGGTCGGACCAGGGACACTCTGAAGCGCAACGTCATCGACCCGCTTACGGAGATCCTGGGACCTGAGAAAGTCCAGCTCAGGACCGGAGCCGGGGAAGCCACGATCCTGGGTCGGGTCGTCTACATCGTTGGTGCCGCAGATGAGAGGGCTTCGGACAAGCTCCGGGGCCTCTCCGTCGTTGGGGCTTATGCAGACGAGATCACGACTTTCCCAGAGTCCTTCTTTAAGATGCTTCTCTCTCGGCTTCGTATAGATGGTGCAAAACTATTTGCAACTACTAACCCGGATTCCAAAGCTCATTGGCTTTACAGGGATTACCTGGAGAGAGCTTCCCTTCACGTAACTTCCGATGGGGAGATAGTTCGCAAGTTTGGTTCTGATGTTCTAGAGCAGCTTGCCCGGTTCTCTTTTCGTCTTGAGGACAACCCCAACCTTCCTCCCTATTACGTAGAGAGCATCAAGCAGGAGTACACGGGTCTCTGGTACAAGCGCTTTATTGAAGGCCAATGGGTTGTTGCTGAGGGCGCCATCTTTGACATGTTCGACCAGGACCGGCACGTGGTCTCTGAGCTTCCCCCGATCAGCTACTTCCCTGCTGTCGGAGTTGACTACGGAACCACGAATCCCTTTGCGGCTGTTCTCATCGGACTCGGCACCGATAGAAAGCTTTATGCCTGCCGGGAGTTCCGGTATGACTCGAAGAAGGTTAAGAAACAGAAGACCGATGCCGAGTATTCCCAGGATCTAAAAAGCTGGCTTGACTCTTTCGATCTGCTGGATACTCACGGTTGGAAAGCCACTCCGCGGTTTCTTTGTATTGACCCCTCGGCTACCAGCTTCCGGGTTCAATGCCAGGAAGACGGGCTCCGTGTCATTGCCAAGGCCGACAACAAAGTCTTGGACGGAATTCGCACGGTCTCATCTCTCTTCGCCAATGGCCAGCTTCTTATTCACGAGTCCTGCCCGGAACTCATCAATGAATTGTCCACGTATTCATGGGACCCGACTGCTGTATTGCATGGCCATGATGCGCCGATGAAAGTAAATGACCATAGTACGGACGCTCTTCGTTATGCGATTCAAACGACAAAGAGCCGATGGCGTTGGGAAGTAAATACGCAAGCACAACGATGAATTCAAAAAAGAATTAATGTCGTTGTGAAAGAAAATAAAATTAAAAACAAAAGTTGTGGGGGGCGGGGTTGACTTTTTCGGAAATTGGGAAAAGCGCCACCCCTCTCTAACCCCTACACAAAATATTTCGCCCCTTTATAACGCCCTAGCACTAGTAAGTCAAGTCCCAAAACTAAAGAACCCTCCACAGGGAAGGAGATTTGTTATGCCTCTTCCCTCATCGGGAGGAAACTTTCCACCTAAGGCCCTGGAGCCCATCTACCGCCAAATGGACACGTGGGCAGCCTGGTGGGAGGGCTCACCGGACGTCCTGAGCGCGGTTTACGGGGGCGGCTCCTACCAGCGTTCCCCAGGGAGCTGGTTCCCGGATGACGGGCAGACCTTTGCCCCTTCCTCTGGCCCTCGGATGAACCGGAGCTTCTGGGGCCAACCCCTCACCCCTGGGACCGAGAGAACCAAGCTCCATATCCCTCTTCCCTCGGATGTCTCGACAGCTTCAGCCGCCATGCTCTTTGGGGAGCGGCCCAAGTTCGTCTGTGAGTCTCCCGAGACGCAGGCAGAGCTAGACCGGCTGAGAAAAGTAGGGAAGCTCGATTCCCGACTAATGGAAGCCGCGGAAGCTGCCTCGGCTCTTTCTGGCACCTATTTGAAAGTGGCTTGGGACCGAGACGTCTACCCTGTTCCCTTCGTAGAGCCAGTAGACCCACGTCGGGCCATCCCAGTGTTCAAACACGGTGAACTTGTCCAAGTGACCTTCTGGCAGTGTGTTGCCAAGGACGATGACAAGGTTTATCGGCTCTTGGAACTTCACGAAAAGGGCTACATCTACAACGGGCTCTATCTCGGAACCAATGACAAGCTCGGGGTTCAGGTACCTCTCTCTTCGCTATCGGTCACGGCTGACTATCCGGAGGAGACCGAGACGATCCCCGGGTACCTCTCAGCGGTCTATATCCCGAACATGCGGCCTAGTCGGTGCTGGGGCTCGAACACTCTTTACGCTCCCCTCGGTCGGTCGGACTACGCGGGAGTGGAACAGCTCTTCGATTCCTTGGATGAGGCTTACACGTCCTGGATGCGTGATCTGAGACTGGGCAAGGCCCGTGCCTTTATCCCCAGCTCCTATCTGAACGCTGCTGGCCCCGGGCAGGGAGCTTCTTTCAACCAGGACCAGGAGTATTTCCAGCAGGTCGAATCCCTTGGGGAAAATGGCCTGCAAATAGAGTTCAACCAGCCTTCGATCAGGTTCGAAGCGCACAAGGCGACGTGTGACAGCTTGGTGAAACAGGCTCTCCGGTCCTGTGGGTTCTCTCCGTCGACTCTTTCGGAGACCACGACCACGAACAACGCTTCCAACCAGGTCACCGCCACCGAGGTCAACGCCAGGGAGCGCATGACCCTGGTGACTCGGGAGAAGAAAACGAACTACTGGAAAGACGGGCTCTCCTACATCCTTGGGGTTCTCCTCGCCATCGACGTGAAGTATTTCGGTGCCCGGGTGGCTCCGGAAGCTCCCCGTGTCGAGTTCTCCCCGGTGGTCAAGGAACAACCGTCGATCCTGGCCAACACCGTGAAGGCCATCGCGGATGCCGGGGCAGCGTCCACCGAGACGAAGGTTCGGATGCTTCACCCCGACTGGACTCCCCGTGAGGTCCAGGACGAAGTGACCAGGGTCCAGGGAGAGACGGGCGCGCCCCTAGGGGCCGTGACCGAGCCTCCAGACCAGCTCCCCTGACGTCCAGGGGGTACCTCGGGTACCCGGGACTACCCCTCAGGCCCTCCACGGCCCTGTCAGGGGCCTTTACGCCAGATCCACGGGTCTGGCCCTCCCCTGTGATCGGCACACCGCCGGCGCAGTCACTGCCCGACCCCTGGAGACGTCCGGGGCGGGCTCCCATCTGTCCACGGTTCCGGCCACTGGTGCCGGTCCTGTCCCTGGGGGACTCCTCATGACGAAAGAATCGTCTGTCCGTACGGACATGACTGACGAAGAGATCCAAGAGCCGACCGACGACGTAGAGAACTTCGACGCTGCGGCATCAGAGGCCACCTATTACAAGGCTCAGCTCAGTAAGAAGAACTCTGAAAATCAGAACCTCAGGAAGCGGCTTCGCTCCACGGAAGAGGAGCGGGATTCCTTCGCAGCCAGAGGAACCAAGTTCTCCAGTCTCCTTAACTCACTCGGCATCGAAGACGAAGAGGGCTTTGACCCAAGCGACTTCGCCGATGAGTACAAATCCGTCCTTGATGGCTACCGGAGAGAGTCTGTTTCCTTCGCCACCTTCAAGGCTGCCCAGAGCCACGGGGCCAATTACGCGGCCCTCAGTGACTCAAGTTCGTTCCAAAGCAAGACACAGGGGCTCGACATAGGCGCCACGGACTTCGAAGACCAGGTGTCGTCACTGGTTCGTGAGGCTGTCGAGTCCAACCCGTATTTCAAGACCGGTCAGGTACCGGCTGTTCCTAACAAGTCTGGTGCCGAGATCCCTGGTGGAGCTTCGGAAGGACTAATCACCGAGGCCATGCTTTCAACGATGACTCCGAAAGATATTGTGGATGCCCGAAACGAGGGCAGGCTAAAGCATCTCGGTTTCGGAGTCTAAGCAAGGCGTGGCTCGGAGCTAACCAATAGCAGGCAGAGGCCGCACCCGTTTGGGTGACGGCCTTTTTTCATGCCTGCTCTCCGAATCCACCAGGAGAGCCACCGTGGCAACTACCAATTTTAGAAGCGAGATCTGGGCCGCCCAGCTTCTCGAATCCCTGAAGAAGGACCACGTGTTGGCGTCTGTCGCCAACCGCAATTACGAGGGAGAGGTTCAGGCAGCCGGGCAGTCAGTCCGGATTACCTCCATCTCTCGCCCGACCGTTTCTGACTACTCGGGCTCTGTCACCTATGAAGAGCTGAGTGACGCGCAACAGGTCTTGTTCCTAGACCAGAAGAACTATTTCGCCTTCAAGGTCGATGATGTCGACCGGGCGCAGGCTGCCGGGAACTTCGTCGGTATGGCCATGCAAGAAGCCGCCTATGCCATGAGAGACGACGCTGACCTGTTCATCGCCAGTCTCTACACTCAAGCGGCTTCCGCGAACGTCATCACCACAACCCAGGTGACCGACGGGGATAAGGCTTACACCATGCTCAAGGATCTCATGGTGAAGCTGGATACCTCCAACGCTTCTCGGTCGAACCGCTGGGCAGTGGTTACCCCCTGGTTCCACGGTCTATTGCTGACTAATGACAAGTTCGTGGACTACTCGGCATCACAAAGCCGTGAGCCACTGACCAATGGTCGTATTGGCCGGGCACTCGGCATGGAAATCTATGTCAGCAACAACCTAACCAATACGACCGGGGATGACTGGACGATCCTTGCGGGTTCGTCTCAGGCAATCACCTATGCCGAACAACTGATGACCGTTGAAGCGGGACGGCACCAGGCATCGTTCGGAGATTACGTGCGCGGGCTCTTCATCTATGGGGCCAAGGTCGTTCACCCCGGAGCCCTGGCCTACGGCATCGCGTCTATTACCTGAGTCCTTTTCCCGGGGAGGTTCTTCCTCCCCGGGCTTCTCAGGCCAGCAGACGAGAGAGAAGAGATAGCAAATGGCTAGAACAGTGCTGGGGCAAGAGACCCTGGCGAAGAACAGCTCAGCTACTGCCGGTACCGGTACAGCCCTGGCTGTCGGTGGCTCTGGTTACTACATCGCCGCTGGTGCTGGTGTCCCTGAAAACCTTCTCCTAACGGTTGCCTTCACCGGTGCCACCGGGACTGTGACCGTAAAGGCTGGGGCCAACCCGCCGGCGGTTACGTCCGGAGCTGGGGACCTCACCATTACCGGCTACAACCAAACCCGCTACATCCGGATCTATGAGTCAGCGCGCTTCCTACAGGCTGATGGATCGATCAATATCGATTTCTCGGGAGCCGCTGCCACAGGTACGGCCACCGTGTGGAAGACCGGAAACGCCTGACCGGAAAGACCAAGGCCCCGAGGGCAACGAAGACCCTCGGGGCCTGACCTAATTTTGGAGTTCTCCTCATGCCTCAAGCCTTGATTCGGGGGGAGAACGGCGCCACGTCGGTTGTCGACTACCCCTTTTCCGGCCGCTCCAAGCGTGTCTTCGACTATCTGAAATCGAAGCATCTGATCTCTATTCAAGAGCTTCCCGAAGACGAGGAAGCCTACGAAGAGACCTCGGAGCGTCCCAGCCCAGCCCAAATGAAGCGCATCACTCCTAAGCGGTGACGCCGGTCAGGGGGTGAGTCTCCATGGCCTATGCAACATATGCAGATCTTGTCGATTACATGGTCACGGTTCCGGTACCTCAGACCGAGGCTGAGAGGCTTCTTGCTCGGGCTTCGGAACTCCTGGACGAGTGCCTAATTGGTGCCTGGTACGACACCGACGAAGACGGACTCCCCACTGATGCGGCGGTAGCTCTGGCTCTCCAGAACGCCAATTGCGCTCAGGCTGCCTACTTCATCGAGACCGGCGACGACCAGGGCTCCATGGGTCGGTATTCCTCGGTTCACATCGGGGACGCGACTCTGACATCTGGTCTCGGTGGCCGGGGTGCGGCTGGTAGTTCCGTGGCTTCCCGGGTGGCACCACAGGCTAAGACTTTCCTTCGTGTCGCTGGGCTCCTGCCCATCTCCCCAATCATCTGGGGGTGACCGATGGGAGCCTTCCCCAGCGCCTATCTCCGCCACTGGATCACGGTCTATCCACTCCTAGGTAACGGTCCATTCGGAGAGAACTTCGGTCCAGGCACGGACGTGAGAGCCCATGTCATCTATGGCAAGCCCATCACGGTGAAGACCAACATCGAAGAAATCACAGCCGATGTCCAGGTCTATGTGAGGCCAGAAATCGACTGCCGGGAGGGCTCAAAAGTCGTCTACGGCTCTGAGACCTTCCGTGTTCTCAAATATGAGAAGCACAGCGCGCCGGGGCTTCCCACTCCGGATTACATCAAGCTAGTTCTAGTGCCTTACGCCGAGGAGGTGTAACGCTCATGGCAAGAGGACTCATCGCCTCGGTGACCGACGCAATTACCGGAGTCAACCCGGTGCCCACGTCGGCAGACGAAGCCAATAACCACTATTTCCCCTGGACCGAAGACGCGGTTTTGGAGTGCCGGAACAACTCGGTCTCTTCAGCCAACGTCACCGTGGTCACGAACGCGGACGCTGACGGGAACGCCGTCAGTGATTTGGTGGTGGCCGTCCCGGCAGCCTCTACCCGCCGGATTGGCCCCTTCAAGAGTTCAATCTATCGTCAAACCGATGGCAACGTGCAGGTGAACATTTCCGAGGACACCACGTTTCTCTTCGGTGTCAGCAGGACTCCGCGGAACTCCTAATTAGGTTCTGGGAGGGCTGATGTCTCTCAAGAACAACGTGGACATGCGGAAAGCCAAGGCTCTGATTCGGGAAGCTGCCGCTGATGGCCTGGAAGACGGCGTAGACAACATCGCTCGTCTGGCCAATGACGTCACTCCTATTGAGACTGGCTTCCTTCGCAACAGCCAAGACACGAAGGTCAACCGGCGTACCTTGCGCGGGGAGATCTCCTACTTGGCTGACTATGCGGTTTACGTTCACGAGATCCCACCGAACTCGGGTGGTCGTGGTGGGTCGGGTAACAAGCACCTTCCGCCCACTCATTACAAGTTCCTGGAACGGACAGCCTTTGAGAACGCGGCTGATTTCGTGTCTGAGGTAGGTACGGCCATTCGCCTTCATCTGAAGTAGGAGGTTGAAGTGAGCCTCCTGACTGGCCTTGCCCAGTACCTCAGTGACCAGCTCCCCGGGGTGGCGTGGCACCCGGACGGCACCAGCTACCCGGCCAACGTCACCGGGGTCTACCTACTGGGGCTCCCAGCCACTCCGGACCGTGGGATCTCCCTCAACCCGTACGGGGGCCTGGACTCGACTCCCAAGCTGTCGCACGACTCCCCGAACGTCCAGGCCCTCATCCGGGGGACCAGGGACGGCAGGGAGGCCCTGGGGCTAGCTGAGGCTGTCTACGGGGTGCTCCACGGGCTCACCGAGACGGAGCTGTCCGAGGGCACGTACGTCATCACCTGTGCCTGCCTCCAGTCGGGACCGAACTACCTGAGTCCGGACGCCAACAGCCGTCACCTGTTCTCGGTCAACGCCCGCGTGACGGTTAGAAATCCAACGCTGCACCGAGAGCCCCCGGTTTAAGGGAGGGGCAATGGTCTCCAGCCGTGGCGGCAAATACGGCTTTGTTTATCCATCACGTCAGGACGTCTACCGGGCTCTCCGTCGCCATGGTGCCAGCAAGGAAAAGGCGGCAAGGATCGCCAACGCTGGTGACACCCACGCGGAACGAGTGGCCATGGCTCGGAAGGCTGCACGTACCCGGGCTCGGAACACCAGGTCCTAGACGGCCCTCAGAGCCACGGAGAAGGACACTCCGCCCCTGGTGGGCTGATGGCCTAGCCCTGGCTTCCTGACGTCTCAGCTTTTGTCTCAGGCCCTCCTACGGGAGGGCCTTTTTGCTGCTCCTTTCGCGCTCCTTTTGTGCCCAACGAGATCACGGCAACCGCGCGAAAGGAGACATGCTGTGACGAGTATTTCTAGCTATGATTTCCTCTTTGAAATCTCCGATGGAGCCATCGGCGGAACTTACCTGACCATCGACGAGGTAAACGAGTTCTCCGTTGACTACTCGGCCAATAACGAAGAGGTCGACGCTACGACCTTTGCCGACGATGGCACTTACGCCGGTCGGATGATTCAACGTGGGGCGTCGTTGACCCTCACGGGCTTCTACTCACTGTCGAGTGGTTCCCGTAGTGCCTCTCAGGCTCGGATTCAGACTCTGGGCGTAGGCGTTGGCGCCAACTCACTGGGCTATATCCGGTGGCGCCACGCCACTGAGACGAACTGGAGGGTCTGGAATGCATATGTGACCCTCGGAGAAGTCGGCGGTGGAAACACTGACCTAGCTTCCTGGGAAGCCACCTTCACCAAGTCTGGTGCTGAGACAACCGCTTCGGTTGCGTGACCCATGGCTGAGCGCGCAAAGCCCACCATCAACTTTGATGACCTTTGGGAAGACGAGCGGCAAGAGCCGTTCATGGTTCGAATCAAGGGAACCGACTACGAAGTTCCACCGGCTATCCCGGCCAAGCTGATTCTGATTGCAACCAGGCTGAGCAAGACCCAATCGAAGAAGTCCGAGGCTGCGCCCGAAGTCCTCCTTGAAATGGGAGAGGTCATCTTTGGGAAGAAGAACCTAGACAAGATGCTCGCCGAGGAGATCAGTTTTGATCACCTTGGCCGAGTCCTTGAGATGGTTCAGCAGGAGTACGCGCGCCGTGCCCAGGCGAACTCCGGTGCTTCTGACCCAAAAGAAGCCAAGAGGGACTAAAGGGCTCCGCGGACTCTGATTTCTTCTTTGACGCTCTCTTCGATTACTGGGCTCTCCTGGTAGCTGACTGGCGCCGCGAATATCACTCCGACCTTATGGCGGAGCTGAGTTCAGGCATGGCCTGGAAGTCGTTTCTATCTCTCGTGTCGGGGCTCTCTCCTGAGGCTCGGTTCGCTGATGCCTACGCGAACAAGCCAAAGAGGATCACCGCCCCTGAGCAATTGATTGCCCTCACTGGTCGGTACCTAGGGGGTGACCAGGAATGAACGTCGGTCGCCTAACTATCGTCCTTGATGTCGACTCATCTGATCTGGACCGAGTCACCAGAGATGTCCTGCCCCAGCTTCGCAACCTTGGAAACGCCGGCGATGACGTCACGGTACGAATCAGTGATGGCCTCCAGCGAAGTGCAGGGCAAGCCAGCCAACTAGGCGACGCTGGAGCTGGGGCGGCAGGCAAGCTCCAGGGGATTGGCGTAGCTGTAGCGGCTACGGTGGTCCCCTTCTTTATTGCCACTGGTGCCGCTCTGGCTCTGGTCGGTGCTGTTGGAGCCCTTGGTATTGCAGCGGCAGCCAGCACCGATGAAATGAAGCGGGTCTTTGGGGATACCAAGGATCACATAGTCAGCAGTATCAAGGAAATAGCTAAGCCGTTCCGAGACACCCTGCTGACCATCAACCACCACTTCCGCTATGCCTTCGACTCGGTCTTGCCGATCCTCGGAAGGCTGATGACGGCGGTGGCCCCGTTGGTCACGGTGTTCGGAGAGAACTTGGCCTCGGGCATCGCCAACTTCGTTAGAGCCCTTGAGCCAGCCGTCACGCATTCAATGCCAACGTTCCTGGCAGTCGTGAAGGCCATCAACCCGCTCATGACGAGCTTGGGTAAGACTTTCGACAACATCGTTACTCCACTTGGGGCATTCGGCCACCAGACCACGGCCGTATTTGTGAACATCGGCAGCCTGTTTGAAGCGGTCGGAAAGCTTATTGGTGTCCTAGCTCCACTCGGGGCAATGATCCTCAATGCACTTCTTCCGACCGTGACACAGCTAGTTACGACTCTCGCCAATGCGCTTTATCCGATCGTCGTAGCTCTTGAGCCCGTCTTCGCCACCCTGGGAAATCTTCTCGGTGGCCTGGCTCTGGCGCTGTCTCCGGTCATTGAGGCTTGGGGCCGGCTGATTGCTACCGGGCTCACCGTGGTGGCACCGCTCTTTGACGCTGTATCCGCCGCCGTGATCGCTCTGTTCCAGGCCCTGAGCCCTCTATATGTAGCTCTGCTCAATATCGGCGCCACAGTTCTTCCGATGTTGACGCCGCTGATTACCGCATTGGCAAGCGCCTTCAACTACATAGCCGAGGTCATCAATAAGTACGTTGCCCCGGCCATCGCGGTGTTCGCAAGTGACCTGACCACCGGTGCAGTGACGGCGGTTAACTGGCTAGCCACGACGATAAAAACAGCCTGGGACAACTCGGCCACCGAGACAGACACCACGTGGGGCCGAATCAAAACCACGATCTCCACCGTCCTCGGTCAGATCTGGGACAAGTTCGTGGAGATCTGGGATTCGAAGATCTACCCCTACCTCGTTCAAAAGTGGGGCCAGATCAAAGTCGCGGCTGAGGATGCCTGGAATAACCAAATCAAGCCGGCCATCCTTCGTGCTATTCAGGCCATCATTGACTGGCTGGTGGCTCACGCTCCCGAGATCACCCGGAACTTGGTTAGAGGCTTCCTGGAAGCTCTGCCAAAGATCGTGGCCGCTTTGGCTCAGATTGCTTGGGCCATCGTTACTTCGTTCCCCAACCCGCTATCGATGCTCTACAACATCGGTAAGCAGATCATCCAAGGTCTGATAAAGGGAATCGAAGGAATGCTTGGAACTCTTAAAGGGGTTCTGGGAAAGGTCACGGGCCTTATCCCAAGCTGGAAGGGTCCGGCCAGCGTTGACGCTCGGCTCCTTGCTCCCAATGGTCAGCTCATCATTGATGGTCTGATCCGGGGTATTGAGTCGAGTCTTCCCATGCTGAAGTCAGCCCTGTCCGGGGTGACTGGCTCTATCTCGGCCAACGTCGGGGTTCCCTCGGTCGGTCCTGGTGGCTTTGGGCCTGGAGCCACGGCCGGTGCTGGGGCTACCTATGTCTCCCTGACGTTCTCTGGTCCTGTCTATGCCGACGCTCAGGGGCAAAGGCGATTGGCGAATGACCTCTGGCCAATGATCCAGCAGAAGGCCCGTTCCTCTTCCAGAAGTAACGGCGGGAACAACTTCCTAGCTGCCTAAGGAGATGCCGTGCCTAACGGCAGACCTGGGCCAACCCCGAACGTGCCTGACTCTCTGCCCTCCGGATATACCTCTGTCGCTCCCGTGTCGGGTACGCCCATTGACCGGGAAAAGCTCCTGAGCATCGGCCATCTGCGCCGTGGCAGGACCAGAGCGAAAGTCCGAGAGGGCAGAGAGCACCATGAAACCGGGAAGCCCTTTAAAGCCACCACAGATGAGCTGGGGAACACGACCACGGAGCACGCGACGAAAGACGACCGCGTGGATATCCGAGTGAGAGTCAAGCCCATTCATCTGAACTTCTGTGCCGCTCCAGTAACCATCCAGACCGATAGCCAATAAGGAGGTGCCTTCATGGCTGTCACTGCTTCTGGTATCTACTGCGCCACGATCGTTGATGTCCTGGACGCCACGCAACTTGCCATTGACCTGAGCCTTACCAGTCACAAAATAGCTCTCTTCCCAAACTCGATTACCCCGAACTTCACCACTGACACCGCTTGGAATGTGTCACCGTACAACACGGGTGAGGTCACCGGAACGAACTGGGCTTCTGGTGGTGTAGCTCTCTCTGCCGCTGCGGCCGGTGGTACGTCAACCTCTCCGACCCTTACCGCTTCGTCCGGCACGGTGGTTTACGACATGGCCAACGTGGCTGTCTCGGCCACGACCTTCAGTAACGCGCGGTTCGCTCTCTTGTACGCCGATGCGCTGGCTGGAAATAACGCAATCCTTGGGCTCAACTTCGGAGCTGACTACAGCCCGAACGCTGGTCTCTTCGAGATTCTTTTTGACGCCGCGGGCGTATTTGTCATCGATCTAACGCCGTGACCCCTACCCCCTGAATGAGAAGGGAGGGAGGGTAAGTGACGACGCTATGGACTGAGGATTGGACCGGCTCCAACGGCTCTTCATGGGCTGGGCGCTGGTCATCCTCGGGAACCACCCCGAACGCTCCTGATATCCAGAGCAACCAGGGCCGGATGAGAACCGGCACCACTGCCTTCGGTACCTATTCGCGGTCGGTGGCCTCGGGTGAGACTGCGAAGGCAGATCACGGGGTCCTGGTTAAGCTCAGCTTCGATAACCCCAAGATCTCTGAGTTCTTCGTTGTGGGTGTTCGGTCATCCACCACCTTCAACGGCACCTTCCCCAACGATGGCTACATCGTTGAACTTGAAATCAATAACAACCAATTCACCTTGCGCCGTACGGTCTCGGGCACGGCCACCACCCTTCAAACGGTCTCGAAGACCTTTTCGGCGGGTACGGCTGTCTGGGTCCGGCTCCAGGCCATCGGTACGGCGGTCAAGGCCAAGATCTGGAATGACGGATCTTCAGAGCCGGGCTCCTGGGACGCGGAGCAGACCGACTCCAACGTCACGGCTGCTGGGTACGTGGTCCTGTCGGCCCTCCCTGGCACCACCACGGCAGCCACGGGCCTGTGGGACTCCCTGACGGCCTATGACACCAATGCCAGCGTCTCGGTTGCTGCCATCGCTGCCAGTGCCTCCATGCCCGCTGTGGCCGCGCGTGCTGGGGCCTCTGCCTCGGTGGGCGCCATCGGGGGCACGACGACCATCCCAGCTCCCACGGTCCAGGCCGAGAGCGCGGGGAAGTTCCACCAGCTCATCGACAACTTTGGATCATCGATCGATGCGAAGTGGGACACGGCTGGTGGTGGTGTCGCTTGGTCCGGCGGTCACGTGGAGATCGACGAAGACGTCACTCCGAACGAGATCTTCACGACGAACCACTATGACCTAACTGGCTCCCACGTAAGCGCACGATTTGAGTTCCCGGCTGTCGTTAACGGGCCGGTGTTCATCATGCAGGTGGCCGACACCCAGACCAACGGCGGTCCGAACTATTTCGGGTTCGTCCGGTCGAACGTCGATGTCCTGTCTTGCATCGTGAGCAGTAGCGGAATTAGCTCTGAGTTCCAGCTCACCTATGACCCCACCGATCACCTGTATCTGCGGCTGTCCGAGGACAACGGCAATATCTATTGGTGGACCAGTCCTGACGGGCAAGCCTGGACGGAACAGCACTCGGCCGGTACGCCGGTATGGGCTGGTGGCCTCACAGCCGCTTATCTGAACTTCTTCGTCATCAGCTTCGGGACCAACCTCGGTCAGGTTGTCGAACTCGACAGCATCAACGGGAACGGGAACGCTGCCGTCTCGGTCGGGGCTATCAGGGCCACCACCAGCTTCCCTGATCTCTCGGTGCGAACTGGCGTGGCCGTGGCTCCAGGCTCCATCTCCGCCAGGGCCACTATCCCATCGGTTGGGGTTTCTATTGGTCCGGCTCAACGGGACTTCATCGAAGACCCCTTCACCGGAGTTGATGGAGACCTCACCACTCCTGGTCGTACGGCGGTCAAGTGGCAAGCAATGGGAAGCTCCGACGCTGACGTCACTGGGAACCAGGTCACTGGCAATAGTGCCTTCGCTCTGGACCGGTTCCGCACGGTCGACTACTTCCCCCTTGATGACATGTCGGTCAGCATCACTCTCGACACGTTGGACGACTCAAACGACAGATCCGCGGCCGTCCTTCTTCGGTGCTCCGACACGACAGAGACGTATTACTACGTTGAGGTCAACGAGCAAAACAACAGGCACCAAGTTGTCAGGTTCATCAACGGGGTTGGCTCGGCCGTTAGTGGCTTCGTCGGTCTGCCTGAGCCCCTGTCCCTTCCGGCGACACTTACCGGTGAGGTCCGAGGCAACCGGATTCGTGTCTATCTGAACGATGAACTTCTAGCCGAGTACACCGATAACACCATCACCACGGGCAAGAGAGCCGGCTTCGCTCTTTACAACTCTGCTGGGGTTGCGAGGATCGATGACTTCTCCGCCTATCACCTGGGCAACGCCGTGGTACACGTCGGAGCGATCCAGGCCACCACGCGGATTCCGACCCCGGCCATCTCCTCGGGTCTGAACTCGATTCCTGGCCTGATCTCCAGGTGGACGGCTCAGTCTCTGGCTCTGGCCAACGGAGCCGCTGTATCGACCTGGGCGCGCTCCGCCGGTGTCCAGACAGCTTCCCTGACCTCCAGTGGTTCCAACCGGCCTACGTTCGTCACAGGGGCCGTTAACGGGCTCCCAGCGGTGAGGTTCACCAGGACTAGTGAGTCTGTCGGTCAGTGGATGGACTCGGGCAACTGGACACAGACCTACGCCGTACCGCTAACCATTTTCTGTGTCTTCAAGGCTGCCAGCCTTGCCGGTCAGAACATGGACCTCTGGTCAGGTCGGTTCGTCAACAATCAGCCGGTCTACACCCATGCCTCAATTAATGGCCAGAGCCGGGTAACCGTCGGAGCTGGTGGTTACGGCACCCTGACGAACGCAACGATCCTGGACACCGGCAACTATCACGCGGTCGGTGTCGTTTATAACGGCGCGAACTCAAAGATATTCTTCGACTCCCTGACAGCCACGGCTACGGGCTCCACTAATCAGAATTCCACGTCTGCCATGCCGGGCATCATGTTCGGAGCCAACACCCAACACGCTGGTTCCCACCTTGATGGCTTCATCGCCGAAATGATCGTGGTCCAAGGGGCCATGAGTGATGCCGACATGGCCGGAGTCATGGGCCAACTTGGTATCCGCTACGGGCTCCCCTGGGCACCAGAGCCGGAAGAACAGGGACCTCCGCCACCCCCGGAAGAGGGCAGTAACGAAGCTCCGGAACCACTGGATGATTTGCCTTCTTTCGGCACCCAACCCACACCACATATCGGGGTTGTCTTCGACGCGGGATACAGCAGCATCGTCACGCTTCCCCTCCAGGGCCTCGGCCCGTATGTGAATTTCGAGTGCGCGAGTTTGGCCAATATTCCTGGTCTGCTGGTGGACAGCAATACGACTCCAGCTCTGGCCGGAACCCTGGTGCTGTCCGGAAATAAGGCTCTGACACTCACCAGGAAGGCCGGTACAGGGACCGGTTTTATCTCCACTCTCTTTGGATTCGATCTGGGTTCAAATGTCGACAATCGAGAGTATCTGTTCTGGTTCCAGGTCCGTCCTGGTGCCGGAGCTTCGAACCGGAGCGTTTCTGCCTCGGTCTACTGGGCCGAGAGTGCAGATGACTTCGACGTGTTCGATCCCTCAGATACCCATACCCAGACACAGGGAACCGGTTATGTGGACGCTAAGGGGTACACGTGGGTCGGGCTGAGAAGTCGGGCTCCAGCGGGTACCAGGTTCTTCGCCTACACGGTCCAAGTGCTTGGTGTGCCCGAAGGGGAGACGCACTGTGTCGGCGGCTGGTCAATGCGGTACTTCGGTACCAACATTGCGTCACGGCTCAAGCACTATGACTACAAGCGGGGACGTCCTAGTGACCTAGGCACTACTGATATTCCTTCGGGGCCATTTGAGGCTGGCTCAGGCCACATCACCCTGAACAACAATGACCATCTCTTTACGTCTACTGACTCAGGCTATGAATTCGACCTGAGACAGCAGGTAACAATAATTGTCGAGTTCCAAGGGAATCTATTTCCAAGGTTCGTTGGTTACGTGGACGACTGGGAGAACCAGATCACTTCGTCCTCAGCCAACATAACGATTGAGCTGGTCGACTACTTCAACATCTTGACTTCGCAGAAGCTCTACCCGCCTTATCAGAGCTTCGTCCGGAACCCACAGTTGAAAGACATTGTCGTACCTAGGACGCTCCAGAACATTCCCCAAGAGTATTTCCCTGCCTTCGTACCGCCACCCCGGGTGTACTTCCCACTAGGTGAGCAGTCGGGTTCCACGGTGGCCGGAAGTATCGCCGGTGAGGGGGGCTCTGGCGTCCTGGTTACCTCCACTGCTGGTGGAGCTGGCACCTCATTTGGGCAAGAAACCTTTGAGCCCGTGCTCAGATCTGAGCACACGGCAGATGGGGATATTGGGGTTATCAGGTTCAACCCCAATGACATCACTGGAGACAGAGGCGAAGCCCTGGTCATCTCGCCTGTCTCGGGAGCCACGGTTCCAGTACGTAGCCGGAGCTGGACAGCCATGTTTCGGTTTGCGGCTCCAGTATCGAGTCAGACACAAACTATTTTTCGGAGTTACAACGACGGGTCGCCGCTTCAGGGCTTCCACATTGAGATGTTGGCGGATGGAAGACTTCAAGTCTTCACTTCGAACAACACGGTTACGACGACGAACTCCTATGACACCGACACCCCATGGACTGTGACGGTTCGCTATGACCACACAGTCGGATCTTGGGGCCGCGTAAACATTCGGATATTCTTTACTGAGACAGCACTGACGCTTACGGGTAATCCGTTCCCTGGTGGAGCACACAACGTCGCTCACCTGGGAGCCATCTACAACCCGTTCTTCCAGACGGTCACGCTTCCCTATCGAGGCCGGCTAGCTCATGCCTGTTTCTGGGATGAATACATCAGTGACGCTGCTGCGGCCTACCTGGAAACCGTCATCTCGTTCGGTATGGAAGGCAACGAGTACGAGCTAGTCAGGACCATTGCGGGTCTGGCTGGTCTCGCGACTGAATACATGCGGCTGGACGCCGGGCTATCACCCATGCGTCCACTTCATTGGGACCAGGGCTCTTCACCGCTGACTCTGATGCAGAAGTATCAGGGCTACGCGGGTGGAGTTCTCTTCATTGGTCCCGATGGCGCCATCGTCACTCAGAACCGTTTGCGACGGGCGAACCCCACATCACGTTTCTCCTACACCGGTTTGCTGGCTCCTCTGGAGAGTGAGTTCACAGAGAAACTCAATAGGGCACGGCTGGCAAACAGCGTGGATGTGCGGCAGGTTGGCGGTGGATCGTACCGATATGAAGAGCCGACGTCGGTGGCCAAGTACGGTGAAATCTCAGCCGGTCTATTTGAGTTGCCAATCAACAGTATTCCCGAGGTAGATAGCTTCGGTAAGGCTGTTCGGGACACCAGATCATTTCCCAAGGTCGAGACTAGCTCCGTCACGTTCTTGATGGATGGCCTTAAGCCGGATCTGATCACGACACTTCTTCGGACCGAGATTAGTGACCTGGTTACAGTCGGAAACCTTCCGGAGTTTGCGAGCAAGACTGAGACGGCAGGGTTCGTAGAAGAGATAGAGGTTACTGCTGAGAGCGCGTACGACGAACATGTCACGTTCTCGATGTCGGACCCACGCACGGCCCTGGTCTACGGCACCATTCCGGATGTCACGGAGCCTCCTCCCCCGGTAGATCCACCACCGGACTCGGAGCCACCGGACGATCCGCCCCCGACTCAGCCAGATGGTTTCTGGGCCTCGGGTGGTTCGGCTGACACGAATAACCAGGCATCGACTATTGAGTGGGAGAACTGGCGCCAGCGCGTCTGTACTCTCCAGCTCTGCTACAACACGAGAAGTGCCGGCTGGGGAGCCTTTATGCCTTCGGGCGGGCAACCCGCGGCCTTCTCTCGCCCCAATCTGAGACTCCTTATTCAGACCTCACCGTTCCCTGAGAACGTCGGGGCCACTTATGCAGCGCTGATCTCTGGCGCCTATGACTCCCAATGGACTCAGTTCGGTCAGATCCTCAAGGACCGTGACCAGGCCCTAGGCCGGTTGCCGACCATTGTGTCTGTCGCTTGGGAGATGAACGGCGATTACATGCCCTGGGGCCACGGCAACGGGGGAGGGAAATACTCCCAGGCCAGTACCTACGTCCAGGGCTTCCGCCGGATCGTCGGGTGTCTGAGAGCGGCCTACCCGAACATAAAAATTGCTTGGGTCACGAACGGGCACGCTAACCCGGTACCTGCCTCGGACCTATACCCAGGTGATGCCTACTGCGATTATGTGGGCACCGACTACTACGACATGTACCCGGACGCTCCGACTCCTCAGGCTTTCGATGCTGAGGCAGTCAAGCCCAATGCGGGTATTCGTTGGTACCTGGACTTTGCCAGGGCACACAGCAAACTCTTGATAATCCCTGAGTGGGGTATCGCTCCAGGCTCCACCGGTGGAAACACGGTGGGAGACAACCCGCTCTTCATTGAGAAGATGTTCCAGGTCTTCCAAGACGCGCACGCCACCGGACACCTAGGTGGAGAGTGCTACTTCAATGACGCTAAGGATGGCTCAAACGTTGACTCTGATCTGATCCACGGAGGTAACCCGAGGTCAGCCGCGAAGTACCTCCAGCTCTACTGAAAGGGCGGGTAATGGTTGATGCGGGTATCGGTGTGGAGGGTGGTAGTCGAGTCGGTCAGCTTTCTGACTGGGCTGGGGCTCCTTATCCAACAACTGATGGCGTCGCCGGACGGACGAGTGCTGTACCTGGTATTCGTCCTGATGGCGACACCGATGCTTCTGATGGTGGACGAGTCTCTACGAAGGCTACGGAAATCCTTGTGTCCCTATGGCTCCTTCTTCGTTACCCCTTCGTCAAATGGCCAGTCACCGCAATCGGGATCCTCTACGCGACGGTGTTGTTTGTGTTCGTGGGATGGCTCCACTAAGTAGGTAGATACGACAGAGGCCCCCGGCTGAGAGTCTGAACCTTCATGGTCCAGGCCCTTGGCCGGGGGCTTTTCGTCGTTCCGGGGGAGAGGCCCTGTAGCAAATCCTGAGGGCCGTTCCCTACGTCCTGGCCTCCTTGCCCGGGGGAGCTGGGATCACGGCTCCTGGTGGCTTCTGGGGGCCTCTACGGGCTTACAGGGTCAGGCAGCGTACCGGGTGATGTCCGCGACTTTGCATGTGAACTCGGCACCAGCCGGAGCCTCGGTCGTGGAGAGAGCCTGAGTGGGCTTCGACTGCCCCGGCTCCAGGTGGTCAGCGGAAGCGATGCCCGTACCGAGTTGGTTTCCAGCTTTGTCCTCAAAAGCCACGGTGACCATGTAGTTGCTGGCCTTGCTGCTGTGGTTGGTGATGGTCAGGTCAGCAATCAGCCAGTTCGTAGCGTCCTGAGGCTTGCAGGCACCAAGGGCCACATCCTCAGAGAACTTCATCCCGGACGAACCACCCTGGGTGGTCTGAGCCCCGGTACCAGCTCCAGCAGGAGGCCCAGCGTCCGAGGCTGGTGCAGCACACGAAGCCAGCACCCAGACGAGACCGAGACCAACCAGGATCTTTCCAAACGCCTTCATGTCATCCATTCCAATTTGGTCGTACGGGCATGGTGCCTCATCGCTTTTGGGCAGCGTCGACCGACGCACCCTAGCGAAGAGTCTTGGGGAACCAGCACACGATTAGGTGGCTGGTAGTTCGTGGCGCCGTGACTTCAGGCTTTTTCCCAGAACCTCCGGGTTCGGTCCTGCTGGCGCCACTCTTGTCGGGCACGAAGAAGTTGTTTTCCTCGGACCGGGTTTTGGTGGGTCACGGCCGTAGCGGCTATATCCCATTTCCCAACGACCTGCTCCATTGGCCTGGCTCGGGATATCTCCAGAACCTCCGTGAGAAGGTCGCCGGCTCCCTGGGGGTCCTGCTCCGCCATGGTCCGGGCTATCTCAATGCGAGCGAAGGAACGGAGCCCGGTTGCCCCTGCCTGGTCTAGGTCCGGCATGGCCGTGCTGGCGTAGGAGTGCGCTTGGTCTCGGTCGTGCTTCCGGTAGGTGCCCTGGGAATCTCCGTCAGCGAATTCGTTGTACCTGGTAGCCACGGAGACAGAGAACTCGGGCACGCTCATGCCGGTCTGGTGAAGCCCGATGTGGACATCTCCCGGAGCGGTAGTCATCAGCTCCACGGCTTCACTCAGGGAGTCATGAGCCTTCCCGAATTTCCGCACGGCGATGAGTGCTCGTACTTCACCGGTCACAAGGAAGCGCGCGAAATTAGGGTGGCTGGTCAGGTTGTTGTCCTCGGCAAATACCCGGGCACGCTCACAAGCGACCAGGGCCAAGGACGGAGTGCCGTTGATGACCAGGGAGCTAATCTGCTGGGTCCGCACCCACAGGACCCGACAGGGCTCTTCTCCTTCGATCAGGAGATTTGCCGCCGACTTGTAAGTGGTCCAAGCCTTCTTTCGCTCGCCTACTCCCCAGAGGGCTGGGGCCTGGGTGGCTCCGAAGATGCCCAGAGCCGCCGTGGTGGTGGTCCGGTCTCGGCTCCCTGGTTCGGTGTCCCGGAGGATGTCACCGCCCATCTCCAGCCCAGCAGTAACGGCGGCAAGGACCTTATCGGGAGCCACGTATTCAAGGCTCTCTTCGACAACATTGGCCAAGGCTAGGAGTTCATCTGGATTAGCGGCATTGGGAAGTGGACCAACCGTGATGCTCATGCGGCGGACTCCTCGGAGCCCTGGGGGACAGGCACCACGTAATTGGTTGGCCGGACGTCCGCGATAAACATCGGTGACCCGTCCCAATGGATACGAAGCCGGATAGCCCGTGGGGTCTCATCCACAATCGCCTGAGCTTGAGCCCTAATGTCAGAGTTCGACTTCGTGACGTCTCTTTGAATCGTCGTGGCCCCATAGGTGCCATCGTCGAAGTCGATCATCATGGTTAGCTGGCCGGTCCGGCTGGGCTGGTCGGGCGCGTGCATGGGTCGAGACCTCCAGGGTCGGGGCACTTCGTCCCTGGAACCTTAAACCCACGACGTGTCGCGCGTACACCACGGAGGACACGTCTCGCGTACTTACCTAGCGTCGCGTCTCGTGAGCAGACCGGACGACGAGATGATCTCGATTGGCGACCTGAAGACGGCGGTGGACATCGCAGAGCTTCAGAAGTTGCTGGCTCGGATCTCTCGGTCCGGGGAGCCCGTCAGCCGTGCCAGGGCAACGAACGTGGCAAATGACCGGAGGTTCCCGGAGCCCGTGGTTGACCACCGGAAGCTGAGGCTCTGGAAGCGCTCAGAAGTGCTGGCCTGGATCGACGCCAGGGACCAGGAGCGGACCGACCCCGGAGCCTGAGCCCGGGGGAGCGGTAGATGTGGATCACGGGGGAAAACCGGGGGAGAGACCCCCTGGGAGATCTTGGAGGGTAGATCGACATACCCTCTGACCTGGAGCTAAAGGCTCCCGCGCATGGACTCGAACCATGAACCTGCCGGTTAACAGCCGTTGCCTTTTGCCTCGGGAGCGAGCGACGCAAAACCGCCCCTGACCAGCATGTTTGCAAGAATCAAGATCTTCAGTCATCGTCCCTCCCTGCCACGTAAACCAGGGGAAGACCAGGGGACGTCAGGGGGTCTCGGTGCCACGGCCACCGTTGCCATTGGGGACATTTGGAAAGATTCGGCACGACCAGGTTGGGAATAGTTGGCGGGCACGAACTCAATACCGGGATTATGACGGGGTCACCCGGGACGTGGAGCGGCACGGACCCACCAAGACGGCAGCCGAAAGGAAACTCAAGGAAGCTCTGAGGGATCGGGTCTTCATGCCCGGTTCCGAGGACATCACCCCTGAGACCAGGGTTTCCGTGGTGGCCGAACTCTGGTGGAAGGAATTTCAGAACGAAGGAAAGTCCCCTGGCACTCTTCGGGCTTACCGTGACCGCCTTGACCGGCAGATACTTCCAGCCCTAGGAAATCTCCGTCTCCAGGAACTCTCCCCAGGTGCCGTCTCTCGCTTCCTGGTAACTGTGACCGAGAAGCACGGCCCCGGCGTAACCAAACTCTGTCGCGCTGTCCTCAACGGGGTTACGACCTATGCCCTCAAGCGTGATGCCCTGGACCGGTCCCCGGTGCGGGACGTGGGCCGCATCACCACCACGAAGCCCAAGAAGCCGGCACGGGCTCTCTCCCTGGCAGAGGTCCGGCAGATTAGAGCCCTGATCTCCTACGACCTGGTGAGCATCCGGCGGGACCTTCCCGATTTCGTGAACATGATGATTGCCACCGGGCTACGTATCGGGGAGACAGCCGCGATCGTGTGGGACGCGGTGGACCTGGTGGCCGGAACGGTGGAGGTCCGAGGCACGGTCATCAGGGTCAAGGGTCAGGGCCTCATCATCAAGCCGGAGCCCAAGTCTGAGAACGGTTACCGGAAGCTGGAACTTCCTTCGTGGATGATTTCGATAGTGGAGACCAGGAAGAAGAAATCTTCTGGCCGTGTGGACGCGCCAGTCTTCCCGGCTCCCAAAGGTGGGCTCAGAGATCCGGACAACACCCAGAAGCACCTAGACGCCATGTTTGAGTTCGTCGGGGAACCTGACCTGACGTCCCACGTGTTCCGCAAGACCGTGGTCACCCTCATGGATGAGTCCGGACTGTCCGCCCGGATGGCTGCCGACCAGTTGGGCCACGCCAACCCCTCGTTTACCTTGGACAATTACATGGGAAGGAAGACCAGAGCGACCGGAGCCAAGGCGGTCATGGAAGCCGTGGCCTGAGCCCAGACACAAAGAGAGGGCCGGAGCTGGTGTGCTCCGGCCCTTCTCCATTTCAGGTGGCCCGTCTCGGCCTAATTATCTTCTTCTTCGTCTGTGCCTGAGCCACAAGTTTTTCCTTGGCTCGGCGCTCTCGCATCGCGATCCTTGACCACTCTCTAGTACATGCCCGGCATCTCAAGTATCCATGGCGGTCGTAGAAAGCGTGTTCTTCTCTCGGATGTCCTTGGGGACAGGGCCGAGAAATAGCCCTTATCGCTCTCTCTCGCGCTGACTTGTCCACGTGGCACCGGAAGCAAAGAAGCTGGCACTTCTCCAGCTCCTCAATGAAGAGAGCGTAGGGCAGATATTCGATGTGTCTTCCCCTGGCGCGTAGCCGTGGGGTCTTCGTCTCAGGGTCCACGTGATCTATCTCAAGATTCTCCGTGCTTCCACAAACTGCGCAATGTCCGCCTAGGAATTCAAGTGCGTAAGGTCTCCTCCTCGCGAGAGTCGCGTTCATTTCCCCTCCAGGGATTTAGCTATGGGTCTCGCAAACCCATATCTCGGTGACGCCATCGGGCAGGTAACCCAGGTGGCAGGAGACTTGTGGGCGGGTGTCCTGGGTTTCTGGTCTGGACGGGCAACTCTGGTTCGCTGGGCAAATTGGGGTTTGCCCGGTGTATCTGGAGCCCGAAGAAGTCGGTGGCGCCGCTGGTGCTGAGGGAGCCGGAGAAGTCCTCTGGGGCTCTGGTGCCTTGGTGGCCTGAGGTACCGGCCGTGGTGCCTGAGTCGTCCGGGCCGGTCCAGGCCCGTGGGTAGCTCCCTGGGTCCTGGGGGAGCTGGTGGCCGGTGCCTGCCGTGCCGGTTGCCCTGGTGCTCGGTCAGGGGCTTCCTGGGAGGCAGGGACGCTCAGAGGCCCTGAGATGGCCTGAGAGGGCACCGCGGAGCCATCCGGTCCCTGACTGGCTACTTGCCCGGAACGTCCTTCTCCGTGGCTCTGAGGGGCCTTTGTGGGGGGTGTACTCGGTGAGGGTCTGGTCAGGGCCACCGGGCTGGTGTCGTGGTCCAGGGAGCCGGAGCCCACCAGGACCAGGACGGCCAGGACCGAGACACCGAAGCAGCAAACGAGGATCTTGAAGAGAAGTGCCTTGGTCATCGAAGGTTCCTCATCAGTTAGTTACGAGAGATCCAGGAGTCGAGCACGAAGGGATCAAAGATGCCGATCACTCTTTCGTCCTGCTTCCGCAAGGCTCGGGAAGCGAAGAAGAAAACTTGTTCGTAAGTCGGAGGGCTCCCGACAAAAGTTAGATCAGTAGCGAAGACAGTCCCGAGATCCGGGCTGTCGGTGGTGGTCACGTAGCCGCTGACCAGGTAGCAGTAATTCACGTTGGGGTCTGGCTTCTTCTTGCGTCTCATCGAAACCTCAAGTGCTCCATATCCGAGAGTCTTCGTGCAATTTCAGCCTTGGCCAAACCTTCCAGCTCTTTTTCTGACTTTGGCCCAAGGGTTCCGACCAAAAGGTCTTGAGCTATTTGGCCAAGGCCAGTCGGACCGAACTTCTTCACGAGTGGTTCTACGGCCCAAGCTGGAACCCAGAAGTTGACGTGATATCCGCCGTCCATCCAAGATTCGGTTTCGCCAATCATGATCCGTTCGTAGAACTTCCCTAGTTTTATGTAGTGGCTATCTGGTAGCCCTGTCACAGGTGATCCCTTTCGGGGAGGTCCGGTCCGGGGCAGGGGACCGGAGGAGACTCAGGCTCTTTCCGGCAGTGGAGGGAGAAGTTTGTTCAGATCATCTAGGTCCTGGGACAAGTCAACGTCTTTAACAAAGGTCTCCGTGCGAACCGTGGTTATCTGCATAACTCCTAGGTGATCGATGCCGTCTAGGTCCGGGCAAAGCTCCAGGAGTCGGCTCCTTGCCGCTTCAGCCAACTCTTCGGGCTTCGGGCCAATGCCGGTGTAATCCAGATGGAAGATGATGGGTAGATGAGCGGCGTCGGGAAGATCCGATCTGGTGACCGAGGCCAACATCTGGTAGATCCGTACGGTCTCTCGGCCTACTAGCTTGCCGAGGACTCTGGTCATTACCTCGTCCTTGGTTTCCTGCTTCTGGTCCATGTAGTTCTTCCTTCCAAAAAAGTTCTTGGGAACTTCTGACGTCCCGCCCCGGGGCAGGGGGTTGGGATGTGGGATGTGGGATGTGACTGTGGGACAAGGCTTCCCGGCTACCTGGGGCCTGGGACGTGGGATGTCACCCCGGGAAGTCGGACATGGGTGATCCGGTTCTTCCCGTAGTTCTCATCTCGGTAGGAGATGACTTCCAGGTTCTGCTTTGCTCGACCGAGGGTGGTCCGGGAGATCCCAACTTCCTTGGCAGCCGCTTCTAGCTCTGAAGCCTTCTTCGGACCAGACCGAAGAAACTCAACTACAAAGTCGCTGGCAAGGTTCTTGGCCTCAAACGTCTTCTTCGTGTTCGTGGCCACCACGTTGATGATGTCGTCAGCGGTCAGGTTCGAACTGTCCTGCCAGTCGATCCGGCCAACCCCGTACTCATCTCCACCGACAAGAACAGTTCTCTCGGATACCCGGTAAGTAAGCGAAAGAGGTTTCTTGGCGGCGTTAATTTTGCTGCAAGCAAGAACAGTCGTCTCGGTGTCCTCGGGGTTAAGGCCCACCACATAGACGGCCCGACACACCTGAGAAAGAGCCTGGGAACCAAGAGACCTCTGAGAGGCTGACTGGTCCTTGGCCTTGTTCAAGTGGTTGAGGCAGATCACAGTGACACCGAGCATCGAAGCCATAGTTGCCAGCTCTTCAGCAAACTTTCTCATCACTTCGGTCTTATTGAAGTTGTCTTCCATGAAGCCGAGAATCGGATCCATGACCAGACACTTGATGTTGTGAAGGATGATCTCCTTCTTAAGATCTTCAAAGTCCTTCGGGAACTTCCAGCCACCGGGAGCGTTCACAGCCGAGAGGACAACAACCTGATCTTCTCGGAGACCTGCTTCCGTGCAGCGGTACATAATCATTTCGTAGGTATCTTCCGAGGAGAGGATTCCTACCTTCCCTCCTATGCCAGGAGTTTTCTCACCCAGAGAATTTGGCATCGGAGAGTAAGAGATCAATCTTGAGCTTAGATCTATTGCCATGAGGGACTTACCAAGGCCCTGATCACCCTGGAGCCCTACACATGTCCCCTCGGGGATATAGCCCTTCCAGGCCCACCGGACCGGAGGAGACTTACGGAAGTCCCTCGTGTCCACAGCTCTGGACTTGTAACCACCTGTAGCGAGTGACATCCCAGATCCCACATCTCTCCCGGGTGCATCCGGTGAGATCTCAGGAACCTCTTGGGTGGTCTTCCGCTCCGCCGTGGGCTTCTTCGGACCGAACCTCAACCTCGGTCGGGTGGTTCGTTCCTTCGGTGGCTCGGGGGCCTCGGTCAGACCAACCCGGGCCGCAACCACTCTGGCGCTCTCGGCAACCTTCTTCTGAAGTTCGTCTAGTCCGATGTCCTCGGTCTCAAGGCCGGCGATCCGCTCTTTCTCTTCCTCGGTGAACTCTCTTCGTACGAGCAACTGATCTCCTGGTCATCTCTCTTCTCCTTCGTCTCAAGTGGCCTCCAGGGCCTCAATGACTTTCCATAAGAACTACGTAGCTGTCTGGCAATGTGTTGCTCAGGACTTCGGTCGGATCACCCGTCGGTCTCGTCCAGGTCCCCGAACCAGTCCTTCGGACTCCAGGAACTTCCGGACGGCCAGCCGGACCACGGCCCCGGTGGTCATCTCGTGATCGGTGGCGTAGTTCTCGGCTGGTCCTCGGAGATCTACCGGGAACTCAAAGTTGAACTGGTGGCGTTCTCTCTTCTCTGCCAAAGAAGGCTCCTTCTGGTTTTTCGTGGCTGGCTCTCGGCCACGGGACACAACGTAGCTCCGGGTGACTCCCACTGTCAACATTCATACGGTCTGTCAAGAGGTTAGGGCCAGAAACTTCCTGTCGGTCTGACCACAGGTTTCGGGGGCCTTATAGAGATCCCTAGTAAGATGTGTATAGGCAAGCACTAGGAGAGCCCATGCCACTAACCCCTACCCAGAAGTTCCTTCAGAAGAGAAAAGAACTGGGCTGGAAGCAAGTCTCCTTCTGGCTCACTCCGGAACAGGTCGACGCTCTGACTCGGCAAGACCCCTTGGCACCCCTTGCCCGCATCACGAAAAAAGTTCTTCTTCGGAACCTTTCGGGACCTGACAGGAAGCCAGTCATGGAGGCAAAGCCTCCTGGTGGCCTCACCATCCGGAGGAAGCCCGGTGGGCAAGCACTCCCGAGGCAACAAAGATCTTCCCGAACTCCTAGATCAGGTAGCTGACCTCACCGGGCTCCTGAGGGAGTCCCTGGACCGCCGGAGCAAGCCCCAGACCCCTGGAGGGCTCAGAGCCCCCAGGAGCGCTCCACCGGCTCCCTTGGCCCTAGGTGTCCTGGATGCTCTCGACAGGGCCTCTCAGACGCGCTCAGGGGTCATCACGGCCGTGGCCCTGGAGCTGGGGACCACCGAGAAGGACACCGAGGCCAACCTGAAGGGCTACCTCGGCTCCCTGGACCCGAACTCCCTGATCTTCACCACCACGTACAAGCGGCTCTCCCGGCTCCTGGTCCACCTGGACGAGGTAGCCGACCAGCGGGGGAGGCCCCACCGGTTGGGGAGCTGTCCGGAGGACCCCACCAGGTACGCGCTCCGGACCCTGGACCTCCCGACCGGCCCGAAGAAGGTCTTCATCAAGAAGTGCCTGACCAGGGACCGGCGGAAGTCCTGGGAGACCGGAACGAATGTCTACCGGAGAAGTTTTCTTCTGGTGGACAAGGGATCACTTCTCGGGGATCGCCGGTCAGAGACTGTCTGGATCATCTGCGAAGGATGCGGCCGGACCTGGACCGAATCTGAGTGGGAACTTCTTTCGAAGAAGCTGGGCATCACCGCGGAGCCCTCGGAACCGGTTCTCCTGACCTCTTCGGAAGTCCTGGAGAGGATCGGGCTCTCGGAAGAAGACCTCACCACCCTCGGGCTTCCCTGGCGGGTGAATGACCTTGGTCAGATGGTCTGGGACTATCAGGAAGTCCTGAGGGCAAGGAACTTCCAGAACCAACAGGCCCTAGTGAGAGCGATCCTGGCCTAGGCCCTTCCGGGAAAGAACCCTTGGACAGACCGAGGGGTTCTAGACAGGCTTGACAGAATCAGCTACTGTGATCATCACACTCGGGACTGGTGTGTTCGTGAGCGAGTCGCCCCGAGTGCTTCTCCTAAGGACTTATAAGGAAGAAGACTCTCCCTCCCTCCCTCACTACGTTCGGTCGGTCGAGTCTTCTTCTGGTTCTAGGCTCTCTCAGGTCCTGACGAACCTTCGAGAGCATGAGAAAGATTTCCCTAGTTGAGAGCTGGGTCAGGCAGCTTGTCTGAGACTGGGGACTAGGAGGGGCCAAGGATCCGCGACCTTGGCCCCTCTTCTATTTCTGCCTTCGGCAGAGTCCCCGTTCCGGGGATTACTGGAGTCTTCATAGTCATATGATCTCCTCCTTGGTCTCGGATCGGGGAGGAAGTCTTCTGTGGATGTCTCGGATCTCCTGGTGCAGTCGGCTATCACTTTCGTAGTCGGAGCCGGAGGAACCTTCATCGGAGCCTGGTCTCAAGTTCTCCTTGAGAACCGGAAGAAGTCCGAAGAGAGAACCACGGCACTGTGGAAGCTGGCGAGAGTTCTAAGACTTGAGTCGGAGTACCTGACTCAGGAACGGCAGTCGGACCGGATAAGCATTGAAGAACATCGGGAAGCCTGGGATAAGGCAATCCCCTACTTCCACACTCTGCCGGATGACCTCAGTAGGAAGCTGGACGAAGAAGATCCCCAGCGCTACCTAGGAGACAGCTACCGGCAGGGAGAACATCTCTGGGACCAACACCAAGCTCTTCATAAGTACTTGAAGGGTGAGTGATGGAAGCTCCCTTGGTTGGTACAGAACTAGAAGCCGGAACACTCAGCCCTTATGAGCCTTACTCACCAGTTCTCTTCGTCATCTCCCAGGAAGAGGAAGAAGCACCAAGACTCCTAGGACCTGACGGAAACCCCGTAGAGAACAAGAACTCCTTCGGGTATGTGAGTTAATGAGACTATGAAAGGTAGCTAGACTCCTCAAGACTGTGTTGTGGGACTGAGAAAAGTCCTCAAGATGGTGCGAGACTGGGCCTTTCATCCTGAAAATTTCAAGTAGTAATGCCACAACATTTAAAAGTTGGGGAGGTGTTTTTTCTCGTGCCAATAAAAATCAAAGCAAGAAAAACTTCTGAGCCTATTAATTCTTTGGGAGGGGAAATAGCCTCCCTGAAGAAAGCAAAAGTTAACGCTCAAAAGAATGCGTCCCAGGCTAGGAATAACACCCATGGATTCTCTTCGGACCAGGTGGAAGAAATTAGAGCCCGGTACGAAAAAGGAATGACCCAGGGTCAGATAGCCCGGGAACTTGGAGTAGCTCAGCACAAGATTTCTTACCTATCTAAGAAGATGGGTTGGAAATTCGGAGAGTTCGCTAAGGCTGGTGCCGAGGCCAAGAAAGCCTTGAATGACCAGCGCAAGGAAAAGATTCTAGAGAACGCTCTCGCCATCGTTGAGAAGTACGGGAGCTTTCTTATTGCTGATGAGTACGAACTAGTTCACGCTGGTCTTCACAAGACTCGGGTAGACAAAGTTCCTCGGGCTCCCGGCTCAGAACTCCGGGACGTTGCCACAGGTCTCAATACGCTTCTGAAGACCGTTCGGGACCTCGAAGAACTGAACCGAGCCAGGGAAGAAAATACTTCCGCGATTGAAACTTTCCTTATCCAGGTAGCCCCGGCTGAGTCCTGGGAAGATGCCTTGGATGAAGACCGGCAAGCAGAACAGCTCTGGACCGAAGAGGATTAGGACCATGGACCAAACTGTCTCGGATTACCTAGAGGGCTACCGAAACGCTGCTGAAGCTCTGGTAGCTCTGTGGCCGGCTATTAAGACTGTTTGGGTACCTAGTTCCCAAGTGGCTGCCAGTCTTTCTGAAGACGACTGGGGCCGGGGAAACTCCCTTCGGTCTTCCTGACCAGAGAGGAACCACCATGGATATCTCTTCGCTAACCGAAGAGGAACTTAGAGAGCTAGCTGTGAAACTTCAGCCGCATCTCCAAAGTATGGCTAGACCTGTGATTGAGCGGAACTATTCCGCGAGAATAAATTTCTCTGGTCCTGCCCTTTCTGATTCTCAAGGTATTAATCGGCTGGCCAAGGAACTCTGGCCGACTCGTTCGGGCTCCTGACCTCCCGGACCCTCCCCAGCTCCCTCGGACCTGACCGACTGCTAGCAAGAGCAAGCGTGAGCAAGCAGTCACTATAAGTTCCTCAGTGTTGCTGGTTTACATAATCGGTCTTATCGGGCAGACAACCCGGACAGAACACTCTCTTCGGACATACCGGGACAGAGCACCCCAGGACGGACCTGCTAGCTAGGGCAAGCACCCTGCAAGCACCCCGGACCCAGCTCCCTCGGAGCCCTCAGACCGACCGAGGGGTACCCGAAGTACCCGGAAGCTCTCTCCGCCCGTCTCCGTGGCTCTCAGGCCCCTCTACGGGCCTTCCCTGCTGAGGCCCTGTCCTGGGCCTGGTCTCGGTCGGGGGGTGAGTCCTGGTGGACATCCGCCCCCTGACTGGGAAAGCGAATAAGGCTTTCAAACTCAGCAATAAAAGGCTGAATATCTTTGAAGGTTCGGTCTCTTCTGGCAAGACCGTTGCTTCTGTCTTTCGCTGGATTCAACATTTGTGGGAAGCTCCCCCTGGTCCTGTGCTCATGGTTGGTCGGACCAGGGACACTCTGAAGCGCAACGTCATCGACCCGCTTACGGAGATCCTGGGACCTGAGAAAGTCCAGCTCAGGACCGGAGCCGGGGAAGCCACGATCCTGGGTCGG
>Ga0065707_10081906_pt1 | contig 29976 bp, 27 predicted proteins | sample SwiRhicommuniRL3_FD_59094 | JGI IMG/M metagenome (GOLD analysis project Ga0065707, IMG submission 59094) | Switchgrass rhizosphere bacterial communities from Rose Lake, Michigan, USA - RL3 v2 (version 2) | ecosystem: Host-associated > Plants > Roots > Rhizosphere > Soil | place: East Lansing...
CCGAAGATCAACCGAACTGCTCTTGCCCATGATCCACCTCCAATAAAGGAGAATCACAAAACTCAGATCAAGGGAATCCCGCGATTCAGATTTTCAGTTCAACGCTCTAATCACCCGCCCCGCCGCGCACATGTCGACGGCGGGATGGGCGATAAAATGGATCAGCGCGCGGAGGCGAACTGAGTTGAGGACTTTGCCGACAGGCGGGCAGTCCGGGCTTCGATCTGTGAGCGAACGTCGGCAATCACCGACGCCCGGCATTCCTGCGACTTCGCTTCAAGGGCGAGGTGGACGCCGGCGAGACGATCGCCGCATACAGCGCGCGCTGCTTGATCCATGCGGATTGCAAGACGCTGCTGGCCTACGGCGGTCGACAGATCAAGGCCCCTTAAATTAAGAATTGCCTTGTCTTCCGCGAAGGGATTTTCGGCAGTGCCTGCAAAAGCCGAGGTCGCGAAGGCGAGAGCGGCAACGGCTGCCAAGCCAATCTTCATCATCATCTCCTGACATAGACATTCGCCGCTCTGCGTGGCGGTCTGAAGGCCATCTAGTATCTCAAGATTAAAATTGCAATACTGAACGCATAATTGTTATTTTATTACTGATGCGGCCTTGGCGTATTACTTGACGCTTATCACCAGCATCGCCAGGTCGTCAGCATGGCCGAGCAATCCGATAGGGAGACGCGCTTCGGCAGAGGCGGCATTGCGTGTCTTGGTATCCACGATTTCTACGCTTATTGTACGCGCAAATGGCGCTGACCATTGACGCACGGTTTCAACCGGCAAGCTGACCTTCCAATTCCGCATACCCGTTGCCGGCACCGCGTGACCATTAATGCGAACCGCTGATGCGGCGTTCGCGCGATGCCCCGTTACCAGCAGGCAGTTTCCGGCCTCGCAGGCCACCAACCGCGTGCTCGGTGCCGATGCGGCCAACGCCGGGGTGGCAATGACCATTGTGACCAAAGCCATTGTCTGCATACCAAGATGGGAGGCCATGGGCATTTGTCGCGAATTCCCTCAGTCGAGTGCTATGCCGGCTTGTTCGAAGAAGCGCCGTACGGGCTCCAGAACCTCTGCGTGCTGTTTCCACCGCGCGACCGAATCCCCGTAGATCGGCCGGCGAACCTGCGCGGCACTCGGCGTCGAAACTGGGGCGCCGTTGGTGTGAAACGAGAGGCAATCATCGGACCATTCGAGCCCGCTATGGGCGAGCAGCCGCCGTGTCTCGCCTTCTTGATCGGCGATCAGATCCTCGTAGCGCAATTCGATCAGGCGATCGGGGAACGCCGCGCGCCATAGAGAGATCAGCCGATCGAAACGGACATAATAGGCCGCGATATCGAGCAGATCGTAGCTGTAATCGTAATAGCGTGAACTGACCGCGAACAAATTCCGGAAGTTGCTCAGCACCGTGTCCATCGGATGGCGGCGCAGGCAGATCAGCCTTGCCGAGGGGAGCGCCTTCGCGATGAAACCCGCATATAGAAAATTGCCTGGAAATTTGTCCGTGAACCTCAGCTTCGGATTCCGTCGGTGATGGCCCGCTCGCTGCAGATAGTCGCGTCCAATATCGATCATATCCTTGTGTGCGGCTGCAGCGACCGTATCGGGGTCCAGCACAGCCGGATTGCGCGTCCCAGCCGCTTTTTTTACCGCGAGCGGCATAGCCTGAAGTTCGCCCGCGCTTTCGACATCCGGATGCGACGAGAGTATGCGATCGACCAACGTGGTGCCGGTGCGTGGCATGCCAATGATGAAGATCGGCGCATCGCGCAGAGATTCGGCCGCAGGAGCAGCTGACATAGTTGGCCAGCACGCCTCTACGGCATCGAAAATCTGAGCATCCCGCGAGAATCCATAGGGCAGCGTGCGGCGGTGGTCTGCGTTGACGGTGCACAGCGTCTTGAGTGCCTCCGTCGGCTGCCCAATATCCTCAAGCTCTTTGGAAAGGGCATAGCCAAGCAGGAGGTTCTCACGACCGTCTTGCGCGTCTGCCAGAGCCTGTTTCAGCCGGGAAACATGGTTCCGTTCGGGCGTCTGCTCCCGCAAACTGGCGAGGAGGTAATGCGCACGCGCATTTTCCGGTGCCAACGCAATGAGCGCCTCAAGCGCTGCTTCGGCCTCTTCCGAACGGCCCAGGAAGTTCAGTGTAACCGCGTGGTTATAACGAAACTGGGTACTTTCAGGCCTGAGCCGCACGGCCTCCGCAAAATGAGCAAGCGCGGCGTTGTGATTGCCGAGGCGCGCATAGGCACATCCCATCGTGTCGCGGCTCAACGCATCGGTCGGTAACGCCTTCTCGGCCGCCTGCAACGTCGCTGCGGCATCGCCATCCCTGCGGACGAGCGTGAAAAGCTTGGCAAGCTGGGCGCGATATTCACCCTGCGGATCGAGTGCGATGGCACGATCGACATGCTTGATCCCGGCTTGAATGCGCCCAGCGTCCGATTCAGCGATGCCAAGGAGGAAATGCCCCTCGGCATCATCCGGATTATCCTGAACCAGCCTGTTCGCCAGCTGATAGGTCAAGTTCAGATCACCCTGGACGAGTGCGTTGCGTGCCGCGCTTACTCGCCCGGAGCGGAGCGCCATCATGCGGCCGCTGCGCCTCCAACCGGTTCATCCCGCTCCGGCTGTCCGCCCGCCAGAAGAGCGCTACCTATTGAACCATTTTTCCGGCGTCCCTTGATCATGTCGATCATTGGCTGGAACGGGAATATCGTCTGCTCCCAGATCGAAAGCCTCCGGCGATCATCCTGGCCGACCAGCGCGGACTCTCCTTCGCGATAGGTGCCGAAGATGCGATCAAGCAGGATCAGCGAGTTGCCGTAATTACAGCGCGTGCTTTCGAAATCGACGGAATGGTGCAGGCTGTGATTTTGGATCGTGGTGAAGAAGAATGCGTACCATCGCGGCGGATCAGATCGCACATTGGCGTGAGCAAAGGTCGAGATCACGTTCAGCACATTTAGCGCTGCGAATATCGCTGTGTCCTGAAGATCGAACAACGCAACCACGCTTAAGCTGATGAGAAAAAGCTCAATTGGATTGCCGACCGCTCCCTTGCCAGCGTTCAGCTGCGTAATGTGATGGTGCGGCGCATGGGTCAGCCAGAACGGGGCCCAATTGTGCATCAGCCGGTGCATCCAGTACTGGCCGAACTCGATCAGGAAGATGACAAGGGCCACCTGCAGCAACCACGGCATGTGCATGGCCCATTCGGTAGTCAGGCCAAGCGAGGCCTTCGCCGCCTTCAATGGATCTTGGGCCAGCTTTTCGGTGAGCCAGACAATCGCGGTGGCGCTCATCACGTTGTAGAAAAGGTCCGTGAAGAATTCACGCCGATCCATGCGCCAGCCCGCATGCCGTTCATGGGCTTTCTCAAGAAGCAATATGGTGATCGTAATCAGGGAAGACGTTCCAACGAGTGTCCATGGGTTATTGAGCAAGAAAGCAGGGCCGAACGCCCAGAACAACAAGACCATCAGGATCATCGCGGGCGGGAGATGATTGAAGATTCTGTTCTTCACGGCATTCCCTATCTTGCCGACGTCCCCGGCGCCCGCATTAGACGTTCCGTTCAAGGGTTGGCCGATGATGACTTGCGCGCGGTCGGCGAGGAGCCTGAGGGTCAGCCGAAGCGCTTTCGTGCCGATCAGGGCAGGACCATGACCAATTGTGCTCGCGTCGAGACGCGCACTCGCTTCTTGGTTGGTTCGCATAGTGCAGCTCCATTCGGAGCCGTCAGATTGCGCTGCACCGCGTCATCACGGCAGGCGCAAACTTTCGATGGAAGGCATAGATCTACACTATGATCTCTGCTGGGCGCGGATACGCCTGATAACCTCATCCCAGAAGAGCTGTGTCGCCGTATCCCGTGCCGGTTCGGCCCGGGCGAGCAGGAAGATATCGTATGACGGCTCGAAGTCGGCATGGAGCATCGGCCAGAGCTTCCCTTTGGCTACGTCGTTCTCAGCCGCGAGAATCGGAAGAAAGCCGATGCCGACGCCCTGAAGAATGAGCCGCCGCGCCTCGTTTATATCCTCCGCCAGCCCGTTCACCTTGGTACCCAGCCGATAACGACGGCGGAGATGGGTTATCAATTCGATTTCGTCATCGCCGGTAAGAACGAATCCTTCGTCTTTCAACTCATTGAGCCGGCTCACGCGATAACCGAAATAGGGGTGGTTCCGGGCGCAATAGAGTTGCTGGCTCTCCACGAGCAACGGTTCGTACATCAGAGTTCCGCGAACACTGTTGTCGTAGCCGACGCCGATCTCAACTTCGCCCTGTTCAAGCGCATCGAGCACCTGGCGCCAAGGCGAAACACGGATCTCGATATGGATAGCGGGATTGCGGCGGTGGAAGCTCGCGATGGCCTCGTCGAGCTCGGCCGACACGAGGCCGGACACGATCTGGATGCGGACGATCCCTTCGACACGCTTGGTGGCTTGCGCGATCTGGTGTGGCACCATCCGTGCCGATTCCAGCATGTCCTCGCACAGCGCGATCATTGCCTTGCCGGCTGCCGTCATCTCGACGCCGGTCGCGGTCCGTTGCAGGAGGGTGGCCCCGACATGCTCCTCGAGCCGCTTGAGGGCGGCGCTGATGCTCGGTTGCTGGCGATTGAGCTGCCGTGCCGCCGCCCCGATACCGCCCGCCCGAACGATGTCCACAAAAGTGCGCATCAGATTCCAGTCGACGCGACTGGCAAATTTTCTGTCTATAAGGGGTGTCCGATCGCTCATGCGTCCTTTTCCATCGAAGGGCGTCGCTCCCTCGGCCCTGAGGCCGGCGCTACCAAGGATAGCGTGACGAGCGCCCCAGGTCATAGACCAAATCGATGAAAAACATAAAATTACGGTAACTACCGTTATGCCCTGCCGCGCTTACGGTCTGCATGTAGAGATGACCGAAGCCACCATTCTCCCCCTCGTCGATATTTCTTTGCTCGAAAGTGACGATCTGGCTGATCGTTTGACCGTTGCCCGCAATCTCGACAGCGCGTGCGCACAAGCCGGCTTCCTTTACATCAAGGGCACCCAATTGGACGGCGCGTTGTTCCGCAAGCTGCTCGAGAGGGCCAAAGCCTATTTCGCGCTCGACCATGAAACGAAGATGGAGAGCTATATCGGCCGGTCCGAGAATCACAGCGGCTATGTTCCCGTGGGCGAAGAGCAATTGGGCGGCGGTACCTATGATCTCAAGGAAGCCTATGACGTAAACTGCGATTGCGCATCCCCCGAGGCACGTCGTCCGCTCGTGGGTCCGAATATCTGGCCGGCCATGCCCGGGTTTCGCGAGGATGTGGAGACCTATTACCGACACATGGTGAGGGTGGGGCGCCTCCTCTTCCATAGCTTTGCGCTGGCCCTTGGTCTCGACGAAAGCTTCTTCGATGCCCATCTTCACAACCCACCAAGCCAGCTCCGCCTGATCCATTATCCCTTCGACCCAAGCATCGAGGATGTGCCGGGCATCGGCGCCCATACCGATTATGAATGTTTCACCTTACTGTTTGCGACCGCGCCAGGGCTCCAGATCGTCGACAAGCAGGGCCAGTGGGTGGACGTGCCACTGATGGACGATGCGATGATCATGAACATTGGGGACATGATGGAGATCCTCTCCAACGGGCGCTATATTGCGACGAGGCATCGCGTCAAAAAGGTGAAAGAGGAACGCTATTCCTTTCCGCTGTTCTATTCGTGCGATTATGACTACGTGATCGCGCCGGTAACGGGGGACGAAGCGCCTCGGTACGCGCCGCTCAAGGGCGGCGAACACCTCTTCAATCAGACAGCGCAGACTTTCGCCTATCTGAAACGCAGGGTGGCAAACGGCCAACTCGTCTTGCGCGACCCCATGCCGCTCCATTCTTTTGGACCACGGCAAATGCGATGAGGCATGTTGCCAAAGAAATTGGCAATATATCCCACCCGTCCGGAATTTTTTTCGTCTTGCCACCGAGCGGCCTTCTGCAGGCAAGGAACGGCCGAATGGCGAAGGTCATGATTCCAGAAGTTTCTTCTTGAATAGCGCTTTGATGAGCCTGCTTTCGAGGATTCTTCCGACAAAATAGAGAGACGCGAAGATCCCGGCGAAGACATAGCCAGGGGTGGGCGAAGGTTTGCCATCATCATCTTCGGATTTATCTTTACCATCTTTCTTGGGTTTTTCAGGTGCGGGCGCACCAAGAAATTTGTCTATCGGATGCTGTGGTAGCACCTTGTCCTTCTTTTTCTTCGTTTCTTCGGTAGGCGCTTTTTCGATTTTTCCCGTGACTATGGCCAACCCGGCGAAACTCAGGAACAGCAACGGCGCCAGAAAGCAGAGCAGCAATATCCGGCTGGTCAGATGATAACGCAGCACAGGCCCAGTCACCGCTTTTTCGATCCGCAGGATGCCGTCGTCGAAAACGGACATCTTGTCCTGGGCTGCCGGGTCCTTTTTGCGGAAGGTCAGCGTGTCGCCCGTCCGTTCGTAGCTGGTGCCGGGCTGGCGGAACAGGGGGATGAGCTTGTCCATGGCTTCGTCGCTCGATTGCTCGGGCGCGAGCGGCAGGCCACCGCTGATGTGCCAGATCCAGCCGATGAAGCGCAGGCCCGCACGGTCTCCTTTGCAGCGTGCTTTTTCGATATCGCCTTGGGCGGCATCCGCCTGGGCATGGCGAAAGGGCAAGCCGAGGCTGTGCGGGCGGAGCAGTTCCATCACTCGGCCGGTACTGCCACCGGCCGGCCAAATCGTTCCTTGATCGTCTTCCAACCCTCGGTGAACGGATAGGTCATCTGCTCGCCGATCGACATGCGGCGGCCGCCTTCCATGCCCAGCAGTTCCGCCTCGCCGTCGATGCACGTGCCGAACATGCGGTCGATGAAAATGTAGTTGTTGGAATAATTGCTGCGGGTGGCTTCGTAATCCTGCGAATGATGCAGGCTGTGATGCTCAGTGGTGTAGAAGAGGAAGCGCCACCAGCGTGGCGAATTGAAACGAACGTTGATGTGCTGGTAAGTTCCTATCCCGAGGCTGATTGCGCCGGCCAGCAGCACGGCGCGCGGCAGGAAATCAAAAAAGCCGCCGATCCCGAGCCCGATCAGAAAGAGCTCCACTGGGTTACCGACCGCGCCCTTGTTGATGTTCAACTGGGTGATGTAGTGATGCACTGAATGGGGCAGCCACAATGGGTACCAGTTATGCATCCCGCGATGCATCCAATATTGCCCGAAATCAAAGATGAACGAGATCAGGAAGGCCTGAACCAGCAGCGGCAAGCCGGTGAACCACGCCAGCTTGTCCCAGTCAAAATTGTGCTGGATAGCTTCAATCGCGGCGTCGCTGCCGATATAATATTCGGCCATGCCGAGTAGCGTAAAGCCGAGCCCGACATAGAAGAGATCGGTGACCAACTCCTTCCAGGTAAGGCGCCAACTCTCGTAGCGCGGGTTAACCCATTCGAGCGCCAGCAGCAGCACCCTGAAGCCGATGCCGATGCCGATGGCGGTGGATGTCTTGGCGATGGAATTGGGCGCATAATACCAGAACGCGATCAGCGCGAACAGCATCGTGGGCTGGAACCAGGTGAATATGAACTGCTTCACCGGGCCGCCTTCCACCCTGGGTATGTTTTCCCACCCCACAGTCACCGGCGCCTGGGTACCTATCAGCCTTTTTCCTACGAGAACTCCGTCCATACGCTTGCTCGCAAAACTTCCCTGCGGCTTTATCCGACACCCAGGGGGGTGTGGCGTCCGCAATTTGTCATCATCTTGAAAGCGTTCCCATCACGCCAGATACCATTACGATATATATCCCATAGATGCCGTCTATGCCGCGCGTCGGGCCTTGTTCGGCCCCGGTGCTGGCACAGTCGGTTGGTGATATGGGTTCGCGTACCTCGATCCAATCCTCTGCAAGCTGATCGCGCAGCGCTTCGCGGCACGGGACTATCTCATGACCGGCGATCTCCACCCTGGCATCCGCGAATAGGGGGGGATTAAATTGCGGTTCCTGCTTTTCGCTTTTTTGATCTCTGTATTTGCACCCGAAGCGGCCCAAAAGGTAAGATTGTCGCCGCGTCACAGCCCGAGCTGTCGTAAATAAGTCGAGGTCCACAGCGCGTTAGCTGGGGATGGATCCATTGGGGAATTATGCACCTGTCACCGTAATCCCCAATGCACTCAAGGCAGAATTGAAGCGCCGGAACGTCTCTTACGCGCAGCTAGTCGAGAAGTTGGCCGAGATCGGCGTTGTAGACTCTGAGCCGAATATCAGGAACAAGCTCAGCCGGGGAAAATTCACAGCGGTGTTTCTGATACAATGCCTAGAGGCTATCGGTGCATCATCCTTGCGGCTGTCGGATGGCTGATATTAGGGGCTGGAGATGCTCCAAAGAAGAGCGCTGAGCCCGAACAGTCCAAACCCGCCGCTCAAATTCAAAAGCCCCCACCGCCAGCTAGGATCGCGTCCCCCGAATCCGCCAAGCCAATCGAGCCCCCGGAATATTATCAGCCATGCGGGCAGCGCGGGAGCGAGGGCAATTCCGACCTTTGCGCCCAATGGCGCGCCGCGAAAGCTACTGGCGAGGCCGCCCGTTGGGCTTGGTGGCAGATGTGGCTTAGCGCCTTGGGCGTAATCGGGTTGGGCATCACTCTTTGGTTCAACTTCCGCGCCCTGGACCTAGCGGAAAAGGAGTCGGCCGAAACCAAGGGCGCGCTGACAATTGCCGAACGCAACGCCGCTTTCGCCGGACGTGCCGCCAGCGCCGCGAGTGAAGCTAACTCTATCGCCCGCGAGGCGATGCAGCGGCAATTACGGCCCTTCGTTTACGTCGGTCATCCGAAGATCACCTACACCCACATCTTTGGGTTCGACATCATTGGCGACACGGCGGACGTGACCCTTGATATTACAAATTATGGACAAACACCGGCCTACAATGTGCGCTTTATCGCGCGAGCTTGGGTTGGCGGTATATGGAACATGCCCTTTGAGCGGGGCTTCGACGATTTGACCGTGGTACATTTGGCGGACATTCCCCCAACGGTCACAAAACCCCGCGATGGTTACACAGTCATTGGGCTTGCTGAATCTCATAAAGATATAATCGCCGGGGTTCGCTCGATATTTGTCGAAGGCGTGCTGAATTACAGCGACGCTTTCGGGAACGCCTACGTCACGCGATTCCGTGTCGCCTCGACGGAAGGCGATTATTCCGCTGGAAAATGGGCTGATTGTCCCGAGGGCAATGTTGCCACCTAACGCCAGCGCCAATAGCGCCGCGCTAATCACGCCTCGCGGCTAGGCCGCTCTCCTTTGGTGCGTTTGATACATAATGCCGGAAATCTGGAGCGGGCGAAGGGATTCGAACCCTCGACCCCAACCTTGGCAAGCGTGGACAATGGCTGAACATAAAGCCCATAGCGACGCATTTATAAGGTTCTTTGTGAACATGCGGCACATAATGTTGCAGGAAATCACCTGATTTGTTACCTAGATTGCTACCTGAAATGCTTCTAGGTAACAGCCATGCCGCGACTGACCGATGCCCGCGTTTCCGCCATTGCCCCGCCTCCGATCGGACAGATGGAACACCCCGATGATTTGGTGCGTGGCCTACGGCTCCGAGTCGGGGCTGGCGGTCGCAAGTCGTGGATCGTGCGGACACGGGCCGGGAAGAAGCAAATCAACAAGACGCTTGGTCCCTATCCCCTCATCTCGCTTGCGGCGGCTCGCGACCAGGCGCGGGATTTTCTCATTACCGTCGCCAAAGAAGGTGAGGTTCGCCTCAAGCGCACCTTCGGTGAGCTAGTCGATGACTGGATAAAGCACGTCGCCAAACCGAAGAACAAGAGCTGGCGCAACCAGGAACGGCGGTTAGAGATTTATGTCCTGCCAAAGTGGCGCGACACCGATCTGACCGGCATTCGTCGGGCCGATGTGCGTGACCTGATCGAAGGGATCGATGGCATTGTTGCACCGGGTCGGGCACTCGCGATCATTCGTACCCTGTTTCGTTATGCCATGGCCCGCGATTGGGTGGACGCATCCCCGGCAGAGGCAATTCCCAATCCTAGCGCGGACACTCCCCGTGACCGCTATCTCGATATGAAGGAGGTGGCGACAGTGTATCGGGCCACCGATTTGCTCGGCTATCCCTTTACCGGTTTCCTCAAGCTGTTGGTCCTGACCGGGCAGCGCCGAACAGAGGTGGCCTCGATGCGCTGGGCCGACATCAACCTTGATGCCGGAACGTGGGTGCTGTCGAGCGACGATACCAAGTCTGCTCGGGCGCACCTCGTTCCACTCGCACCCCAAGCGGTTCGGCTACTCAAGGCAACGCCGCAGCTTGGCCCATATGTCTGGTCGAGCAACGGTAAGTCGCACATCAAGGGCTACAGCAAGGCCAAGATGAAACTCGACGCACTCTTAACGGCCAGAGGCGCAGAATTAAAACCGTGGCGACTGCATGATCTACGGCGAACTGCCGCGACCCACATGGTCCGGCTCGGCATTTCGGAGTTGGTAGTTGGGCGCGTATTGAATCACGCGCCACAGGGGGTGACAGCCCGCACATATGCGCTCCATAGCTATGAGAGCGAAAAGCGAGTTGCATTGTCGCGATGGGCTGATGCTATAAGTTTGTAGTTGAAGTAGCCTCCCAAACCCGCCTGACAGGTCATCACACCTATGGAAGTGCGGGCATACCGCTTAGACCCACCGCTCGCGCCTCGGTTGCCGCAAACTTCATACAGCAGGACTGGCCATGGCACGCTTGACTTCCAATTTTTGAGGGTCTGATGCCAGCGCTCGATCTTGCCTTGGGTCTGCGGATAATAGGGCGCACCGCGCACATGCTTCATCCTGCGATCATCAAGCCATTCGGCCAGATCGCCCGATATGTAACTCGACCCGTTATCGCTGAGCAGCCGGGGTTTGTGCTGGGCATGGGCCTGGTCGCAGCCTGACGCGGCCACACGTAATACAGTCACTGCGCAATACCTTCGCGGCGGCACAGATTGGCAATGCTGCCTTTACCGCGCAGGCCGAGGATTTTTGGCCTCATTTTCGTTCCTTCGTCACTGCGAAGTGACCAAAATCCTCCTTAGGTCTAGGTCACAACATCAATTTGAGGCCATTGGTGCTGACGGGAACAATATGCACGGCAGCGCTCAGGGACAGGTCTGCTGGTAAAGCGGCGCGCAATCGAAAAGGTCGTGCGGCATCATCATGAAACCGCTCCACATGGCGTGGGTGGTGCCGATCCACTGACCGTTGACCGTAACACCGTCCTCAGTCCGCGGATGGTGCAGAGCCGAATTCTTGAACCACACCATGAGATCACGGTTTTGCACAGGTGGCGCGCCGGCGATATAGGACGGCAGGTCCGCCGCAGTCTGAAAGCCGGCATTGTAGGGCGTCACCCAGAAATCCGCCTGCGTAAAGGCCTCCGAGTGGCGCGAGAGACCGCTCTCGATGATTGGAGTCAGATGATAGCTTGTCGCCCGCCCGCGCGCGTTCGCCAGGCCGTCGCGGGTGATCCCCAGCGTCGTGAAGGATTGGGGGGTCCAGTCAAATTTGCCCGCGGTTGTGACGGTCGAGACGTTGGTCGACCCTGTGGAGTTGCCACCCATTGTCTCGACATGCCGTTGCACTTCAACCGTGTTTGCAAGGCCGCCAAGATCGATATCGAGCCTCCACACAGCGTTGTGGACGTGCGGCTCCATTGAACCGCCGAGATTTTGACCGGTGGCACCGACGCGACCGACGATGATCCCGTCGTCGCGAAAGGCATAGCTCTGGATGTAGCTATAATTGGCCGCGTCGAGGGCCCCCCAGATCACGACCTCCTCGCCCCGCTGCGCATTCTGCGCGGCGCCGTCACGCCAGGCCACGCCGCGATCGCGCCGCTCGACGCATACATTGGGGCCGACGAGCGTAGCGCCAGCGGACGCGGGACATTCGCCTGCAGTCAACGTCTCCATGGCGAAGCTGAAATGCGTGATGTCGAAATAGCGCGGCGAGCCCGAGAAATAGGGCACATGGATCTCAGCGACACGCGCGTCGTGAAACACCTTCATGAACTGTGCGGACGGCACCTTGCGGAACGAGACAGGGCCGATCACCAGCTGCGACGAGCGCCCTTCACTGTTGGAGGTGATACGCCAGCAGATCCGCCAACGTGTCTGCTCGGGGCCAGCGAGTGGGAATGCCTGTTCGATCACATGGGGGCAGCCCGGCCGGGTCACGAGCGCCGCCAAGCGCAGATCGCGAATGACCAGTCGGTTGCGCTGTACGACCGCGTCGATGGTCCGCTGCGCCGTTGCTGGCGCCGCAACCGTCACCGCGAGCGCCGCTGCCCATAGTCTGATCCTGCTCATCGGTGATCTCCCTGGTGCTGTCCCATTTCGCTCACGGTCACGCGGTCGGCGCCCAATTCGACGGTCACGCGGTTGCCCGCGAGATAGCGGCCATTCGCCACGAACAGGAGGTCTACGCAGCGACTGGTGGCGCAGCGATCCGCTGGGTCCTCCGACGCGACCAGAAAGCCCTCAACCGCGAAGGGCGGCATCTGCGATCCGGGCGTGCGGGCGCGGAAGCTGTCGGCATTGGGCCCAAGGAGCCGCCGCACCGACACGTCGCGCAGCGCAATCGCCGTTGCGCGTTCCAGTTGCTCGGTGGTGAATGGCAGTGCGTTCGGCGCAAGCGGCCGGCTCTCCACGACCGCGCCGCTTGCGACGTCGATCGTCGCATGGACAGCAGTTCCGCGCTTCGGGCTTTCAACGATCACGCGGGCCCGGCGAGGCTCACCCTCCTTGCCCTCAAGTTCCTCGACGGAGAGTACACGTGCGTCACCAGAATTGAGCACGGAGCGCAGGCGTTCATCAGGTTTGACGACATTCTCCTTGGGCGCGGACTGGGCGCCCGCCGCTGCTCCCCATGCGGACAGCATTAAACCAACCGCTAGCTTTGCCTTCATGTCCTTTCTCCCTAGACTGCGTAACAGGACCATGGGTGCCAGCCGGGGTCGGTCCCGACCCAGCGTCCTCCGCGATTCCGTCGGCGCTCCCGAACCAGCTTGATCGGGTGATGTCCCATGTTCCGGGGCACTCGCCCGAATGCCTTCGTTCAAGACGTCGGCGTCAAATAGTGTCTGCCCTCGTCTTCCGCTCGCCTTCCACGAGTGTCCATCCCAGCCGCCTTCGCCGACACAGCAATCTTCACCGGTCGCCGCGGGCTACCTGTCGCGACGCGCAACGCTAGTCGACCCCGGCTCCATGGGGCACGATTTCGCGAAGGGGCGTTTCCACGAAATAGTCGAGGTCGATCTGTCGGATCTCATCCTGCCGCGAGAACACCATGCTGGCGATGCCCTGGAGCAACTCCTCAAGGCTCGTCTGCTCATCCAGGCGCTCGGCGACCACATGCCCGAAGGCTTCCATCACGTCGATCGTGATCGGCAGCACATGTTCTCCGCCCGTCTCCTTATACCCTGTCATCAGTTCCCGATCGAATAGTTCCTCGTCCCAATGCGCCAGGGCCGTCCCCGGCCCACCGTCGCGCTCGACCTCCATGCCCGCGAGCGCGGCAAAGCGGGCAACGGCGGCAGGGTCGAAGCGTCCCGTCGTGGCGTCAAAGAGACCGTCCCAGACATCCCAGCCGATTCCGAGCGTATGGCCGATTTCGTGGATGATCGTGCCTGCGATGCTGTCGGGGGTGAAGTCGAGCAGGAAGCGCGTGTTGAACTCGATCTGACCATAGCGAACGCCGTCCCGCTCATAGGGCATATAGGCGCGCGCGATCGTGTTGCCGAGCTGGGTGAAGACGCCGAGGCGGATGACGATCGAGTAATCTGGCAGGACGAAGCGGTTCCAGAAATTGCATGCGGAGCGCGCGCCGTTCTTGAGCCGGTCCCCGACATCCTCGACGATTTTGTAGGTGATTATGTTCGCGCCGGCCCGTGCGGCAGGCGGACTCTGATCGGTGGCTGGCGACGTGTTCTTGACGCGCGCGCGCCTCGCCTCCACCGGGCCGCCATTCTCCCCGACAGCAGTGGGCTGCGGCCCTTCGGCGATCTCGCGGGCACGTGTCAGCCAGGACAAAGTGTGCTGTAGCGTTGCAGCGCGTGCTTTCTCGTCGGGCATCGTCTGGCGCAATTCGCCACGCACCTGGCTACTGCTTGCTTCGGCCTCAGCTTTGAGGGCCTCGATCAGGCCGTCGATCGTGTCGGCGACGGGCTGTGCGGCAGGCACAGGCGCGAAGTCTCTCTGCCAGCGCTCGCTCAATTGCAAGAAGGCGCGCTTCAGCCGGCTTTCCGGGACTGCCGCCGCGCCCAGCTCGAGCTCTTGGCCGAGCGTGTAGGTGCGTCCCCAGGAGTCAAAGAATTTTAGGCCAGTGCGCTCTTCGATCTCTTCGCGTGTGGACGGATAGTCGCCGGGATTGGAAGCGCGTGGCGCGGTCTGGGGAATGATGAAGCAGTCGAGCTTGACGCTGGCGGGCGTATCGTAGGGATATTTGACCGGATCAACCACAATCGCGAAATAGGCCTCGGGAATTGGTACCAGCTTGCCGCCGTCGCGCGACACATGGGGTGGATCATCGCCGAAGACCGGGCCGACGGTGACCCAGGCATAGTCTCCGCCGTCCATGGTTTGGACCTCTCGGATTGACTGCTCGAGCTTAGCCCAGACACCTTGGTTGAGGACTTCATATTGCGGGCTCATGTTCGACATGAGGAACGTTTCCATCTGCGCGAGACGCCCATATTGCCGGTTGATCACCTCGTTGGGCGTCATGTGTCCCACATTCAGGGGAATGGTACCGATCTTACCAAACGTGCGATTGGTCAATCGCTGGTCCGGATCGATCCGGACATCGGAATAATAATGTAATGGCCGCAGATAATCGACCGCGTCATCGGCATGCGCCACGCAATAGGCGGACCAGGCCGGCTGTAGGGTCGTAGGAGAGAAACCTACGACATAGCCCTGGTTGACGAGTATCTGCACCGGACGGTCCGGGTTTAGGTTCTCGGGTGCCCCGCGCCACAGATGGAGATCGAGATGATGTGCCATGGCCGCGCTCAGCGGATGAATCGTCGTATAGTCGGCCATCATACCCCCAAAAATCCAGCGCGCACTACAGCATTGTGACAGGTTAAAGTCGATAGATCGACTTCATTTGAGTCTGCGAACTGTACGCTAATCCTCGATGAGTTTCGAGTCCTATTGTAGTCAGATGTAAGGCTATCACAACAGGCTTTAATTGCTAGACTGTCCCGGTCCAAAGCCAACTTTCTATTTGTTCAGAACTGCACTGTGCGCAAAATTTGTATTTTTCTAACTTCAGATATCGCGGCTCGCATCATTAATCTTTGTTAAGAGCGCCGTCTAAGAGCGAGTCATTTGTGAATAACGCAATGCATTCTATTGTATCTTGGTAAAGCATTCGGCCATTGTATAGAGAGCGGCGCAGGGGCCGCCTTCTCTGTCGCTGTAGACAAAGGCTAGACCGGGCTTGGGCTGCCAGGCGTTACTTGAGTCGGTGTATGTCCTTCTTCCGCGTTGTCTTGATCCCCGTGGGGCATTGCTCGCGGAGAAAGCGAATTGAACAGAGCCGTTCCAAAATAGGCGCCCAGTGCAGAGATAACAAACACAAGGACTGCGCCGACGTTGACGCTGGGCTCGACAGGCAAGACATTTATCCCAACCACATACATGGCGAAGACCATAAAGCCGACGAGTAACGCCACCGCGAGCGCACCGAACCATCGCCGGTTTTCGCCAGTTCGTTTCCGCTTCGGCAAAAGGCGGATGAGTCCGCCGACCCCACCACCGACCAGGCTCGCCATCACCGTCAGGATCGGGGGCTGAAACGTGAGCGACGTCTCCGCGACGCTGAGCTGTGCGATCGCGGCACGTATTGTCACTCTACCGAGCCCCGCCGATCGTATCGTCGTCGTGGCCATCCCGTCTTCATCAAGGGTAACGAGCGGCGATGCGATATATCCCGACGGTATGGCGCTGAGCCTGACACGTGTTCCTTTCGGCTTATCCAGCCCGATGACCGACACCTGAACAGCAACATCTTCCAGTCCGAGGCCGTCGATGACCGAACGAGCGGTCCCCACTTGAATAGCAGGCTCGACCGGAATCGTGACCGCGATCCCTTGCGGATCCATCGCCGATACCACGTGGATCGTAATCCCGCCCATCGCCGATCGGCCAGCAATAGAGATTTCCTTATAGGGCGGGCTGACCTGCGTAACAGTCACTTCGGATGGCTTCGCCATCGACCCTTCGAGAACCTCGAAAATGATCGGCGCGCTCAGAGCGCGCATACCCGCCGCATGATTAACGTCCGCCACGCCTACTTTGATCGTCCCGGAAAACATATTCGCTACACGTCTCAACCTTTGGCCGATCAGGATATATGGCTTTAGCTGAACTTCGCTGCCATCCAGCGCCTGCTGTCGAACGATGCCCGGAAACGTGACAGCACCGGCTCCTTGCGCCTGCACGCTTGGAAGCGAATTGAGCTTGGCGGTCAATATCTTTTCGTCGGCCGCATTCAAGCCAACATAATAGTTCTTGCCAGCAATCGGCTCGGCAACCGTTGTTACAATCGGTGGAACAACCGCGCCGTCAGTGAGCGCTGCGCGCGGCGCGATTATGGTTGCAGGTGCCTTCTTGACTTGATCGCTGATGCGCCTCACGCTTTTCGAGAGCGATTCTGCTGTCGCCTGCGAGGCGGCGGTCATTAGCAGAGATGCCGCGACGAGCGCGACCATTGCACGAGCCCCACGCATATCCATAAAGCACTCCCTCAAAGCACAGGCTCCCTTATCAACTTTCTTGAAAGGAGACTGCACGACTTAGAATCACTAGCCGAAATTACATTGACTGTAGAAACTTCTACTAACTCTTTTGGAATATTAAGGAACAGATTTTACTCCGGAGTGTAAGACGAAATGAAAGCCTCTTAAGTGTACGGGAGAGCTTAGTGATCCCAGTCCCATGCTCCTGCCCGCTCTTCACCCTTGCGCATGAGGCATTTCATGAACTGCGGATGAAATGACTTTTTACCCCACGTCTTCTCATCCTCTGCGCGGTCTTTTTCACACGGCTCTATATCGCTGGCCCTTACATAGGCAAAACGCACCTGCTCAGTGGGTGAATCCTTTGCTGCAAAGATACGTTCCACAGAGAACAGATAGACCTGATTGACGAGAATATGTCGTCCACGACCCGCGAGGTCGAGCAGGTTCCACTTCGCCCGCTCGTCTGAACGGCTCGGCAATACTGCAAGGTCATTATTAGCTATAATATAGGTGACGGCGCGCGTCGGTTGGCGGGTCTGCGTTTCAACGATCTGTGCTGCCCGCCGACCAGCGGCGCGGGTATCATCGGCGAAGACCCCGAACCGAACACCGGCGTCGAAGTAGAGCGCCTCACGCTTGTTATTATCTCTCTTGGGATCGAGACCAAGCTCGCCAATACGCACCGGTGGCATACCGAGCGTTTCTGACGAGGCTGCGAGCAATACTTGAATATAGCAATGCTGCACCGCTTCAAGGTTCGCACTGTCATCACGCAACTGAGCAGCTAGGGCAGTCATGTCGACAGCGACTGCCTGGCCCGTGTCCCAATTAACCAGCGCCACCTTCAACACCCTATTGTCCGCACCTTCCCGCTTCACCGCCATCAACGTATCGCGCGTGACGAGGTACTTCATGCGTCGCGCGAGCGGATCGAGATCACCCATAGCAGCGCGCCGGATAATGCCCATCGTGCCCCTATCACGATACAACGTATCGGGCCTCGTAATCGAATAGCCGGCAACGAGATCGTCAACGTCGAAACGACGATCAGCGGAAGTCGACCATCCGGCAGGAAAATCCTCTTTGGTCGGAAAGCTGCGATCCGCCTTTGGCGGCTCTCGGCCGAGGAACGCGAAGGTGGCCTGGAGCGCGCCAGTACTGACCCCCGTCACCCCGTCGAAACGCGGCAATGTGTCACTCTGGCGTCGAGCCCAACCATGAAAAAACCCGGTACCGAAACTTCCCCATTCTCCGCCGCCACTCAAAATCAGCTGCCGAATCTCCGTCACACCGTCCGTTGATTGCGGTTGAGAAAGGCTTCGGGCGAGCGCTGCGGTGGCCAAACGTTGAGCGAGGGCGTCGGAGTATGGTGAAAGATTGCCTGCTTGCGGTGCCGCAAGGCCAGGGCGATAACCGGGAATATCCACCGTCACAGGCTCGGTTGCCAATTGGCAGGCTGCTAACGGCAACGACTCGCGTTTGACGGCGCAGGCACTGAGCAACAACGCGAACAGCAGAACAAGGAGTTTTGCAGGCATGAGATCATTCCTCTTTGTTCGTCTCATTGGAGACGCCGGCCAGATGCCGGCGCTCCGTCAAAGAATGTGCAATAATTTTTGACCATCCGGGCTGCCCAGTCCGGTGCACGGATCCCATCCGGCACCAGCCGTATAGCCGGTCCCAGATACAGCGTTGTCGCCCAGCCGAACGTCATTAAGGGCGCTGGGCGACGCATAGAGCCGGGGCAAAAAGAAGCCTGCGTTCCTGCCTTTCGCCTCGTTTAGGCGCGCAATGAGTGCGGCCCAGAGAGGAGCCACGGCACTCGTTCCATCAGCTACCGTCGGCTGGCCATAAAGGATCAGGCGGTAGCCATCGCTCCTATCAGCGACTCCAGCAACGTCTGGAACGCCGCGTCCGGGAGGGCCGCCATTTGCGTGCCCTGGCACAGCAGCATTGGCTTGATACGGTGGAGGAGGCAGAAAGAGGCCGCTTATTCCGCCGCCGGAGATGCCATCGGGAGTGTTCCAGACACGCTCGACCAACTGTCCGGCAGGACCATTCTGAAGGCTTGTTCCGCCACAACCGCATACAAAGGGGTCCGAGGCTGGATATGAAACAATGGCGCGCTGGGCAGGTGATCGCCAAGTGGCCCCGAAATTGCCTGAAGCGGTCAGAATCGTGATCCCGAGCTGCGCTGCTTCGCGGAACAGTTGCGACAGCACCTTACGGTGCGCGGAAAACTGGGTTTCCCAAATGTCCTCAGGGGCTGCCCAACTGATTGAGATGATCGAGGGGCGATGATGGACATCGTGAATCGCACGCGAAACTGCGTCAACCCAGCCTTGTCCATTGTTGCGTGCGAAATAGACGACGATATTGGCGCCTGGGGCAAGACCGCCGGCTATCTGGATATTGAGTGCAACCTCACGGTCTGCCCTCGAATCTGCACCGTAGTCGGGAAAACCTCCAGACACGCCTTCCGAGACAATGAGCGGCTTTGGCACGCCCATCGCGGCGAATGCCAGATTGAGGTCGTTGTCCGAGTAGCCCCCGCCAAACTCCAGAAGTGCGATTGTTTGTCCGGTTCCCAGACCAGGCGTTATAGGAAAATCATAGAGCCGCGCGAATTCCGTGGGAAGGTGGCCGCTCGACAAGCCCATCGCGCTGAAGGGCACGAGCTGGCTTTCCGCCGCCGGCCGGGTATCGATGCCGAAGATGCCTTCTACGACTTCGGCTAGCGCGGACGGCACGAAGATTGGCCCGGCCCGGCCACGAAACCGCTGATTATCTGCACGGTAGTCGGCAATGCTTGCGCCGAGTGCGTGCTCGATCTGCTCGACGGACCCTGCGACCTTGACCAGTCGCCGCATGGGGTCCCGTCGGGTAACGGCAAGCCCTACCATAGCGGCCCATGCCTCAATCAGGGTTATGTCATCGGCATGGCGAGCTGCGCGTTCTGTTGCGAGCGCGTTGTGATCAACCGGCTTGAAGGCGGGCGTCCCTAATTCGATATCCGTGACATCGAAGGCGCTCTCACGTCGGCGGAGATAAAAGCTTAGTTCGACGCGCTCCTTGCGTCGGCTGCGGCGAATCCGATCTGCGTTCACCGCCGGCCGAACACTGCCGGAAAGCTCCACCGCATCAGCAAATATCCGACGAGCGGTCACTCTGGCTCAGCTTCGGCCGGACAGGTCGAGCCCCCTCTTGCCAGAATCTCCTGGCACGCACGGAGGCGATTGAGCTTCTGCAGGGTTTCGAGCGAATCGATCTCTGCTTTCTGGCGCTCGACCGCGCTCGCGCCCTTATGCGCCTTTATAAAACCCCCGAGTTGCTCGCCGTACCCGGCGAACGCGGCACTCGCCGCCACTCCGGTTGCTTTGCTATTCCAAACGAGCTTTGTCGTTCGTCCGAAACGGTCGTAATCCACCTGCACCGTTCGGTTGCCGCCGAAACCCGTATCAAAGCAAAGCGTGCGTTCGGTTCCCCATTGCTGGACGGGCACGGAAACGGTTGATCCGAGACCCGGTTCGCCGATCGCTTGGCCACCCCGAAGGAACAGAGTGGCATGAGCTGGGCCGGGCAATTTCATTCCAGTTGCACACACGGCAGCGGGCGACTGTGGGTCAACGAAGGGCGCAAGACGAGCCGTCGCAAAAAGGCGTGCTGGAAAAGCGGCATCAATCTGTTCTCGGGTCGGATCGACAAAAAACTTTCCGAATGGCTCAATGGGCCATTGTATAGGCAAGCCGCCTTGGCCTAGATCGGAGTTATCGGGAAGTGGCACGCGTGCCACAACATCAATTCGTAACGGACCAGCGCGCAACGCTGCAAGCTCATCTGTCAGTGCCGCAAGCACTTTCTGATAGGCCGCTGGGTCACTGATCTTACCACCCCGATTCCATTTACTTTGGGTGTCACGGAGAGCTGTAATCTGCTCGGTCAGCACCTTGGCACGCTTCAGGGCTGACTTGACGGAGATCTGGCATTCAGGAACGGGAGGACCGGCGGTCGCTGCCATTGTCGCCGCACCCAACGCAATTTTAAGCACATTACCTATGATTTCCGGTGTCATATCAACAACTGTACTGTTGACACTTTTGATGATTCCGGAATCAAATGTCTCTACCGTCAATTCACGCGCCACCCGAGCTGACGCAAGCTGACTTCCCCAGATGGCCCGTTGCGGTCCGGCTTCCGCGTCGGCCGCGAGCGTCAAGGTTGCCTCCGCTTGGGGACCGGTGACCCCGCAGTCGGTCAGAGTAGCACTTAACGTCGCAACGGCTACAGTTCGGGGGAGATGGTAAGAAATAGCTGCCGCATCGCCTGCAAAAAGCCCGTGAGCGCAACCCGACAGGAGCAAGGTCGCTGACGAAATCGTAGCAATTGCTATGTCTTTGGTGCGAATATTTTCATGGATCCCCATTTTCCGTCCTCCTCGATGCGCTAGGTCGTCTCACAGCTAGTGAGGCTCGCTATGGTTCTGTGAAGTAATTTGCGATCAGCTTGACCCGCTTGTAGTTCAGCACGAGCCGCTCACCATTGAGCATTGCAACTATTCTTGTGAGCCGGTTGGGCGACCAAATGTGCGACGCCATGAAGACAACAGTTCGGCGTTATCGGGCGATGGAATCTGGCTGCGATCGGGGTTTTACAGGGCAGCTTTGCCACGGGGCGACTGGCAACGCTGGCCGTATAGGCGCTCTTGTTGAAGGGCTGTCCTGGGCCTCGTCCACCCGCCGACCGCGTGGGGGATGAGAGCAAAATCCCGATAACAGCTATGGTACCGGGCAGAACAGTAATCCCCGAGATGCGGGGAACAGTGCCGTTGTGACGCATGCAAATCTCCGTGCTTCCCAGCTACGGATCAGACTTGAGGCGAGTCGCCCTATCTTACGTGCATTAACCGTTCCGCTGTTCCGGAATCGGCTTCATTTTTCCCGCCCGGCGACCCGAGTCAGGCGAGGTGTGCACGCACCAGCACTGATCGTACTTCGCAATTTTTGATCAATGGAGCTCCACTGCCCCGGAGCGAGGAATAGCCTATAGCTTGGTTACTGCAAGTTGCATCGTTCGACACGCCATTCTACAACTCCGATGCATCGCTATGCACCGGTTGCATAGTATAATGGTGCCGACAATGGAAAAGACAGCGGAAGGATTCATAGCTCCATGTGAACCATGCGCCACAGGGAGTGACTGCTCGGACCTACGCTCTGCACAGCTATGAGGCGGAGAAGCGAGATGCCCTTGTATTGTGGGCCAATGAGATTGATCGGAGCATGGCGGCTGTTGGTCGCCCAAAGAGCTAACCCCCACCCGCTTCATTGGCATTTAGCGACCATGGGACACAACGAAAACAAGTGGGTAGGGATTCACAGTCGATGATCCTCAGGGCGCAGGCCGCAGCGTGGTCGCGCTAAATGGTCTGGACGGCGCACCATCGATCATCATCTTAACATAAATATGGTGATTTGAGAGCAACGCCAGATCGTCGGGATCGAAGATGGGCGCGAATTCCTTGGCGAGCGTCGGGGCATCTTCCACCCCCACCCGAAAAGCGATGATGGACCCGACGTTGCCCAGAACGGCGTGGCGCACGTCATTTTCGAGCTGGTGGAGATGCTGGTGGGCCAATACCAGCCCCACCCTGAACTTCCGCAGCTCGGACACCATATTCGCCATGGAGAGCGTGGTGAAGCTCTGGAATTCATCGATGTAGAGGAAGAAATCCGCGCGCTCGTCATTGGGGAGATCGGCCCGGCTCAACCCGGCCAAGCCGAGAGTCGTAACGAGGAGCGCTCCTAGCAAATTGGCGCTGTCCTCGCCCAAGCTGCCCTTCGCGAGGTTGATGATGAGGATTTCCTGCTGATCCATGACGCGGCGGAAGCGCAGATCGATCGGCGGGGCCGTGAAGAGCCGATACAGGCGCGGATCAGCCAGGAAGGCTCCCACCTTGTTCTGGATCGGGGCCATCGCCTCTTGCCGGTAGCGCTGATTGTATTTGGGAAACTCCCGCAGCCAGAAGGCGCGCACCTGCTCGTTCTTGACGCGTCCGAGCACCTGCGTGCGGAACGCGGGATCGTCGAGCATCCGCAGAACGTCAGGCAAGTGCGCCTTGCCGTATTCGAGAAGGGCATAGAGCGTTTGCCGGTAGATATGCTCCATGCGCGGTCCCCACGCATCGGCCCAGAGCTTCTTAAAGGCTTCCATGAGGCCGGAGGCAGCCAGCGGTATAAGGTCGGCTCGCACGCCCCGCAGCGGATTGTAGCCGTAAGGCTGGGAGAGATTGGGCGCATCCAGATAGCGCACGGATGCACGGCGCTCATCCAGTATTTGGCCCATGAGGCGTTCCGCCAGATCGCCATGCGGATCGATGACGGCGACACCCCGGCCTGCCCGGATATCCTGCAAAGCTAAGGATTCAAGCAGCGTCGATTTGCCGGTGCCAGTCTTTCCGATGACGTAGAGGTGATGCAGGCGATCTGACTGACGCATCCCGAAACGCTGGAAAGGGCGTCGAGCGTTAGTGGTGCCGATAATAGAGATGGAAGCAGGAGGATTCATGTCTCCATGCTATCGCTTCTGTCTGGAACCGCACGGTGGGGTAAAGTGCCCGTAAAGGCACGTTTAATTGTGTGATATAATGAACAAGTTCCTATGAAATTCGTTCAAATATAAATTACACTACTGCAATTTAAATAAAAAATTATATTAATCATGCATAATTTCACTATTTAACTGTATTTGTATGCTTCTAACATCTGTGGAATTCCTACCAAAATTAGTAAAGTACGGATCAGTTGCAATTATTATCGCGATATTTTTCTATGCCATATATCATTTTACTTTCATCTATTTCATTTCATTAAATAATGACTGTTCCCCAGATCAAAATTATGAATTCAAACAATTTAAAGAGGAGCCCGTGTACAGATTTTGCAATTAACGCGAGCGCGTCTTCGCCGAATTGAACTCCCAATAAAGCCAAAACCAACTATTAGAGAACTCCATATTTCTGGCTCTGGCACGGCAGATGACAGATTTCCACGAAAATCAGCGCTTGCAAAGAGAACTGGACCTGATTTCACAGGATCAAAAACAGTCTGATCACCAAAATCCATCTCAAATACGGTTTCTCCGGATCGACCCTGCATGTATGCCCCAATAGATAGGTAAATCTCCGAAATATTCGTAACACCATCCTTGTTGAAGTCCGCTTTCCTGTAACCACTGCTTGTCATTGACCACGCGTCCAATAATCCTAGTGATGTTAGTGGCAATCCATCACTGCCGAAGTAAGCAGCTCTGTATTCTGAGGAAGACGCAATTAAAGCAATATTTTCTAGGTTTTCGAGATCTCCATTATCAAAAATCTCATTTAAATCGCCAGATCCCCAGAATCCTCCACTATAACAAGAGTCTAAAAAAATCACTTTTTCAACATCTGGCATACCCGATAGCATTGATGTTAAAACGTCGTCCGTAAAAGACAGCTTATTATCTTCATTACCCAACACTATTATCTCATTTCCAAATCCAAATCCCGGCAATGATCCACCATGACCCGTTGCATACAGAAATAACTTGTCTCCCGGTCGCATTTTTCCGCTAATAGAGTTTAGCTCATCTTGCATTTCCTGCAGGGACACTCCCTCACCATTAATTCTATCTCCGGTGATCGCCACTCCAAATGAATTGTCGAGTTCGTTGAATGCAGCTGCTAATAAGTTTGCGGCGGTGTCGCCTCGAAACTCCGGGACAGACTCTCCTCCCCCCGCATCCCGCACACCAATAAAAAGACCAAAGGTTCTCGCAGTGGCTTCAACCACGTCTTCTACTTCTCTCACCCAAGCAAAATTCTCTAATAGGAGCTGCCGACTAAGTTGCGTGGAGCCGTCTAATAAATTGACATTGTCCCCGACATAATCGGCAGGCTTATTTCCCTCATACAAGAATGAAGTCTCTGCATATTGGAGCGCATACATTGGGCCGGCTTCTGTTCCGCTGGTCGCATTTCCGACAAAGACATCCCCCAACTCTTGCAATCCGGTTCCTGCCGAAAACCTCAGTTCTCTGACCAGATAGTTCGAGTTGATCGTGGTGATATTCGAGCCTGGATCATAGCTTGCGGTCGGGGACTGCTCGAAGGAAAAGCCAAAATCCATCTGGCCATTGGCGTACGAAACCAGCGACGCAGCGGCCGGAGATGAATCAAAGCCTGGAAATGACGCAGTTACGGCCGAGGGGAAACTGAAGGTGATAAGTCCACCACCACCTTCATATCCATGATGGCCTTCGTTGACGCTCCTCAGCTGGATGAGGTCGATGTCAAAGGTTATCCTACCGCTTATGGGACCGATTGATTCTGAGGGCGGTATAATGAGCGGCCACCCACCGCCGCTGCGCACGAACGTCCCTTCCCGCAGGGAGGCGTCGGCTGTAAAGTTATAGAAAATCGTCGCGGCTTCGGCGGCGGTTGATAGGAATATGGCCCCAGCAACAGCTAAGGTAGCCCGCAAAGCATAGGATATCTCAAGCATTGTGATTCCCCCCTTGGCAAGGGATCATGACAAAGCGGGAATGTCAACGTGATGACCGCCTTTGGGATCAAATTTATCGTAGCGCGAATTACCTTAGCTCATAATTGAGCTCATTAGTCCGTAAGTCGGCGCTATTATCATCAGTATCAGCAACAGGCAGAATTGACGTTCCACAGGAGTGATTCGTTTCATCGCCAGCATTAACATAAAGGACAAAACGAGAGCTGCCCCCTTAGATTTGGCAAGCGCGCAAATTACCGGACGATACGGGGCTAAACTTCCAATTCCTCGGGCAATACCGCAACGACCCGAGCAAAGAGGGTATTGGGATCATACCCCATCGCCTTCGCCAACGCGCAAAACTCAATCAGGTCTATCCGCCGCACTCCCGTCTCAATTATCGAGATATGGGTCTGCTTGCGCCCGATGCGCTGGCCCAGTTCCACTTGCGTCAGACCAGCCTCTTTCCGGGCCGCAATCATCACCTTGATGAACACCTTGTAACCATCGGAAAACTGCGACTTTGGCATCAAGGCGTCTCGGACGGTGAATGAGACGCTTGCCGTATATGGAGACTTTCGATACCAGATGTTTCGATATCGAAATTTTCGATGTGGGGGGATATGGCAAAGCAGCGATATATCGGAATACTCGCCCTTCTCGCGCTCGGCGGGTGTACAACGGTGAGCAATATGTACACCGGGAAGGGCTTGGGCGAGGTCGTGGACCTGCACGACGGCACTCTGGAAATCACAGCGGCCGGAGGCTTTTCAGCCGATCGCAACGTCACCTACGCCAAGTGGGACCGGACAGCGAGCAGCGCCTGTGGCGGTCGGCCCTACGCGACCATTAAGCGGGAATGGCAGTCAGCCGAATATCCCGGCATCCTGAGCGGCATCATAAAATGTAAGCAGGGGTAAGCCCTGCAATATCGACGGGCGGATGATCTCAAGCTCAGCCCCGCACCGCCTTCCATTGGTCCACTATGAGGAGATATCAATGAAGCCGCTGCTCGCCATCCTGTTTCCGCCGGGCTATTTCTTCGTCCAGGGCCGTCCGCTGCCCGGAGCGGTGCATCTTGGCTTTTGGCTGATCTCGATCCCGCTCGCTTTCGTGATGATCGGCGTTTTCATCTGGATGGTACAGGCCAGTCTCGCCTGTTGGGATCTCAGGCGGCAGGTTATGAAAGAGTAGGCCACCGCCATTGCCGAGGCAATGGCGCAGAAATTCCCTAGCGGAATCCCCGGCACGTCCGAATGAAGCAACGCAGCCGTCCCCACTTGATGGAAGAGCCATGATCCCGATACGAATGGTCGCCATACCGCGCCTGCTTGCATGGGTTGCCGTGTCGCTTTTCCTGTCAGCCTGCGGCGAGAGCAGGACCGGCGAGCTGACGCGCGATTTGGCGCGCGAGTTGCTGGTCGAACACGAAAAGACTGATCCCGACGGCTTTGGCAGAAAGATTGCGCTCTGGAGCGGCGCCTATGACGCGGGGGTTTCCCAAGGGTTTTGGACGGAAGACGGAGTGCTGACGGAGAAAGGCAGCCAATCCTTCGCTGCCGTCGATCGGAGCGCCTTGACGCTCAAGGAAGCGATCGGGCCGGATGTGGAAGTGACCGGCATCACTGACTTCCAGGGCACAACCTCCGGCATGAAACAGGCGGACATAACGGTCAGCTATGAATCGCTGCCCATCCCCGCCAAGCGTTTCGCGGCGGCCAAGGGACAGGGCGAGGCCGTATTCCGCAAATACGATGACGGCTGGCGCGTCGAAATGCGGGGCATCAATTTCGGGGCGGAAGGGATTGTCCTCTCCCAGGCGGAAGCCGAGGCTGTCACCAAGGATGCGGATGCCCAATCAGCGTTGATCGCGGCGGCACAGCAAGCTGCCGACGCGGAGAACGCCCGTAAGGCCGCCCGGCTCGCCGAATCCCAACGCCCCAAAATCCCCGAAGCCCGCTATGCCTGCGCACCGATGAAGGAAGGGAGCAATACCATAAGTGCCGAATACTGGCTGACCGATGTAGGCCTCCGCTCCGCTGCAACCGAGATGGGCTTTAATGGAACAACCTACCACAATTCCTATTGGTTCGGGAGCATTCAATCCTACGAGCTACGGTCGGACGGCCTCTACGTATCTATTCCGAAAACATACGACCGATATGCGGTCGCTAGCCTCATCATCTCAAGCAAATGCTCAGACTATGAGGCGCTAAGCGCCAGCTTCGACGGCAAGATCAAAGCGTGGCGAGAGACTTACCCAGACTTGGCCCCGAATTCTGAAACTCCAGAAGTGGGCCATTAAGCCGAATCGTGGACATAGGGACGTGGGGACGTTGCCACAGGAACGGAAAGCGAGTGACGGATGGCCGATACGGCCATCCGTCCTTATAGTCGGTCAATCTTGTCCAGAGAGACCTTGCAGCCGCTCCCAATGCGCCGCCGTCCGCAAACCACCTCGTTCGGTATAGGTGCCAACCGGGAAACGCAGCCAGCGCGGCAGCCAGCCTTCGACCTTGGCCCGCCCGTTACTGCCGGTGAGGCAATCGCGGATCACCGCCTTCTGCGCCTTGACCTTCTCCCCGGCGTTGGCCTGCGCGATGGTAGTTCCGGCCACCTCCGCGAGCAGGGCGTTCGCTACCTCACGATCGCGGATCAGGTCGAAGAGGGCGTCGTCGGGCCGCCAGACCTTCCCCATATCCACCGCCAGATGACAGCCGACCGCCTCGACTTCGGCGCTTCCGGCTTCCAGCGTCTCACCCATCGCCACGCCAACGATCGCCATAACCTCCTGCTCTGACAGCCTGAGCAATCGCAGGAACAATTCGGCTGTGTCCTCGCCGCCATGTCGCCCCGCGATGGTTGTGGTCTCCGGATCAAGACCGAGCAATCCAAGCGCCTCCCGCCGCTTCTGATCAAAGGCGGCTTCGGATGGGCTGGACACGATGCTCTTACGGATTTCCATGTTCCCCGCCCCCTGGTCCTCAGCTCTGACATGCCAGAGCGACGATCCCGCGATGGCGTGCGCCAGCATCAGCCGCAGTGCCACCCCCAGTTCGGTGGCGAGTACCGCACGTACCGCCGCATGGCGGTGCAGGTCGATATAGTTCTGGAGGTTGGCCGTCACTTCGGGCTGGGGCGGCTTGGCGGGTTCGGGCTGGTCGCCGTTAGCGAGACGCTTGGCTTCCTTGCGCGACAGCCAGCCCTCATGCGCCTCGACCTCGCCTTGGTGCGACACGGCGATATACACCTTGCCACCCTTGGCCTTGCCGACCCTCTCATGCTCCCAGCGCTGGAAATGCTCGCCCCGCACAAGGATCACGACATCGCTCCAGCCTTGGGAGACATACCTGTCCCGCAAGGCTTGGATGGCCGCCTCCTGCAAGGTCCAGAAGGCAGCGGCATCGCTGAAATAGCACTCCTCGCCGAACAAGTCCGCGACGATGGGTGCGGGATAGTCGGCCAGACCGAACAATGCCGCCGTGGTGGGGATCGACTGCCCGCCGAACAGCCACTGCTTCAACCGCTGGCCGGTGGGGACGTAAGCCTCCTTGTCGGCATAAAGCCGCAGCCACTCCTTCTGCTGGGCCTTGGTCGCCAAGGTGAGGTGGCGGATGCTCTGGGTGTCTATCTTCTCCTGCCGGTAGAGGTCGCGGATGCGCGGGAGAAGGTTGCCGAGCGCCAGCGCCCGCTTCACCACCAATTCCGCGATCCCGAAGGTGCGGGCGATGTCGGCAACCTCACGCCCTTCGCTGACCAACCGGGAGAAGGTCTCCCACTGTGCCACTTCGTCGGGATCAAGCCGGGCGATGTTCTCGATCAATGAGGCTTCCAGCGCGGAGGCGTCGTCGCCCGCCTCCATGATGGCGCAAGGGAGCGGTTCGACCACGCTGCCTTCCTCGGCCAAAGTGAGGGCGGCATGGTAGCGCCTGCGTCCCGCCACGATCTCAAAATGGCCCGCCTCGTCGTTCGGACGGACCAGAAGCGGCATCAATATCCCCCTCGCCCGTACTGAGGGCAGGATATCGCTGATGTCGGGGGCTTTCCTGCCGTGGCGCATATTGGCGGGCGAGACGGACAGGCGAGACAGATCAACATGTACGAGTTCCATGGAAATGACTCCTGATGAAACGAGGGTAAGGATCAGCGGCGTGAGCTGCGCGTGGGGAGCGTCTTCTGGGCTGCAAGGGCGAGCAGGCTCGCGTCCTCGGTGATCCGCGCCAGATGGCGGGCGGCTTCGGCATAAACCGACAGTGGGTAGCGCCTCTCGAAATACAAATCCCGCTCGATGGCGAGACCGAAAGGCATGCGGAGCGAACTGATCTCGGCAAGGCTCATCGAGCCAATCTCCGGGCAACCAAAGCCCAGATCGGCCAGACCGAAAAGGGTTTCCTCGTCAGCTTCCATCTCTGTGATGAGCCAGGTGGCGGCTCCCACCGGGTTGAAGAGCTTGACGACGGGCAAGTGATCGCCCTCCGGTCTAGCGCCGTTGGCCAACAGGCGGGCTTTGAGGTCGGGTGGTATGAGTATCATGACGGTTTCTCCAATCGCTTCTAATTACCGCAACCGGCCCGGAAAGCGGGGTGGGCGGCGAGAAGCGACCGCAGAGGCCCGC
>Ga0065707_10000520_pt1 | contig 29961 bp, 25 predicted proteins | sample SwiRhicommuniRL3_FD_59094 | JGI IMG/M metagenome (GOLD analysis project Ga0065707, IMG submission 59094) | Switchgrass rhizosphere bacterial communities from Rose Lake, Michigan, USA - RL3 v2 (version 2) | ecosystem: Host-associated > Plants > Roots > Rhizosphere > Soil | place: East Lansing...
CCAGGCAATCCCCTTTATGCCATGTATGTTCAGACTGCCATCTTCATTGAACGAGGGCTTGTAGTTCGGATCGTGCTTTTCAAAAATCTTCACGATTTCGGGCGAGCGTTGATCAATCCTGCCTTCAAGATGATCCAGGAGATCGCGGATCGTCAAATCCGGTTCGCCGACCAGGGCAAAATCCAGGCTGGGATAAGGTCGCATCGTCTCCAGCGGGATCGGTGTAATATGCGTACCAAAGGCAATAGTCTTGGACCCACGCGCGTGCGCCAAAAAGCATCCGTAGATATCGTTTTCCAGAGTCGGCGCGGTGAGCTGCGTCAGGTAATATTTAGGTTGATACTTATCCAGCAATTTGGTGAATTCGGGCCATCCCATTCGTTCCGCGTTACAGTCCACCACCTTGACCTTGTAGACGGGGTGCAGTAGAGCGGCCATTTGCGCCAGGGAGACCTGGGGCCAGACCATGTTCTCACGCGTGCGACGTCCCACCCGATGCTGGGTGCGGATCCATAGTCCACCATCGGGCGTGGGAGGATTGACGAGCATAATATCCACTGCATCCTCTGAGCGAGGAGCGGAAAGAAGGCCCTTTCGCACGATGGCATCCGCGTTGGGGAAATTTGCCATATGCAGTTTCGGTATTAATCGACTTCCAACATTAACAGATGAGGATTGATTTGAGGTCATTTTCTTAACCCTTTTCTATACAATCAGTATGAATAAAGATCATCGTAAACCCATGTCATGTTTTGTCAGTAAGTCCCTCTGGCTCAATTCTTCCAGAATTCGAAGTAATAACCAGTAAACAACCAGTTGGATACCAGCCAAAAACAACAGGGCGCTAGTCACAAAATAAAACCACAGGCGCCCAATTTCCCAACCTTGTACACCCAATGCCAAAGAGACTAAACCTAACCCGAACCCCAGCAATGTCGAAATCATCCCGACCCAGCCAAAGTGCACATCGATCGGGGTCCTGAAGATAGGTTTGCCAAACAATCCCTGTCGGATCGGTTTTTTATAGAAAAGCGATACAAGATAATTGAAGGTTACGCCCAGGGCAAATAGGTTAATGCCCGCAATCGAAGAAATTAACGCCAGGAACAGCGCGGCAACCCCCCAAGGTCCTAATGTAGTAATCCCCTGTAGTCTGACTATCACAATTCCAACGAATACAAGAAGAGCAATTCCAATGCCGAAGGAACCGATCGTGCCCAGGATCCTGACCGGGTTATAAGACAATACGGTCCAAATCATGCTTTGCAGGAAGACACGGCCATCTCGAATGACACTCAACTTCGACCGGCCCACCCGCTCGCTATAGGGAATTGGGACTTCTCCAATGTTGACTCCTTCGTGCAATGCGCGCGTGCTCATCACAGGAGTCAGGTTCAATCCATCGGGCAGAGGGTAAATTTGCTCAAGGATTTCACGCTTGAAAACACGCATCCCACTGGCGCTGTCGGTCACCTTCTGATGACTCAATACTGTGAGCAGCCCGGCAAAAAAGAGATTGCCCACCCGTCTCGTAAGAGGCATCTTACTTTCTTCACCGGCCATGCGCGATCCAATGACCAGATCCATGCCATTCATAGCGGCCCGGCACAGATGTGGGAAATACTCCGGTGGATAGGTTCCGTCCGCATCCAGAAAGCCAATTAGTTCCCCTCTCGCTTTAGAAAAGCCAGTCTTGAGTGCTGCACCGTATCCCCTGTTTCTTGGGTGGCAGATCAGATTCACACCTGGTATATTCGATGCCACTTCAGCGGTTCGATCCCGCGAGCCATCATCCACAATTAGCAGCTCAAGTTGGTCTATGCCGGCCCTCTTCAGATCAGGTGCCACCGAGAGCACCCGGCAGGCAATCTCAGCAATGCCATTTTCTTCATTATATGCAGGGATAACCACAGATAAGACAGTCATAAATTTCCGTCCTTCACCAAATGCGATGAAACATCTCTCGTCATTGCGAGGCCTCTTTACTGCTTTGCGAAGGCGACATGCGCCGCCAGCCCGACACAGCAGTTTATCTGAGTCGGGAAAAGGGCAATGAAAGCGATTCTGGAACTCTCGCCCATTTCACCTTTCATAAAACGGGATCGTGGAAGAATGAGACGACTGATCCCACAACTCACCCCGATCACCTGTATCCCAATCGATCGATATAGCATTTTTCAACCCGTTGGACCGACAGTATAATGGTCCTATGTATCCAGCAATTTTTCTTGATCGTGATGGAGTGTTGATCGAGAACAGATCAGATTACGTTCGGGATTGGTCGCAGGTAAAGATTATTCCCGAAGCAATCCATGCCTTGTCATTCACACCGACGAAAAACTATAAAATCGTGATCGTCACAAACCAATCGGCGATCGGGCGAGGGCTTGTCCCGCTAGCCAACGCCGAGGAAATCAACCGCCGGCTTGTTAATTTGATTCATCATCACGGCGGGCAAGTGGATGGTCTCTACATGTGCCCACACAAGCCCGACGATGGCTGCTTTTGCCGAAAGCCGAAGCCCGGATTGTTGCTGCAAGCAGTCAAAGAATTGTCTGTGGATCTGCAACGCTCATGGATGATCGGAGATGCCTGGAGCGATGTGGAGGCGGGACAAAGAGCAGGTGTGCGGAATACAATTCTCTTAAAAACCGGACGCGGCACCGAACAGTTATTACAGCCTCCTCCAGAAGAGATTACAGGCCATCTGATATTCGACAACCTGCTTCTGGCATTTAACGCAATCTTTTCTATGGGCAACGCAGAAGTCATCCAAGGCTGAGGTTAGTCATTGAATAGCTCCGCAGGTAGTTGAGCAACAGAGGCCGGGACGTTCTTCACTACCGTTCGAACCTGACCTTTGATCGAGCTTACGATTAGATGTTCCAGCATCAGGTGAATATCCTCTACATGTTCAATAATGCTGCTATTGACGTGAATATTGATATTCGCCAATTGTGCCAAACGGCCCCCATCGAAGCCTGTAAATCCGATGACGGTTGCATCATATCTATGGGCCGTTTCCGCGGCATAAATCACATTTTTGGAATTTCCACTGGCTGAGATCGCAATGACGATGTCTCCAGACCTGACCAAGCTCGCCAACTGCTCCGAAAATACGTTTTCATAGCCTTCATCATTGGCAAGAGCCGAGAACATCGCCATATTGTCTGTGAGCCCGATCACACGAAAATGTGGCAGACCTTCTTGTCGCGTATTCTTTGCCAGGTCACACGCAAAATGAGAGGCCGTTGAAGCTGAACCGCCATTTCCCAAAATAAACACCTGGTTGCCCTTCATGCGAGCCTGTTGTAATAGGTCAATGACATCAGCAATCAATTGCTGGGGAAGTTGATCCATGGTGAGTTGCAATGTCGATATGTAATTTTGAATGAGTTCCATAATAGCTTGTCCTTGATCCTTGACTACTAGAAACGCCGATAATTGAAGATCACTTTGGTTCCATCCGCTTCGAGTCGAAAGGGAAGCTCCTGCAAGCCGCCCAACGCCGTTCTTACTTCGTTTTGACACTCATAGGGGACATATAACAACAGAAATCCTCCCCCTCCTGCACCAGTAAGCTTGCCTCCAATAGCGCCCGCGCGACGGGCAGTTTCATACATTGCGTCAATGCGCTCATTGCTAATCGTTCCTGCCAAACGTTTTTTCAACTGCCAGGATTGATGCATCAGCTCTCCAAGGCTTTCCAAACTCCCCTGTTCAAGATCATATCTGGCCTGCCTGACCATCTGTTTGATCTCTCGCAACTCCCTCCTGCGATCCTTTATGTTTCTGGTTTGCTCACTGAGAATGGAGACTGAACTACGACTGACACCTGTAAAGAATAATAAAAAGTTATTGTTCAGCACCCGTTGCGACTCGGTTGAGATTTTGAGTCTTTCGGCTTTAACCTCCCCGCCAGGCAAAAATTCAAAATACCGAAGCCCTCCATAGGCTGCAATGTACTGATCTTGTATTCCTATGGGTTTCTTTAAAATATCGATCTCTATCGTGCAAGCCTCTCGTGCCAGCCTTTCAGCAGATACAATCTCGCCCAGATAGGCATACATCGCATGTAAAGCACCGACCACGACCGTGCTGGAAGATCCCAGGCCTGAACCTTCGGATGGAATATCACCCATTGTCGTGATCTCTATTCCACACTTGATACCAGTCAATCGGAGAGCCTCCCGAATCAACTCGTGATGGATCTGGTCGACCTGATCCGCAATTTCAGTCTGTGTATACCCAATGCGTAATTTGCTATCAAATCGTTCCTTGATCGTCACAAAAATATATTTGTCAATGGCGGAGCTCAGTACACAACCTCCCTCCTCCATAAAAAAGGAAGAAAAGTCTGTTCCCCCGCCAAAAAAACTAATTCTTAGTGGCGTCTGAATAATGATCAAACAATTCGCTCCGCTATGCCTAAATGACTACGCCAATGGCTTAATAAGCGCCGCGTCCTCGAACGACGGCAGGAATTGTTTGGAACAAAAGCTGAAGATCCAACCAAATGCTCCAATTCCGAACATAATACATATCCAAACGCACACGCTCCTCGTAAGAAATATCCGAGCGCCCGCTGACCTGCCATAGCCCGGTAATGCCGGGCAAAACGGTCAGAAGGTTCATATCAAACTGCTTATACTTCGACACTTCGGGGGGCGAGATCATTCGGGGTCCAACCATTGACATATCGCGCTTCAGTACGTTAATCAATTGAGGCAACTCATCGAGGCTGTACTTGCGCAGGAAAGCACCAAGGCGTGTGATCCGCGGATCATTTTTCAGCTTATGGTTTTCTGCGAGCTCTTCCTTTAATTCGGGTGATTTCTCCAAGATCTCATCGCCATTTGCCACCATCGTACGGAATTTCAAGGCATGGAATTGTTTGCCATTCAAGCCCATCACCAATCTTTTGTGAATGACAGGGCCCGGGGAGCTGATTTTCACCAAAGTCGCAATAAAGATAAGGAAGGGAGATAGAACGATCAGACTGGCAATTGCAAGAACATAATCCAGAACAAATTTCACAATCGTATCGAGGCCGGTCAGGCGAACTTTGTTTACGTAAACCAGAGGCACATAGGCAAACTCATTGACCGTTAAACTCGTCGTAAGGATCTCATATAAACCGGAAGACATACGAATAGTCACTTGATCCGTGAGCCCATACCTTCTGAAGATTTCCAGCAGATAATCCCGGGTCGAAAATGCACTCGAAGCCAGGATCACCTCGCCAATTCTGTATTGCTCAATGATCTCGCCCAGTTTTTCCACAGAACCCAGGCAAACCAGATGATGAAATAACGGAAACGTTGCGGGGGCCTTTTTGTCCACAAAACCAATCAGATGCAGACCAGATGTCTCCCAATGAAGAAGCTGTTCCGCAAGCCAGCGTCCTTCCTCGTTTGCCCCAACGATGACAGCAGGCGTCAGAAAGAATCCATGCCTGCGAAGGGCGTAAACGACCCTCCTTAATAAAAAGCGGGCCACAGACACGAACATAAATGTGAAACCCCAAGTCATGAAGAGCCAACCACGTGCAATAATCAACGGTGGTTCGAGGAAACCTGCAATGGCTATCAAAAGAAAGCCCTGTGTGGCGGAACGAAAAACGCCTGAGTATTCACGAGTTCCCCCGAGTAAGTTATCTTTGGAGTATAGTCCATTGACAGCAAAGATCCCGAGCCAAAGGAATGGCATTGAATAGAACAAAAATCGATAATGATCAAAAGAGATCATTTCCTTAGATTCAAAATAGTCGACAAAAAGTTGAAAACGAAAATAATACGCCAACCAAAAAGCTAGAGAGATCATAGCCGCATCAGATATGACCAAGGTGGTCATATAGAGCATCCATTGTACGTTTCTCGGAATAATTGAATTTGCGCTCTTGATCTGCTGGGTTATCAGGCCCAGATGTCGATTTTGGATTACGTTTCGAAGGTTCACGCGTAATCACCTCCCAATAGAGAATAAAGATTAACAATAAAAGGCTTACGAAAAAGTAAGCGAACTGATTTTCCGGCCGACGCTCCGCCATTCCGACATTCATTTAGAATTCGGATCAGGCTGTAATCGGCCACAACTTCTAATCTGTTTAACTGGCTGGAGTGGCTACTGTGTTCAAGGCTGCAATTGCCTGCCAGATAGTTCCAAACGCATCTTCCGACCTTGGAGCAACTCCAAAAGCACAAACACCCGATCAGAACCGGATATGCGGCAATCGAACATTGCTTTGTAAGTTGCAAAGGGTCCATCGTTAATCACAACCAAATCCCCCGGGCTGAAACGGTCAACATAGTTATTAACTGAGTCATTAAGCTCTTCGACCTGCTTCTGAATTGCTCGAACCAGTGCATCCCCGACGTAAGCTGCTTCCCCGCCATAGCATACAAGCCCGATCGATCCAGGTATCCGGCGCAACTCAGAAATGGGAATTATCTCCAAATCCACGTGGACAAACAGATACCCCGGGAAAAAAGGCTGTTCTTTCCTGGCACGTGGATTGATCGGCTTTACCCGGAGCGACGGTAGGTAGACCTCAATTCTTTGAATTCGAAGTCTTTCACGAAGCAACGCTTCTTTTTGGGGCTTGCTATGCATCACATACCAGCGAATCATCGAATTTGCCTTGAACTTCCTGATTAATTTCTCTCTGCCTTTGTAATTTCCGGCATCTAAGTCCTTACAGACGAAGTGCCTTGGGTGGGTAGGGAGACAGGATGCCCGATCAAATCATGTACGATCTGCCTAAGCTGCTCCAGCGAAATGGAACAGACTGCCTGCCCGGTCAACAGCACATCATGGCTCACAGGATCGACACCGATCAGTAGGAGTCCGGGCACCTCCTGCATCTGCGCAAGTAAGAACTCAGATTCCAAGGCGCCCATGTCAAAAATGACCACCGTCGGGTTGATGACGAGGAGTTCTGCCGGAGTTGTCGGCTGATCTAAGGCAATAGTTTCATACCCGGGATAGCCCTTGAAAGTGGCCTGGACCCCAGCTAATACCAGTGAATTTCCGTAGAACAAGACCTTGTGTTGACTATCCATGAACTATGGAAGAAAAACCCTTTTAAGTCTGCAAGAGATTTATAGGGTATCTCATGCAAGCAGAGTTCGTAATGTCATAAGTGTCAGAAAAAGCGACAGCCTACCACGCTCAGTCGACTGTCGCTTCCGACATCTTTGGATCGTGATTCTAATCGTCAGACTTCAACCTAGCTTGCCAGCATAAGGCAAGACTTGGTTGCGGTTATGCAGGTGCAGGCGTGAGATGATTTCCGTCATGTGGAAACATCCGAAAAAGCTTGCCTCGAAAACAGGCTTTAACCGATATATCAGCGTGGATTAACGTGCCCGAGCCGGGAACTCAATTTGAATAATCCAGGAAAGGGTATTCCCCGGCCGCGCCGACCGGCGGATCTGTTCAAGAAGGAGGCGATGGAACCTCTGATCAAGGCTCGTGATTTCTGCGAAGAGGCAATGACAGATCACCGCCCGGAGTTCATCATGCAGAGAGCTAAGTTCGAACGCGATAAAGCCATTCTGCTCACATTATTGGATTCTGGATTGGGAGCCGGTGCGTTAGAGCAACGGCTAGCGAAGTTTGTAATGCAGGTCTGAGAGGGAGCGCAGGCTTTCCGCGGCGGATTCAGGTGTGATATCGCGCTGAGGCATCACTAACATTTCATATCCCGCCATGAATTTGCGCACAGTGGCCGAACGCAGTAACGGAGGGTAAAAGTGCGCGTGCAGGATCCATTCAGGATGAGGTCGGCCGTCAAACGGAGCCTGGTGAAATCCCATCGCGTATGGGAATGAGGTTTCAAAAAGATTATCGTAACGTGTGGTGATGCGTTGGAGAGTTTCTGCTAGCGCGCTGATCTCTTCGGAGGTCAGTTCACTTAGCCAGGCAACATTCCGATGCGCGATAATCATGGTTTCAAACGGCCATGCCGCCCAATAAGGGAGAAGGGCAGTGAAATGATCGTTTGAAAATAAAATACGCTCGGTGCGTCTGTGTTCTTCGTCCAAGTAATCTGATAAAAGCACCCGACCGTGTTGGTGAAAGTAAGCTTTCTGCTGTTCAAGCTCTTTGGCGGGCTGATTCGAGATATATTGAGTTCCCCAAACCTGGCTATGCGGATGCGGATTGGAACAGCCCATCATCGCGCCTTTGTTTTCAAAAATCTGCACATATTGAACGAAATCCTTTGCGCTGAGTTCCACCGTCTGGTCCGTCCATGTGCAGATAATGTTTTCGATGGCGCGTTGATCGAGCTCGGGCAAAGTCAGATCATGGCGAGGGGTGAAACAAACGACACGGCAAATTCCCCGCTCGTAAACGGAGACAAGCAGAGGGTGGTCAACGGCATGGGCGGGATTTTCGGCCGGCACCAGCGAGGAAAAGTCGTTGTCGAAAACAAATGTGGAGGCGTAGTCGGGGTTTCTGGTACCTCCGGCTCTTTCATTCCGTGGACACAGATAACAGTCTGGGTCGTATGGCGGCAGGTTTTCTGTTGGAGCTTTTTCTATTTGGCCGTGCCACGGACGGTTGGCGCGATGTGGGGAGACGAGCACCCATTCACCGGTTAGGGGATTGAATCGGCGATGTGAAGTGTCAGACATAGTGTGGAATAATCCAATAAATTTATGATAGCCACGAGAAGGTCATTTTAATCGAATAATTCGCAGTTTTCGTGTAAATGATCGGTAGGGCAAGAGAAACTGTCTCGTGCTTGGGATCTATTGTGTGCATGCAATCTCTCAAATTATTATCGAGTAGCGCTCAGTCCAATTCTAATTCAAACACATGCAGAGAAGGCATTGGCAAATCTAAAACGGTAGTTACTTTAATCGTTCCCGGAATCACGTTGCAAATATTACCGAAGGAGGTGGAATAAGAAAACGTCTTTGCTCGCCATCCTTTATCACTTCAGATACCGGATCGGGGAAATGCAAAAACCTTGCTCCTGCGTACTTATTAACAAGCGATGTGAACTTGTTTCAACCTGAGACATCGAACTCAAAACTCGCGCAGATTACTCGCTAGCAACTTAGGTTAGGTTCACCGGCCCTTAATAGAACAACAACTATCTTCTTCGTATTATATATGTTACTTTTTAGTGAATCACTCGTCTTGTATTGGAACAAAAAAAAGTGATTTGGCAAGATAAACCTGATAAACTGTATATAATTAGTCGACTCTTTATTCGTAGATGCCAATTGCTCTTTTCCCAGCGGCACTGGGAGCAATAGTTGTCATTTTTAACGGTGCAGACATGGCTTGGCCATACGCATATTCCCCAAACATCTGGCTGCCTCTCTTTACATTCTTCCTGCTAATGGCGCTTTGCGCATACGGCTTGCGTCGGCGTAGCGTGCCCGACGCGTTCCTGTTTGCCATTGGCAGTCTCTTCACGGCGCTGTGGGCGCTCGGTTCGGTCATGGAATACGCGGCGATAGTGCCTGAAGTAAAGACAACCTGGGTAGAGTTTCAGGCCATCTGGCAACTTCCTGCTACTACTGCTATCACCTGCTTTATCTTAGAATTTGCCTGGCCGGGGCGATGGTTGACTCGCCGCAATGTGTTTCTGTTGTTCCTTATTCCACTGCTAAATTTAATTGTGATCCTCACCGATGATCGCAATCATCTGGAATGGCTGGGCTTTCGGTTGGATGGATCGGTTGTTCCATTGTACGGCCCGGGCAGCTGGTTCTTTCTTGCCTATATTTATGGGCTGGGACTTGTTAATCTCATTGTCTTTGCCTGGCTGTTCGTTCACGTTCCCCGGCAGCGCTGGCCCGTGATCGTGATGGCAACGGGTCAAATTGCTGCGGGAACGGTATTCCTGCTGGAAGCGGCCCATATTAACCCTTTGACGTTCCCTGTCGAAATATTTGCAATTGCAGTTCTTTTCTTGATCTATGCTATTGTGCTGTTTGGTTTTCACGTCCTTAACCCAGTCCCCCTTGCCCACCAGATGGCACTCCAACAGATGCATACGGGCATGCTAGTCTTGGATTCCCATAGACGGGTGGCGAGCCTCAACCCGTCTGCAGAACGGATATTGAAGATGCCTGCCAGGCTTGCTATGGGACGGCCGATTCAGGAACTGCTCCCTGGCTACCCAGAGGAGTCTCTGGTCGACGATGCTGGAACGGAGATTGAGCTCAGCCTTGGGACGGACCAGGGTGTCCGCGATTATGCACTGACAATATCGCTGTTTAAAGATTGGTGGGGATTGGAGAATGGCGGCCTGCTCCTGCTGCGCGATGTGACCGAGGAAAAACGGGCGCAGACGAAGTTAATCGCGCAAAAGCAGGCGTTGGCAACGTTACAAGAGCGCGAGCGCCTGGCTCGCGATTTGCATGACTCTCTTGGACAGGTGTTGGGGTATGCCAGCATGCAAGTCGATGCAGCTGCCAAATTATCCCGCGATGGCCAGGGCGAGACCGCTGCAACGCAGCTCGATCGTCTTGGATGCGTGATTCGCGAGGCACATGCCGAAGTGCGCGAACATATTATGAACCTCCGCACGACGCCTGCCTTGCATCGACCCTTCTTCACAGCGGTGCAACAGTACCTGGAGGGTTTTACCAGCAACTATGATATACAGACCGATCTGACCGTTGGTCCGTCATTGAACGGCACAACGTTTTCGCCAGAGATACAAATGGAGATTTTTCGTATCGTGCAGGAAGCGCTCACGAATGCACGCAAGCATAGCAAAGCTCACCATATCCAGGTGAAGTTTGAAGCAGAAGATGGGCGGGTCTGCATAGTTATTCAGGATGATGGCCATGGCTTTGCCCCTGAAAATCTCGAAATGGTATATGGCCAGCATTTTGGTCTGCAATTCATGCAGGAGCGTGCTGACCAATTAGGTGGCATGTTGCAGGTTCAATCCACACTGGGAACAGGAACCCAGGTGATGTTGGAAGTGCCGACAAAGGAGCAGTGAATATGCGTGTTCTACTCGTGGATGACCATCGTCTTATGAGTGATGGGGTAAGTAACTTGCTGGCTGCCCATGGTATAGAGGTGCTGGGTGTTGCCAGTGACGGCGTGGAGGCAATTACGTTGGTGCAGGAACTCTGTCCTGACGTGATCTTGATGGACATCCGCATGCCGCGCTGTGATGGCTTATTGGCGACTCGCCAGATTAAGGCGCTGCGGCCCGAGATCAAGATCCTGATGCTAACCACATCTGCCGAAGACCGGGACCTCTTTGAATCCGTTAAGAGCGGAGCGTCCGGCTACCTTTTGAAGAGTATAAGTGGCAATGCCTTTATCGAAGCGCTGCGGGGATTAGAACAGGGCACCCCGCCCTTCTCACCTGGCTTGGCTAGCCGGCTGCTGAGCGAATTCGCGAAACTGAGTGGCACAGAAGATGATTCGTCTCGGCTGGCCAGCCGCCCAAGTGAGAACGAAAAGCAGACTAACGGACTGACAGAGCGTCAAACCGAAGTATTGCGGCTGGTCGCCAAAGGTCTGACGTACCGGGATGTGGGCAAGCGGCTTGCGCTGAGTGAACGAACTGTACGTTTCCACATGACTGAAATCATCTCACGCCTGCACCTGCAGAACCGCAACCAAGTCTTGGCGTATGCTGGCAACCTAGGGTTGAGGTCTGACGATTAGAATCACGATCCAACGATGTCGGAAGCGACAGTCTCCCCAGCGTGTTAGGCTGTCGCTTTTTTTGACGCTTATGACATTACGAACTCTGCCTGCATGAGATAACTTATAGATCTCTTGGAAAGTTAAAGAACGCTTTTTCTGCTATATCTCATGGATAGTCAACACAAGGTCTTGTTCTACGGAAATTCGCTGGTATTAGCTGAAGTCCAGGCTACTTTCAAGGGCTACGCCGGGTTTAAAATGATCGTCTTAAATCAGCCGGCAACCGAGAGAGAACTCCTCGCCTTCAACCCCAGCGTAGTTGTGTTTGACATGGGAGCCTTGGATTCCGATTTTCTTTTTTCGTCAGATGCTCCGTAATAGACAAACAGGCTAGATTTTCTGGGATGCAAACAAGTAAATGTGCAAGTCTGGCCGGCATTCTCCTGTCGGAATGGCGGAGCGCGCTAGTTATGAAGAAAGCTGGTCTTCCACTCGAGGGGATACCATGGCAATATCGCCTGGTTGAATCTCCAGATTTTGTCCCAAACCATTCCTGCTGTGATCAAAATGCGGGGAGCATATTAACATGCAAAACTCGGCGAAACTCACCCCATCTACAGTAGTATCGAGTAAGTCGAAGACACGCACCCTATGGTGGGACAATTTTAGGAAAGCCCTACGAGAGATTGATCAAACAATTTCAGCCTATATCTTGGAGTCGTAACCGCTCAGTTGACCGTACGGCAACCATATCCATGCGGTTGCGCTTAGAAAAAAACTCAACCCGGGAGGTAGGAAAATGGAAACTTTACGAAAAGTATGGCAAGCCTGGAAACGGATTGGCCAATTCATCGGCGATCAAGTTGGCCGGGTGGTCCTGACGGTATTTTACTTCACTTTGTTCATGCCCTTTGCTTTGGGCGTGCGGCTTTTGAGGGATCCACTGGCGATGCGTCTGCATAGCCAACCAAAATGGGTGGAACGCAAAACGCAGGACCTGACTCTCGAGGATTCACGGAGGCTTTTCTAATGTACATTTTGGGTATATCTTGCTACTATCATGACGCAGCCGCGGCTTTGTTACAAGATGGTGTGTTGGTGGCCGCCGCTGAGGAAGAGCGCTTCACTCGTATAAAGCACGATTACGGCTTCCCAACTCACGCCATCGATTTCTGCCTGCGCCAGGCCGGGATTACAGGCCACGACCTGGACTATGTGGTCTTCTATGAGAAGCCACTCCTGAAATTTGAGCGGATCTTGATGACTACACTGCAGACGTTCCCCCAGTCCTGGGGCGTATTCCGAGAGTCAATGATCACCTGGTTCAACGACAAGCTTTGGATCAAGAGCCACATTCTGACCAAGCTAAACATCCCGGATGAGAAACTACTCTTCGTCGAGCACCATCTGAGCCACGCGGCGAGTGCCTTTTTCTGTGCGCCCTATGAGGATGCGGCAATCCTTACCGTGGATGGTGTGGGCGAATGGACTACGACCACCGTCGGAAAAGCCACTGCGGATTGGGATGGAAGAGGCAAGAATCATATTGAGCTGTTCAACGAAGTAAAGTTCCCTCATTCCCTGGGACTGTTGTATTCGGCGTTCACAGCCTTCCTGGGTTTCCAAGTCAATGAAGGGGAGTATAAGGTGATGGGAATGGCACCGTATGGGCAACCGACAAGGGTGGACGATGTCTACAAACTCGTCGAGATGGGCAATGATGCTAGTTTCCGGCTGAATATGGATTATTTCTCCTTCCACCAATCCACGACCCAGACCTTCAGCAAAAAATTCGTCGACCTTTTTGGCGCTCCCCGCGCCCACGAATCTGTATTCTATACGCCCACCACGCATCCCAAAAAGGATCATCCCAATTGGGATACAAAGACCGCCGAAACCAACCAGTATTATGCCAATATTGCTGCCAGCATCCAAACAGCAACGGAGGAGATGCTGCTGAAAATGGCCCGGTATGCCTATGAGCGGACCGGGCTCAAGAGGCTGTGTATGGCCGGGGGCGTAGCTCTGAACTCCGTGGCAAACGGCCGCATTCTGCGCGAGACCCCGTTCGAGGAGGTTTGGATCCAGCCCGCCCCGGGCGACTCGGGAGGAGCACTCGGAGCAGCCCTCTACGTTTATCACGTTTTATTAGGCCAACCCAGGAAATTCGTCATGGAACACGCCTACTGGGGCCAGGCTTATTCTCCTCAGGAAGCGAAAACTGCTATCGAAGCGACCGGTCGCTCCTACCAATGCATCGAAGATCCCGAGCGTCGGGCAGAGATGATGGTGGATGACATGCTGGCTGGCAAAGTCATCTCCCTCTTCCAGGGGCGCTTCGAATGGGGACCGCGGGCGTTGGGTAATCGCTCCATCCTGGCCGATCCGCGCCGGTCGGAGATGAAGGATATCGTCAACGCGCGTATCAAGTTTCGAGAGCCATTCCGCCCCTTTGCCCCGGTGATTCTGGAGGAGCGCGTCAATGAATATTATGCCGGCCTGGAAAACCCAGCCCGAAATTATCCCCTGCGGTATATGCTCATGGTTTACCCTACAAGGGACGGGTGTGGCGATAAGATTCAAGCCGTGACCCACGAAGGAGGCACCGGAAGGATCCAAACGGTGCAACGCGACATCAACCCCCTGTACTACCGAAGCATCGAGTTGTTCGGCCAGGCAACTGGCGTACCGGTCTTGTTGAACACCAGCTTCAATTTGCGGGGCGAACCCATCGTCACCACTCCTGCAAATGCCTTGAACACTTTTGGCAAGAGCGATATCGACACGCTCTATATGGACAACTTTGTAGTTAGAAAGTGAGGATGATACATGAAAAACTTTTTCCGTAGTATGTCTTTAAATGTGGGCATCGTTGGGCAGCTGCTGAATTTCCTGTGGCAGCGCAAGCTGTGGTGGCTGATCCCCATGGTCGTTGTCCTGTTAGTGTTTGGATTATTGCTCGTCTTTGCTTCAGCCTCTGGGATCGGCCCGTTTATCTATACACTCTTTTAATGATTTTACAGTTCTGACGGGCCTTGGATGCTGCTTCGGAATGCACGAATTTGCGGTAGGCTACCACAAAGTGCTTGGCCGATAGTGGAATTTGCCTGATCGGATTGTGTGACCGTAATCATTTGACCTTGATAGGAGAGGGATGCTCGACCCGCGGGTTGCCTCTCTTATCATAGGTATCCTGGCTTAATGAAGCTTGTAGGTGGCATTATGGTAACTTCAAAGGCTTTGTTTGAATTTCTAGAGCATTCTGCCAGAATCGAGCCGGATAAAACCGCGGTCATCGAACCCGGCCAGGACTCGGTCACGTATGGTGAACTCAACGCACTTGCTAATCAACTACGCGATCGACTCTACCACCTGGGAGTTTGCCGCGGAGATCGTATCGGGATTTATCTGCATAAATCTATCGATTCTTTGGCAGCCATTTTCGGGATATTAAAGACGGGCGCTGCCTACGTTCCTGTCGATCCAGGCGCCCCGGTTTCCAGGAATGCTTATATCCTCTCTGACTGTCAGGTGAAGGTGGTGGTCACAGAAAATTGCTTTGTGAATGACTTAACCTCTGAATGGAGTGCCAGGGAGGATAGTTCCCGCTTCTTAGTATTGGACCGTACCGGTGGGGGAAAATATATCAAAGAGACATTAGATCAAGCCCAAGCGAGTATGCCAATCTCACCAGGGGAGAGTGTTACCCCTTCTCTTGACGATCTTGCTTATATTCTCTACACCTCCGGTTCTACCGGAAAGCCTAAAGGGGTTATGCTCACCAATCGAGCAGCGATTAGTTTTATAGATTGGTGTTCAGAAGCTTTCGGACCCGATTCCACCGACCGTTTCTCTTCCCACGCGCCTTTTCACTTTGACCTTTCTATCCTGGATATATATCTGCCGATTAAACATAGCGCCTCGTTAGTGCTGCTCTCTGAGGAAATTGGGAAAGATCCTGTCCGGTTGGCCTCGATGATTTCAGAGAGCAGTATCACGATTTGGTATTCGGCGCCCTCGATCTTGAGTTTCTTAGCCCAGTACGGAAAGTTAGAACGATACGATTACTCCAGTCTCCGGATCGTGCTTTTTGCCGGTGAGGTTTTTCCCGTCAAGCATCTTCGCACCCTTAAGCAACTGCTCCCCCATCCGAAATACTTCAACCTGTATGGTCCAACGGAAACGAACGTTTGTACCTTTTATGAAATTCCCCAAATCATTTCGGAAGACAGAACGAATCCCTTTCCTATCGGAACAGCGTGCTCCAACTACCAGATCGGAATCCTTGATGAGCTTGGCAGGGAAGTGCCGCCTGGCAATGAAGGAGAGTTATGCGCGAGTGGGGCTGCGATGATGATCGGTTATTGGAACCTGCCTGAAAAAACGGAGAACGCTTTTCTGGTTGATGCCTCCGGCAACAAATGGTATAAAACAGGGGATATCGTATTCGAGGCGCCGGATGGAAATTACATATACGTTGCCCGGCGAGATCGGATGGTGAAAAAGAGGGGTTACCGTATTGAGTTAGGTGAGATCGAGGCAGGTTTATATCGCCATCCAGCGATAAAAGAAGCTGCAGTGGTCGCTCTGCAGGACGACGATGGAGTAAAAATTAGAGCCTTCGTCAGTCACCACAAGGATAGCCGTCCTTCGATCATTGAGTTAAAACATTTCTGCGCACAAAACCTCCCCGCTTACATGGTGCCTGACCTCTTTTCTTTTTTAGATTTCCTCCCGAAAACATCTACAGATAAGATCGATTACCAGAAACTTAAGGAGTCCTCCTTGATAGATGCATAGCCTGTTCCAGAGGAGGCATCTCGATGGGGCTTTTTGATGTGGTTGGATTGTAAATGAATTCCGTAATACCTAGCCGGGACAGACCAGGAATAGTAGCCATTCCCTATGGAAACGAAATAGATGGTATCACTGAGGTCATATCAGACGAGCTCAATGCACTAGGTTACCAACCTGTACATTTTCAAAATGGCTCTCTGATACCTGAAAAAGCCGAAGTGGTTTTCTCTTTTGGTCCATATGGTAAGTTCTTAACTATCCCGCGCCAATTAGCTAAAATGCCTCCCGACCAGAAGCCAATTTTCGTTCATTGGAATACCGAGGGGATCCCTGATCTGAGGATCCCCTGGAAAATCATGAGCTCAATCGCTCGATGGCGTTCCTGGTTGGGGAGGGTCCAGGATTCTCGAAACGGTTCTGCAAGAATCCCCGGAACCGAAAGGCTATTCTCCCTAATCGAATCCCGGATGTCGCGTTTTCGTTACCTGGGAGATTACTATTATGCACATCGTCGAGGTTGGTTAGATATCTTTGCTGATACATCGGAGATCTATGCTGAGATACATCGCCGACATGGATTACCAACGATTGTCGCACATTGGGGAGCAACACCCCAATGGTACAAAGATCTGGGTTTGACACGAGATATTGATGTTCTGTGGATGGGAACGCGAGGCACAAGAAGACGCAGCATATTATTAGACCGGGTGCGAAGCGAACTTGAGGCTCATGGGGTTCGAATGCATGTAGCTGACGGAAAAGAGAACCCGTTCATCTTCGGTGATGAGCGCATTTATTACCTGAATCGATCCAAAATCACCCTCAATATTACCCGCACCTGGTACGACGACAACTTCTCCCGTATTGCTCTGGCAGCTCCAAACCGCTCATTAATCATTTCTGAAAGGATTCTCCCCCATTGCCTAAGTTTTCAAGCAGGCATACATTACGTGTCTGTCCCGGTTGAAACACTTGCCGAGACGATTCTATACTATTTGGATCATGAAGAAGAAAGATTACGCATTGTTGACAATGCTTATCATTTGGTCACTACCAAACTTGTATTCCGGGAAAGTATTAAATCAATCATGGATGCTGTAAACCAAGTCTATCGATCGACTCATCCAATCGGTCATAGCCCAATACTGGATATTTATAACCTATCTGGCTGAGGACATGCTGACCAAACTGGATCGCATGAGTGTGGCGGTAGCGATTAAAGCGCGCCTCGCATGATTGGATCATCGCATCTTTGAGCTTGTCCTGAACTTACCACAACACATGAAAATCCATGGGGGAAGACCAAGATGTTTCTATCCAAAGTCTGTTTTAAATGAAACTGAGCAGGGCTTCGACATTCCGATAAAAAATTGGCTGCGCGGACCTCTGAAATGTTTCGTGACAGACCTGCTGTCAGACGAATGCATAAAACAGCACGATTCCTTCCATCCTTAGACTGTCTCAGGAAAGGCTTCCATCGCTGTACTAAATTTCTAACTCGTGAAGAATGGTGGAAGGCTATTCCTATTTGAAACTTCCTGCTAAAAAGGTTTACATCCTTCGAGGATGAAAAATGCGGATTTTATTTCTCACCAACTTTTATCTGGTTCATGGATCGGGCGGGGAAGAGCAATCGTGTCAGCAGGTGGTGGAAGGCTTAAAGCAGCGAGGTCATACTACGCTAGTTTTGACAAGCATGCATGGTACTAATAATGTGCCTGTGGAAGCAGAGGGAACCTATCGATCCTTATACTTGGAAGTGGACTTGGTGCCCTGGCGGCATAGCATAACCTTTTTTACCAGGAGAATGGCAAGGGAAAAGCATAATTTACGGTGCTTTGAGCGCGTTCTCGAGCAGTTCGAACCGGACATTGTCTTCATTTGGGGCATGTGGAATCTGCCCAAGTCGCTGCCGGTTTTAGCTGAAGCCAGGTATCCGAACAAAGTCGTTTATCGGTTTGCCACATACTGGCCAACCTTACCCAGTGCACACGAATTCTATTGGCGAGCCCCCGGACGAAAATGGTATAGCCAGCTTCCTAAGCGGGTATTGGGCCATTTCGCTCTGGCGATGCTGGCTAAAGAAGTTCAGCAGTATCCTTTAACTTTTAAACATGCCATGTGTGTCAGTGCTGCAACTCGAGACATCCTGGTTAAGGCTGGTATCCCCATCTCGAACGCTCGTATCATATACACTGGTCTCGACGTTAAGAAGTACTTGAACGGCGAACAGCCTCAGCGAGGCTATAACGACCGCAGCTTTAACTTGCTTTACGCAGGCCGGCTAGCGTCTGACAAGGGCATTGACACAGCCATCGAAGCGATGACAAAACTGGTTTTTGGTCAAGGCCGGCGGGAAATTAGATTGAGCCTCGCAGGTTCCGGCTCCACAGAGGATGAAAACCACTTGCGTTTCCTTGTCAAACAAGCAGGGCTTACTGATAATGTGTCTTTCTTGGGGTGGGTACCACCTGAGGAAATGCCGGGGTTGCTGCGCAAATTCGACGTGCTTTTGCTGACATCTATCTGGCAGGAGCCCTTCGCGCGGGTGTTATTGGAGGGCATGATCTCTGGATTAGTGGTCGTAGCAACACCAACTGGAGGAACAACTGAGGCTGTTTTGGATGGTGAAAATGGGTTGCTATTCGCGCCAGGTAATCCTGAAGATTTAGCTCAGAAGATCGCTCGACTTGTGGATGATCCTGAGTCACGTAGAATGCTGGCAACAGCTGGTAAGCAAACCATAATGGAAAGATTTACCGTGACCAAAATGATGGATGAGATTGAGAGTTTTCTCCAAGATGTGGTATTTGATTCGACCACGGAGAAAACCGGCCAATTAGAGCCTATTCAGATCCCACGGCTAACCAGGTAGGCTGCCTGGCTTCCGATACAGTAGATACGTATCACATCCTATATTGAAGGCACACTATTGAAGTCATTACCAACAACTAGCGTTATCATTCCCACCTACAATCGCAGGGACTCGCTTCTGCGAACGCTTGATAGCCTGGGACACCAAACCTTTCCTATGGACCGGTTAGTGGTTATCGTCGTTGATGATGGCTCTACGGATGATACTCAAACCATCACCAGCCAGCAGTTTCCCTTTCATCTCCGTTATCTGCAGCAGAAAAATCAAGGGGCAACAGCAGCCCGCAACTATGGGTCCACGATCAGCCAGTCTGAAATCCTGGTTTTTATTGATGATGACATAACTATATCGCCACAGACTCTGGAAGCTTTTGCGGAGAAGTGTAGCCAAGGGACAAGGGTCCTTGCTATGGGGACAATAAACAAGCGCAGTAGCGTTAATGCCGCGGTCTATACCCCGGTCGCGCTAACGATGGCGGACCATTCATTGATTGCATATGACGATGTTGAGTTCCATTTTATTGATTGCAATTCGGAACTTCTCGCGTGTAAGCGCCACGACTTTTTTAACATTGGCATGTTTCAGGACCCGACCGGGGGACATGGCTGGCCAAATTGGGACGATGTTGATTTTGGATATCGGGCCCATCTGAAAGGTTTTCGGCTAATAGGAACAAGCCAAGCAATTGCGGAGCATTGGGATTATTCTATTTCTAACCGGACCTTGGCATGTCAGCGATTCTATCGGGCTGGTAGGTCTGCTGTGTGGCTGTTCAAAAGGCACCCGGAGCTTCAGACACTTATCCCTATGCTCTATGACAAGACTCCGCTGGCTTGGGGACAGGACCCGCCCCTGCTTATTGCTCGCAAATTGGCTCGACACCTGGTGTCATCCCCACCGGTAATAGGCAGTATGGTAAGACTCGTAAGCATCTTGGAGCAGCATCATCCCTCGCCTGTCCTTCTTCGTCGCCTTTACTACTTGCTGCATGGAGCTAATTTGCTTCTAGGCTATCGGGAAGGCCTACGTGAGTTTAAACTGGCGGGAGCCCAAGAATGAAGCCATTTCTAGGCATTTCAGAACTTCGGCTGCGCCCACTGCTCGTCGTTGGCGAGTTGCTGCTGATCGCCGCCCTGGCGTTTATGGCTTCGCAACGTGAGTTGACCTTGGTCCTTTTTCTACCTTTAGGCGTTGGTCTGGTTTTGACCTTCCTACGCTGGCCGTCTCTCGGCTTAATCGTCGCCTCTTTGGCCGGGCTGGTCGTTCCTTTCTCTGGCCCCAGCGGCTTAACCGTGACCATGATCTTGATTGCCCTACTGTTGGGGCTTTGGCTGCTGGACATGACGGCCCACCAGCACCAGATACAGCTCGCACCTTCTCAGACTATATGGCCATTGTTGTCCTTCCTCGTTATAGCCTTCATCTCGTTTGGGGTTGGTCAACTGAACTGGCTCCCCTTCGCCCTCCATGCGCCTCTGGGTGCCCAGCTTGGTGGCCTGTCTATCATTGTGCTTTCAGCCGGTACTTTCCTGTTGGTGGCAAACCAGGTGCATGATCTGGATTGGTTGAGCAGGATGACCTGGGCGTTTCTGGCCTTTGGAGTCTTGGCAATTGTTGTTGGATCGGTGTTACCAAAGTTTGGACTGTCTACCCAGAAATTGATCCAGCCCGCAGGTAGCGTATATTTTATCTGGCTGGTGGCAATGGCTTTCAGCCAGGCTGTGTTGAATGGTGATTTGCATCCAGGCTGGCGGTTGGCGCTCGGCGGGTTGGTACTATACACTTTTTACGATTTATTATTTATAAGATTTGGCGATAAATCTGGTTGGTTACCAGCACTTTTCTGCATAGCTGTTATCATCGCAGCTCGCTCCTGGCGTGTGGGCCTGGCGCTGGTTCCGGTCGCAATCCTGTCGGCTTTGTATATGTGGAAGGGACTCGTTTCTACAGATGAATACAGTATCTCAACGCGCTTTGATGCCTGGTCGATTCTAGCCCAGATTATTAAAATTAATCCCGTATTGGGGTTGGGCTTTGCCAATTATTACTGGTATACACCGCTTTTTCGTATCCGGGGTTATGCGGTCAGTTTCAACTCGCACAATAACTATGTGGACATCATCGCCGAGACCGGGTTTGTGGGGTTGGTTTGCTTATTGTTGTTTTTTTGGCAGGCGGGCCGGCTAGGCTGGCGGCTACGAAAGCAGGCGCCGGCCGGGTTTGCTCAGGCCTACGCTTATGGCGCCTTAGGTGGGCTGGCAGGGATGGTGGTGGCAGGGATGATGGGGGATTGGGTTCTGCCCTTTTTCTATAACGTTGGACTGAGTGGGTTCCGATCCAGCATGCTTGGCTGGCTGTTCCTCGGTGGATTGGTAAGTGTAGAGCAGATGATAATTTCGCAGAAAAACACAGCAGCGCAGCAATGAGAAAATTGTATTACGCTCTCCATTTACTGATTCTGATCATCATTGGCATTAGTGCGATTTTCTATTTTAATTTCACGGCTGAAGACGCTTACATAACCTATCGCTATGCAGAGAATTGGGTCAATATTGGATCCCTGGTCTACAATGCAGGTGAACCCATCAATGCAATGACTTCACCGTTGCACGCTATACTTTCAGCAGCGTTATTCATTACAACCGGCAATACTGTGTTTAGTTATAAAATCATTTCTTTCGTCCTATTGCTGCTTTCGGCGCTGTTCGTTTGGAATCGATATAAAGAACATCCTCACTTGCAGGTATTGGCCCTCATTCTACTGATACCTCCCTGTGTACTGCTATGGACATTTGGAGGGCTAGAAACTCCCATTCTGCTTTTTCTGGCAACCATTACGGTGAGTCTAACCGCGCGTACTCCCCCATTCAAGTTCAATTTGCTTTTTGTGATATTTTTTTTGGCAGGACTGGCTTTTCTTACCCGTTATGATTCAATCCTATTTTTCCTTCCAATAACTCTTTACGCGGCTTCGAAATCACGATCGATAAAGCATGTCCTTATTGCCTTAGCCGGAGCGGCAATTTTTCCCCTAGCCTGGATATTCATCAGCATTGATTACTACGGTGATCTTCTCCCAACCTCATTTTATGTTAAGACCCCAAGTGGGAATTGGGGAGGGATGATTCTTAATGCAAAATATATCACTTCTTATCTTGTATATATTGGAATTATTCCCGTAGTCGCCCTGGTCCTTGGTCAGCTGGCATCAAAACATAGAACGATTGATGTTCTATACCGGCACATCAAAAACATGTGGTGGCTCTACATCGGATTATTACTGGAAATTTTATATGGTTTGACAATGGCAACTCAGCATATGATGTTTTCTTTACGCTTCTTGGTTCCCTATATCCCATCAACCGTGATTATTATGGTGGATCTTCTTCGCCAAGGATCTGAAACAACGGAAGTAGACTTGTCAATGGGAAGACCTGCATATCTGTTCACAGGATTTCTCGTATGCCTAATGCTGTTTCAGCTCTACCAGAATGTATATACCTATAATCATTCTGTCAATGGGATTTCCTCAATCGGGGAATACAGAGCTCTTGGTGTCCGGGATTATGTCAGTTTCATGCAGATTCTGAACCGGGAGGCCCTAGATATCGAAAATGATTGGAAGATGAGAAATGGAGATAGCAGCCGCCGTCCACGCATCATAACCTTCGCAGCCGGCATGCTGCCGTATACTTTCAGAGATTCCTATGTTTATGAGAAGCTAGTATCCTATCGGCACTGTCATCAGCGGTATAAGCAAGGTTTGTATGCAGATTACATCCATATCGTTGCTCCCAGACAGGGCCAGGTAGATCAGCAGCTGCCGAATTCTGTAGATAGCTATTATCTCGTTTCGTCTTACGAAATGTTGTTTGACGGATCGATGCAAAAGTTCCTCGTTTATTACAATCCAAGGCCTGAGGCACATAACCTGACGATCGGAATAAACGACTTCTGCAAACAGGGCGTGAAGGCAGTAAACTAATGCATCCGCTACAACTTTATCTAGGCTAATTTGTAAAATTTAGGATTATCCGTGAGAAGATTATCTATTGCAATTTCCTTAATGTCTGTGTCCACACTCATGATCGAGTTGAGTTTGATCCGTGCATTCGATGTTCTGTTTTATCCTAACATCGCCTACATGATTATCACCTGTGCCATATTTGCCTTTGGGCTGGCCGGTATCTATTCCGTGTTAAGGCCGCTGAAAGATCCGGAGGTAGTGCGGTCCTTCTTGTCTCGCCGGGCACTTTTGTTTTCGATCGCAACTCTAGCCATTCTGCCGGTCACGAATCTTCTTCCCTTCGACTTTTATGCACTAAAGGCTGACTTCAGCAGGCAGTTTTTATATTTCTTGGGAATCTATCTTGTCCTGGTCCTGCCATTTTTCCTGGCTGGCCTGGTATTTACAAACCTGTTTGCTACCTATGCAAAATTTGTCCAAACTCTATACTTTTGGGATCTAGCAGGGGCCGCCATCGGGAGCGTCATTCTGATCCCATTCTTGCCTGCGATTGGGCCAGGAGGGATTCTATTTTGCGGAGCCGCACTGGGTCTGTTTGCCTCAGCCCTCTTTTCCCAACAGAAACGCTGGTCAGTGCTGACGGCGCTTTTTGGCTTGACTGTTATGATCCTTCCCTTTGCCCATTCCGGGGGGTATTATGATTTCAAAGAGCACCAAAGTAAGGGAGGAGTTAAGATGGCGCGCGAATCGGGCATGATTGAGTACACAATTTGGGATCCGATCTCAAAGATCGACGTTATGTATGATGCCAAAGATCACGGCTGGTTTCGTTATATCGCCTATGATGGTGGCACACAGACTAGCACTTTCTATGAGTTTGACGGAGATTTTCAACATCTGCGCGATCACATTGCCGATGAGATTGGGACACAATTTTGGCAGCGAGGTGTTCTGGCTTCTCATTACCTTAAGCGGGATACAAACCAGAAAGTACTCGTCATCGGCAGCGCCGGAGGGCAGGAGATCAAAGCCGCACTCATGTATGGCGCCAGTCATGTAGATGGGATTGAGCTGGTGGGCGCGGTTGTCGAGCTTGGTAAGACCAAATATGCCCAGTACATTGGCGATCTCTTTCATAACCCAAAGGTGAATGTTCAGGTCGGAGAAGGACGCAGTTATCTGCGGGCCAGTCGGGAAAAGTATGACATTATCCAGATATTTAGTAATCACACCAGTTCCAGTATTGCGTCTGGCACTGGCGCTATGTCGACAACCTATCTTCAGACGGCGGATGCCTATCGAGAGTATTTCGAGCATTTGACAGACAATGGGATATTGCACATCAACCATCATTATTACCCCAAAATGATCACGACGGCCGCTTTAGCCTGGGCACAGATGGGTAGAACCGATTTTCAACAGCATGTGGTCGTGTTCGAGCGTCAAGGGGAAGATACCCTGCCAACCTTTTTAATAAAGATGCAACCGTGGACAGTAGAGGAAATGAACCAGCTCAAGGAACTTTTTTATGCCGACTTTCCGGGCGATCCGAATGTCTATAGGCTGGTCGAGGATCCCCTCCATCCTGAAAAGAGTTTCTTGTCTAGTGAATTCTATTCGGGTCAGCTTTCTCCAGAGCTTGCCAAACAAGTTGATTTTCGGATCGAGCCAGCCACGGATAACAGACCTTACTTCAATTTTCTGAGGAAGAATTTTTCTCCAGTAGAAATTAGTCCCTCGCATTTTATGAGTGAGTCGATGGCTGGGCCGATGAATAATTATATAAATCTCAATTCCATAGCTATCCCCCTCGATGTTGCTCCCCTGATCATTATCGGGACGATTTCGCTGTTCTTGGCGGCAGCATTTATTCTCCTGCCGCTCCATTTTTCGGAAGTGGGCAAATCGAAGTGGCCGAGTAAGTCTGGCTCCTTGCTGTACTTCTCTTGTTTGGGCGCCGGATTTATCATCATTGAATTTGTGTTTATCCAAATATTTATGAAGCTGATCGGGTCACCGCTCTATACGTCTTCGATTGTAATCTTTATGTTACTTTTCAGCGCTGGAATCGGAAGCTTTGCGACGAGTAAATTGAATATTACTCTGGCCAATCGCTGGCAGCTACCTTTCCTCGGAATTTTAGCGATGGTCATGCTCTTATTGTTGATTTACCCCGCTGTTTTCAACTTCTTCCTGGCATCTCCACTCTTTATTCGAATTCTAGTAGCCTGTGGGTTGATATTTCCGCTCGGCTTTTTTCTCGGGATGCCCTTTCCACTTGGAATTCTTACGCTCGAAAATCTTCCCAGGGGCGCGGTTGCCTGGGCCTGGGGGATGAACGGCCTATTTACCGTCATTGGGGGCCTCGCGAGCGTGGTCCTATCGATCACCTGGGGTTTTCAGGTAACATTGTTGATTGCCGCTTTTCAGTATGTCCTTGCGTTTTTGGTATTTTCCAAAATTCGATCTGTCTCTCCCTACCAGGATCAGGTCGAACAGGTATCGCCAATTCGTAAGGAAACCGCCAAAGTGATTTAACAAAATTTGAGATCCAGATGGCAGTGTGCTGTTTTAGCTCTCCGTTTTCCGATTTGAATGATTCTAAAAGCTTTCATCCAACCACATCGTTTGACGCTTCCCGATTCGTAAATAGTGTTCGATGATAACGAAATTGGAATCCCGACAGTGCAAATGGATGTGCAAGCTGGTTAGACTCTGGTTTGCCGGCGCGCTGTTTATCGCGTCCGGTACAACTTCCCTGGCGCTGGCCCAAACCACTAATGGTCCTTGGACCGAACCCCTGAACCTTTCGCACTCGGGTGTTGCTACAAACCCGACTATTGTGATCGATTCTGAGGCGGTTGTACACGCGGTTTGGCAGGATGACCTCGCGAACTTCATATATACTCGGTTGGATGGTGATCAATGGAGCGTGCCAGAGATGACTGAATTGGGGCGCTTGTTTAGGATACCTGACGCCAGTGAGTCCATAGACGGGTCTCAGTCAGCAAGTTACGCCGGACCGAACCCCTTGTTCATTGCTAGTCCTGGCCCGTTTATATTCGCCTTCTGGATTTCCCCTGAACATAAATTGTTTATAAGTAAAGTGACAAACCGAAATTTCCAACATGTCTCGGCGTGGGATCCTGGGAGTGTAATAGCGTCGGATGTGGCATCTCTTGCTGTAACCGTTGACTCGACCGGAGAATGGAATCTAGCCTTCCTCCGTACGGTTGACGCTCCCAAATATCCAGCTGGCATCTACTATACGCGGTCCCGTAATGGCGGCTGGAGTTGGGCTATACCAGTGCTCCTGTATGAATCTACTTATCTCCGCAGCCTCGGTGAAGGCGAGGCAAATCTAAGTATAGCCACAGCCGGGACTGCAGACCCGTTGCACATATATGTTGCCTGGGACAACCGGCCTCGTAAGCAAGTGCTCTTGATACAATCCCCGGATAACGGTAAGAGTTGGGGACAACCAGCGCTCATCGCAGGTCCGGCGCCAGACTCGGGATCGGCTGGCCCTTTCAACATTCACGTAGGCACTCATCAGAACGGCGTTGTGCTTGTCTGGCAAAGCGGCCAGCCCGGAGGCGCATGCAGCCAGGTCTATCAGTCATCCAGCGATGCGGGCGCCACTTGGAGCGATCCACAACCAATGACCAAGGATGCGTTGGGCTGTGCACAGTCAAGCGTATTTGTGACAGGATTGGTAAACAGCCCCGAAAGCCCGTTGTATTTCCTGATTGAAACTCAAAGCCAGGTCTTCCTCACAGCCTGGAACGGACTCCAATGGAGTCCGCCGCAGGAGCAGCCGATTCTGTCCGGATTCCAAGATCCTGAGATTTTCACCCAGGTCGACTATGGTTGCCATCGGGCCTCTTTGTTAGGAGCGCGGCTGTATGTCGTGGGCTGCGACAAGGGCGGAAGTGGCGAGGTCTGGGTTACTTCCCGCGACCTGGGGTCAAATACGTCCTGGTTTTCGCCGCCTGTTTGGAGCCAGCTTTCGTCCGTTACCGATGATAACCTCAAGATAGAAGCCATTGAGTTGGTGTCCACGGATGACGGGTTAATCCACGCCTTTTTTAGTCAGCATCAGGATCCGGCCATCTATTACACATACTGGGATGGGGAGACGTGGTCGCATATAACTCCGGTGCTGAAACTGCCGGATGGGGAAGCTGGCTGGCCAGCCGCAGTAGCCGTAGGGAATGAGCTATTCCTCATCGCGCCAAACAATCAGGGCGCGCTCTATTTTAGCAGGGCAACCAGTGGCAACGCCGCTACAGAATCCAGCTGGTCAACACCCACACGGCTCGAAATGGGCAATGATGGGGAGATTGGTTCGGCAGACGTCGCCTCGGACGCCACTGGAACGGTATATTTGGTTTACTCTGTTCCCTTGAACGAAGAGCGCGGGATTTACCTGGTTCAGTTAAAAGACAATGGCACATCCTGGTCAGAGCCACTGCAAGTGTTCAATGGAGTGGCGGCAGGTTTCGATCTCGTCGGCGCGCCTTCTTTGCTGGTATCGAAAAACGGTTTTTTACATATCATTTGGACGCAGCAATCGATTCGAGGAGGTGGAGTTCCACAGCCTGTTTCTGTCTATTACACTCGATCCGAGGATGGGGGTGATACCTTCAACGACGCGCTCCGCATCGTTGAGGAACCTGTGGCCTGGCGAGAGATGATGGCGGATGGCAAAGGCATTTTGCATCTGCTCTGGCAACCGCAGGACGCGCCCGCAACGGTGTGGGATCAGGTCTCCTCAGACGGAGGGAATACATGGCAATATCCACAAGGGCTGCCTGATGAAGGAGGGCTTGCGGCGGTTACCGGAGATCCGGCCGGAAGATTGAATTTCGTGAGCGTTGATCCAAACTCTCTTGGTCATTGGCTCTGGGATGGTGGTCGCTGGCAGCTCGAAACGCCTCCCAATTGGTCTTTGTCTACCCAACAGGAGACCCAAGTGGAATTATTAGCGGCTACCGTCAACAAACAGGGGAAAATGATGGTCGTCTTGGCGGAACCGGTGGGCCAAGGCAAGGTAGCGGAGAGGAAGCTGCTCTATTCGACCCGCACGCTGGAACTTTCAATAAAACAGACTGCAGTCCAGCAAGTGCCCACTCAGACACTGTTACTGCCTTCGTTAACTCCAACGACACCCACTCTTGAGCCTTCGCCAACTCCGGTCAGTACGCTTGATAGTGAGCCAACCAATTCTCAGGGCCAAACGGATCGTAACGAAAGCAGCGATCCATTATCCCCGTTCATCATAGCTATGTTGCCGGTTGCGCTTCTTCTACTCGGTGTCCTGGGTTTTGTGATCCGACGGGCTGCTCAAGTAAAGGATCAATAAATAGATAAGTGCGCCATTAATTGGCTTGCTGCGGCAGGTCCACAGCCAGAAAATGCAAAACAGTGAATATTAAAAGCCGCGGAATCCTGATTAATCTAGCTCTGATCATCGTCTCCACCCTCTTTACCTTATCTCTCTGTGAGATAGCACTGCGACTTGTGGGTTTTAAACCCCTGTATGTTAGTCCAGAGCGAGATCGTTTTTGGAAATATGATTCTCTGCTGGGATGGGCACACCAGCCCGGGCAAGAGGGTATCTTTGAAACACCGCAGTTCCGTACCGTTGTGCGAATCAATGAAAACGGTTTACGAGACCGCCAGCACTCGTATGAACGTCAAAATGATACGGAGCGCATATTAGTGCTTGGTGATTCATTTGCATGGGGTTATGGTGTAGAAGAATCAGAGCGATTCTCACAACTGCTCGAAAAATCACTGGATGTGGAGGTGATTAATGCCGGTGTCTCAGGTTACAGCACAGACCAGGAATTGCTCTGGTATAGGACTGAAGGCATTAAGTACGAAACTGATCTTGTCATCCTGGTGCTTGCTGGCAACGATGTGGGCGACAACGATCAGGAGATTGTCAGCACAATCTACTATAAGCCGAGATTTGTATTAGAAGAGGGTCAGCTCGTCCTAAAAGGTTATCCGGTGCCTAAAACCAGCCCACTGGGAAGATTTGTATATTCTCTATCACAGCGCTCTGCCCTCGCCTATTTTCTCGTTCAAAGATATTTTGACCTACTTTCCTTATACAGCAGGATAAAGGTTAATTCGGATCACGCAAACTCGCCGGGATCTAGTATGAGCGCCAAAAGTGAACCCTTCAAGCTGACAATAGCTCTCATCGATGAAATGAGAAATATCGCCGAGTCAAGAAAGGCAAAGTTTATGATCGTGGCCACGGACAGGTGGTGGAATAGCCCATCAAGCGAAACCTACAAAGACTTCATTAACGCCTTACGAACCGAAGGATTTATGGTGCTAGACGTTGAATCCATGCCAGGATTTGATCCTGAAGTTATGCTGATCCAGGAAGATGGTCATTGGAATCAAGCCGGTCATAAATTTGTGGCAGAAGAGATCAAAGCATTCATCGAAAGCAGCCAGCTATTGAGCAATTCGCCCTATCAAGATAATCAAGTTATACCTGTCCAGCTAGGAAAATGATGAGAGAACAGGCGAAAAAAAGCTCAGTGTGCTCTTATGGCAGGCTGAACGCCCGTACTAAGAATACTGCCATCTGGGCGCGCGTAACCGGTTGCTCGGGACAATAGTTGGCACCACCACAGCCTGCAGTAATTCCCTCTGCTGCCAG